>Ga0154003_1000071_pt1 | contig 31467 bp, 17 predicted proteins | sample TSFL087MetaG_FD_104679 | JGI IMG/M metagenome (GOLD analysis project Ga0154003, IMG submission 104679) | Attine ant fungus gardens microbial communities from Florida, USA - TSFL087 MetaG | ecosystem: Host-associated > Fungi > Mycelium > Unclassified | place: USA: Florida, Lake Talquin State...
CGACTACTTTGCCGCATCAGCGCTTGGCCGCATGCCGGAGGCGAACGACATCCGTCCATTCCGCTCCGACCGCGTCCTGCCGCCACTGCTTTGGCTTCTTAAAGACAAAGTAGCAGCCTCAGGGCGACAGTCGGACGTAATGATTACGGCTACTGGCGCTAGGTGAAACCGATGCCATTTATCACAGGAGTATGGTGCGTCAAGTAACAGACAATCTGTTTGCGCTTCCGATTCACATGCTGGGTCTCAACCAACGAGAGTTCACCCTGCGGGGAGCCGTTGTCGGAACCGTCGCTCTCCTTATGTTTGTGGCTGCGATTGTACTGGGGGGAAATACCCCACTATCTAAACTGCACGGGCTAATCCTCTCCTTGTTGGGTTTTCTCTTCATATTGTGCGTCAGAATGCTAATCAGAGCCTGTGAGCTAATGAGCCGCAAGTTATCCCTCCACGATCCCTTCCCTTTGAGTAACGGGCAAGCGTGTCTGGCTGGCCTACCCCTCGCTGGCTCACTTTTGGTCATCATTGTCTGCGCCAGTTGGATCTGGGTTTGGTTGCAAAAGCCAGAAGATTCCGCGTCCCTCCAAATCATCCGGCTGATAGCCATTGGCTTGCCGCTTCAGTGTACGTCTCTTTTGCTTGGCGGGGCGCTGGCTTGTTCGATATGCGAGGGTCGCGGTTCAATTGCCGCCTTGCGGCGAATGGGTTCTCTGGTGATTGCGGGTAGGGGGCGCTTTGGCCGCGCTGCTGTCTATACATTGCCACGCTGGCTGGGAGCCGGCGTATTGAGCTGGTCCGTCTTTCTGATTGCCGCATCACTCCCCTTGGCTGTTGCAGATTGGATTAACCCGAGATGGGCTTCGAATGAAGAAGAATGGGTGGCTGCTGCCAGCGTCATTCCAGTCCTTACCTCATTACTTATTGGCTTTGTCATACTGCTGGGCATCTGGTTCATATTCTACCCGCTTGCATCCGGCGTCTGCGCTTTCTTCTCGCTGCGATTCGCGGCTGAGGGAATAGAATACCGTTGGAAGAATTCCGGGCCGGAGTTTTCAGGGCCTCTTCCTACCGGCCGGGAATCATCGCTTGGCCAGCATGCTCCACCACGGGGATGGTGGGCCCTGGCGATGGGTTCCTTGCGCCCTTCCTCTATGGCCCTCTCATTCCTTGTAGGATGCCCGGCTGTGTGGCTGATCGGTCAGTCTTCTTTCCAGCCCCGGGCGGCGGCAGTCGCGGTCATACTAGTGGGTGTGGCGTGGATGTTTGGCGGTGCCAGTCGGTTTTTAACGCCTGAAAATTCTCGCATAAAATTGGTTTCAATATACAAGATCCCAGTCCGAGCGGCTGCCGTTTTCTCTCATAGCTTATGGGATATAGGGATGCCGGCATTGACCATTGCAGTAGGAAGCTGCATTTTGCTGAATCCCTGGGGACCGGTGATTTGGGGAATCAGCTATCCGTTGCTAATGGCAGCGACCTTCATGCTGGTGGCTCGGTCACTGGTCTGGGGCTGTTCGGCAATGATGCTATTTCCGGTGATCGCGACAGAATTTGCGCCTGGATCTTGCACTAAAGATCTCAAGGCACGCACTTTTGGCTATCTCAGTCATACATTGTGGCAATTTCTGGGAGCCGCGACGATAGGCATGCTATTTGCGCTCTTCCCTGCAGGAATCCTGGCTGCATCTCTTTATGTCACTGACTCCTTGCACTGGGCCGACGATATCGGAATGGTAAGCTGGAGAATTCCGATCGCCGGGTTGTTTTTGGGATTGATACTTTCAGGCATTGCCCTCGCTCTCACTAATGCCTACCTCATGGTTTGCAAGGCTTTTACCGGACTTACTGCGCAGAGAGATGCTGTTGCCTCGACAATGGTTTTCGTGCCGCGTCCTTACCTGCCGCAACTGGTTCGCCGCATACTCGCCTCTCTGAACGGAAAAGAAGCGGCATTCTGGCATAGTGAAGGCATCGAGTTAGCCCGTACCGCTCGCTATGTCGAAGCGATCACTTGTTATGAACGAGCGTTGCGGCTGGACCGCCGCCTGCTCGGCGCGCATTGCGACAAAGCAGATGCGCTCATTAACTTGAAAAATCTCCCCTCAGCACTGGCTGCTTTCGAAGATGCCCTGAGGATTAAGCCCAAGTCGGCTTTGGCTCTGCGTGGCAAAGCTCTCACACTTTATAATCAAGATAAGATTCAAGAGGCTCTTCCATTTGCAGAGCAGGCTGTCAATGCCGATCCGCAACTCGCCGTAGCCTGGCGCACTAAAGGCGCCATCCTCCACAGGCTGGGGAAACCTGATGAAGGATTGGCTTGTTACAACCGCGGGTTGGAAATCGACCCAAATGATCCCGTTCTTTGGGCCAATAAAGGAAACACTCTCCGATCCCTGAATCGACTGGAAGAGGCCATAGTTTGCTATAACCGATCTTTGGAGATCGACCGATGGCACGATCACGATAACCCATGCTACCGAAAAGCCATCGCGCTGGAAAAATTATGGCGACCCACAGAAGCCTTGGAGGTTTACCAGGAATACCTCGGACTAGCGTCGCCTGACGAATCGGCCGCAATTCAATATACACGAGGTCGGATTGACGCCATCAAATCCCATCGCACCTGGGTGGTTGCCCAGTCCGGGAGTGGAGACTGCCTAACCATAACCGCCGCCATCCAGTCCGCCAATCCAGGGGATCACATTCGTGTTCGGGAGGGCAACTACAAAGAAGGCCTGGTTATTGAAAAGCCTCTCCTGATTGCGGGAGAAGGACCCAGAGAAAAGATTATCGTGGAGACATCCGATAAAAACGTCATTTGCTTTGCGACAGACCGAGGGCGAGTGACGAATCTCTCTCTCTGGCAGAAGAGCGCCGAACATCCTCACTGTGCAGTGAATATAACGCAAGGTCAATTGGAGATAGAAAACTGCGATATTGTAAGCGATGGGTCATCGTGCGTTAAGATTTGTAATGGAGCCAATCCCATTCTTCGCTCGAACCAGATTCACGATGGCAAGGAGGCCGGGGTCCTGGTCACCGGCAATTGCCAAGCCACGCTGGAAGACAATGATATCTTCGGAAATGCTTTCGCCGGTGTGGAGATCGGAACTGGTGGCAATCCCATGCTTCGCTCCAATCGCATCCATGATGGCAAAGGCTCCGGAGTTTTCATCCACGGCAACAGCAGAGGCACGCTGGAAGACAATGACATCTTCGGCAACGCTCTTGTCGGAGTAGCGATCAAGACCGCCGCCAACCCCACGCTTCGCTCCAACCGCATACATGATGGGAAGAGCGCTGGCATTTTGATCTATGACAACGGGCAAGGCACGCTGGAGAACAACGACATCTTTGGCAACGTTCTGTCGGGAGTGGAAATTAGTGACGTCGGCAACCCTACCCTGCGTTCCAATCGCATCCATGATGGAAAAAGCGCTGGTCTCTTTATCTATGACAACGGGCAAGGTACGTTGGAGGACAACGACATCTTTGGCAATGCTCTGGCAGGAGTAGCGATCAAAACCACCGCCAACCCCAGGCTTCGTTCCAATCGCATACATGATGGGAAGAGCGCTGGCATCTCGATCTATGATAACGGGCAAGGCACGTTGGAGAACAACGACGTCTTTGGCAACGCTCTATCAGGAGTGGAAATTAGGGAAGGCGGCAACCCTATCCTGCGTTCCAATCGCATACATGACGGCAAGGGATGTGGTGTATTGGTCTGTAAGAACGGGCAGGGTACGTTGGAGGACAATGACATCTTTGGCAACCGTCTATCAGGCGTCGAAATCAGGAACGTCGGCAACCCTACGCTGCGTTCCAATCGCATCCATGATGGAAAAAGCGGCGGTCTCTTTATCTATGACAACGGGCAAGGCACGTTGGAGGACAACGACATCTTTGGCAATGCTCTGGCAGGAGTAGAAATCAAGACTGCTGCCAACCCTACGTTACGATCCAATCGCATCCATGATGGAAAAGGCAGCGGTCTCTTTATCCATGACAACGGACAAGGCGCGCTGGAGGACAACGACATCTTTGGCAATGCTCTGGCAGGAGTAGAAATCAAGACTGCCGCCAACCCCACCCTGCGTTCCAATCGCATCCATGACGGCAAGGGATATGGAGTTTTCGTGCACGAAAAGGGGCAAGGCACGTTAGAAGACAACGACATCTTTGACAACTTTCTTTATGATCTCAAAGTGAAGCCGGAGACCAATCCCATTGTCGGGTCTAACAGAATCTCTAAAACCGGCGATTCCCAAACCAGCAAGTCGAGTAAAACTAATAAGACGACACCAAAATTTCAAGAAGACGCAAATCTGTTTCCACTTTACGGAGTAACTCTGGGAGTAACTACGATTCAAGAACTGGAGAAGCTAGGCAGGCATGCAACAGACATCTACAACAAGACTGGACGACCTTACTCATACTATAAGATTAACGACATGAAGTTCTGGTACGACACCAGGGTCGCAAACCACATCTACATGACTAACTCTAATACCATGCCGGAAAGGTGGAGAAATCTGGGCCTCGACTGGAGTCTTTCATACAACCAATGGATCCGCCTCTTGATGCGACTCGGGTATATGATCACAACTCTCCAAACTCCAAGAGTGGGTGACTGGCAAGGCTCACCCTCGTTTGAGGCGCAAGTTGTCGCTAAACATTCCCATCTTCTGACGCAAATCGAATTGAATTTTAGTTACAGCGAAGGCGCCACGGCTGACTGCCCGTCTACCTTGTACTCGCTGCGTGTGCGAGCGTGACATGCGCCGCCCTGGGAACAACTGAATTACTCATGAGGAGATGATGAACAAACGCGCCTCCAATCCATTCGTTCTCCCAATCCATTTAGCCGGTTTAGGAGAAGAAAAGCTTAATAAGCTTTGCCTTGCCCTTGTCTGCTTCGCAATCCTGGCTGCCGGTGCGGCAGTAACCGTAGCGGAGACCTCGGGATGGTCTAGGATTGGAGTATGGTCTCTAATTGAAGATGCAGCATTCGCGGCCGTGAGACATCCACGCAATTTCATCGCCTTTTGCTTAGAGGTTCATGCTGCAGGATGGCTCACGCCGTTGTCCATTTCCGCGTTCGTCTTATTCGCCCTGTTTGCCAACTTCTCGTTGACCGCAGCATCCAGGTTTATGGCAGGCAAATTGTCAGGAAGCATGTATTTCTTTTATTCCAGAAAATCCAGGCGAACCGGTTTTCCGCTTGCATTCTTATTCTTACTCTCGATTCTTGGCGGCGGCTTACTCTGGATTGCGCTACTGCATCCCGACGATTCTCTCTCCCTGCGGGTTGTTCGCCTCATCGGCATCGGGGTTTTTGTTATGTTTAGCTGCATGCTGTTTGGCGGGTCGCTTGCCATTGTGCACGAGGAACACAGGAAATGCTTCGAGGCGTTATGGCGCATGGTTGCTCTAGCGTTTTCGGCGCGAGGGAGCTTCGCCCGTGCCGCCGTCTATACGCTTCCCCGGTGGATAGGCCTGGGCTTTATGAATTGGTTAGCTCTTTACTTCATAGTTCTGGTCCCATTTTTCATTTCGGCTGCACTGCTTGGTTTGCTGGCGCCGAAATATTTCAGCTCGACCCCTCTCTGGTTTATCGCTGCTGGTGGATATCTGAGAGGTGAGCCGTATTCTTCCCTGCCTTCAGGAGGCATTCTTTTTATTTTCTTCGCGGGCTATTTTGTGGTGTTTTCAACTGCGATCAATCTAGGGCGATTCTTATTTTTTTATCCGCTCGCTGCCGGGGTCTGCGCTTTCTATTCGCTACGTCAGGAGAAAGAAGGCCTTGAGTATCGCTCATCGATGGGAAGCAGCCAAACTAAACCTGGAGGAAAATTGTTGTCTGCAGGCCAGTTTCTCTTCAAGCCGGGAGGGTCTACAGCCCTGGCCTCGCTGACTCCGCCGCGTGGATGGTTGGCGCTCACCGTGGCAGGGATGTCGCCGGCGACATTACTGATTTTCCTGGCCACCGGCTCTTTAGCGATGATCCTGGCATGGGAGACTTCCAAGGAAGGAAGCGAGCTACCGAAAGTTCCACTGCCAGTCATAATCTTGGTCTTACTCATCTTATTTCTTCCAGTTTTATGCCGGCGGGTGGGTAAATTCCTAACACGCGACCAGTTTCGAAAGGATGGAATCCGGTGGTTTATTCGTTTGTTTTTCCTGACTGCTAGTATCTGGTTACTGTTTCTGCTTTATATGGGAGCAGCCGCCATCATGATCGGTCTCGTGGCAGCAATTGGTTTGATTCCTACGATAGGTCCCATTGTGTGGCCTGTTCTCTATGTGCCGATGATATTATGCGGCGTTTTTGTCCTTGTTGGCATTGAGAAGGGAATCTTCGGATCAATGATGCTGAGCCCTGCACTGGCCGTCGACATGGGGCTAAAGGCGAAAGTGTCAAGCGCGTTAAAACATCTGGATCGCCGCATAACCCAAGCCCAATGGGCTTTTTTAAGCATCATGCTGATGGGACTGCCATTCGCTTTGGTTCCTGCTGTCCTTGGCATGATTCTACTGTCGATCATGGATCTTGCCCTCCCCGCAGGACAAGGCGCTGGGTGGCTCGGCATTTTTATCTCCGCCTGGTACGGTGAAAGCGTACCGCAAGCCAATTGGCGCGATTATCTTGGCGCCGCGATTATGTTGGGCCTGCTTCTCCAAGGTCTCACTGTTGCAATGACCAACGCTTACCTGACCGTGTTCCATCGCCAGGACTGGCAGCGATTCCTGGTCGGAGACCTTGTCTTGATTGGCCGCCAAGACATCCTAAACGGGAACGATTACCCCATCGCGGAGACGGAACAATATGTCGGCAATCTCGCTACCATCGTTTCGGTAGGCGAAAAGGATTCTTCAGGCTACGACGTCGTAAGAGTGGATTTGGACAACGGGCAATTTACCTGGCGAACCGAAAACCTAATCCGCACTTGATGGAAAAGCGTTTACATCGCCTATGAGCACTCTTCCAGATTACTTAGAGATATGTCATCGGAAATTGGAATAGGAAGTTGAACAACAATCGAGGCATGGCTGTGGATGAGGCGCATATGACTTCCGAATCTGTCAATCAATACACACTGGCGCAAGAAGCCCAGCAGAGCTTCGATCTGGGCGACTATGCGCAAGCTCGGGCGCTGCTCGCGCAGATTCCGGAACGTAGCGGAAAGCAACGCTTGATCCTCGGCAGAACGCTTTTGAAACTGGGTGACATTCTGACGGCGGTTGCGGAATTAGAAGAAGCGGCTCGCCAAATGCCGGAGTCCTGGGAAGTTGCGTACTATCTTGGTTGCGCCTACGGCCATTCGGGAGAACCGGGGAAAGCAGAACAACTATTGTCTAAAGCGTTAGCGCTTCATCCGCCCAGCTACGAGACGGTTTACTTTCAACGAGGTCATGCTCGGCTGAAGCTGGGCCAATTGGATCTAGCAAACAGGGACTATGCTACAGCGGAACGATTAGGACTAAAAGAAGGCGCGGCTATTGCGTATGAATGTCTTGGATTGCTTTACGCCAGAGAGGAACGCTATGAGGACGCTTATCGCATATTGAAACGCGCTTTCCACTTTGGCAGAGAGAGCGATGCTCTCTTGAGAGAACTCGGACGGTCTTCCTGGGAGTTGGGAAAACTGGCTGAGTGCGTCCAATACTGGTGTCGACTTCAGGCACAGCACCCGGAGGAAGAAGGACTACGAAAATGGCTGGCGGAAGCGCATTTTCGCCGTGCGGCCGAGGTTCTGGGAGAGAACCGTAAGGACCGAGACGCCGAGGTGCGCCGGCATCTGGAGTCGGCACAGGCATTGCGTCCGGAGGATCCTCGCCCGGTCTACTACCTCGCTCTGCTGACAGCCCGGGGCAATGGGGCGGAGGCAGCTTTGCTCATGTTACAAGATGCTGATTGTTCACCGGCCGCTCGCCACGCACGTGCATTGTTACTAAACCAAACAGGCAATACCAAAGCGGCGAGGGCTCATTGGATGGAGGCAGTCCAGGATGCAACAGAACCGGTTTGGATACTGAGGGCGCAGTTGGCCTTGGCAATACAAGATGCGTTCGAAGGCAATATCGAGGAAGCAGTTATTGCTTTGCGTGAGATTCCGGACCCGGATTCTTTGGCGAAAAGCGTCCGCCGCGTCCTGGTTCGATTGCTGTGTCAAACAGCCGTGGAAGATGTTCGCCAGCGACGCTGGCGCGATGCTGCTGGAAGGCTGCGGGAAATCTTCTCGCTGGAGCAAGAGCGTCGGCAACAATTGGAGCAGAAACCGGCGATGGCGCTCGCGGCGGCAACCGTTTTTCTGCTGGCTGAAGAACGTAGCGAGGCAGTCCAAATCTGTGAGAAAACACAGCAGGCAACACCCAATACATCGCTGGCCCATTTTCTGCTGATCTGTAGTTATTGGGAAGCGCTTCATCAGGCGGAGCCCGGCGGAGTAGAGCCGTCAAAAGACACTTGGGAAAGGGCAATAGCCAACGCTGCTTTCTTGCTTCAAGATTCAAGCTTCTGGGACCTGTGGTGCAAACAAAGAGAGAAACAATATCAATGCGGCATTGACAAAGCTGCGCGCGGAGATCTCCGGATTCAGTTAGAGGAGGAGTTTCTCCGGCGATTGCCGGTGACAACTACCGAGGGGATCGAATTTCGCATGGAAATGGCAGGCGCCCGCGCCCTGGAAGAAGCCGGCGGGCTGCAGTTGAAAGATCACCGAATTCTCGCTTGTGGCCCGCTGATGCTTCGGAAATTTCGTTTTGAAAAACCCCTTGCCCGCCTAAGCCGGGAGCGCTTTGAGCGCGGCCAGCAAGATCAGGCGCGGCGGCTGCGTTTGTATTTCTCATCGTTGGGAGAAGCCCAATCCTTCCTCGATCACGACCGCCCGGGAGACGCCATCTTGTCGCTCGGAAACGCGCGCTGTGAACGCTGCGCTTCACAGCAAGAGCCCTCAACTGTTGAAGAGCGGACGCCCCGGCTTTGTCGCGAAGATTGCGAGCAATTTGACCGGCGAAATCCCGCATATGCGGAGCTGCCTCAAAAAGGGAGCACGCTGCAAAGGGACGCTCTAACTGTGGCAGTGGAGGCGAACCTGACACGGGTGAATCTGGAAATGGGCGCAGCCGCCATAACACCCGAGCGAGTCAAGCGATACTGGCAGGAAACGTTGCGGCTCGCAGACCTGACAGGCTCTAGGGAAGAAATGCAACAAACGCTCGTCGATCATCTGCTGGGGCGTGTGGATGCGCTGGCGGAGGAAAGCCGTCTCGACGATGCCGTACGGTTGCTGGATGAGGCTCACCGCGACTTCCCTGATCCTTGGGGCTCCCAGATCGGCGGACGCTTGGCGGAGGTACTCAACTACCGGGCAGTGAAAAGCGCTGAGGCTTCTCAACCGAACTGGAAGCTTGTCGTGGCCGACTGCGTCCGTGCGCTTAATCTGAATCCTCATCTGCCGCACATCTCGATAAATCTGGTGATAGCTCTTTGCCGGCGCGCATCCGAGTTCTTTGAAACCGACAAAAGAGAGATGGTGAACACCTACAAGAATGCGCAACGAGAATTCCAGGAAGCGCTGACCAAGTTTCCGGACCGCGAAGAATTCGCGCAGCAGCAATTGATCCTGGATGAGGAAGTGAAATCCTGCGCCCGACGGCTGAACGCGGATGGCGTGACCAAGCGAGGGAGTGGTCAGTTCGAGGAAAGCCTCAAGAGCCTGTGGTTCGCCCATGAACTGGACCCTGATTCGCCTGCGCTGGACAAGAACATCATCGAAACCACCGACAATTGCGTGAGGACTCTGAAACATGTAGGGCGGCAATGGTTAGAACGAGCCTTAAAAGAGTATCCGGACGACGAGACTCTACTGGAGGCGGCCGATTTGATGCAATACGAAAAGCGGTAGTAAAGCATGAGGTAATACGATGCGGACATATAATGAACTGGCAATTACACTGGCGCCGTCGGATAAGGAAAACCTATTTCTTGTAACAGCCGAACATCGCGTCCCTCATAATTTTCAGGTAGTCAGACGACCGGTAATCATTGAGCCCGAGAAATTTTATGCGAAGCAATTACTGGAGACTTTGGATACTCTCAATCATGAGGTCATCAATGCGATTGAGGGTCGGCGTCCTTCCTACCAGGAAGAGAAAATCGAGAAGTTTTCCAAGAACCTGTTTGATGAGCTGTTTAAGGCGAAGCTTCGTAACGAGTTTTCTGCGCTAGTCCCAAACGTTCCTGGGCTGGGCTTACGCATTCGGCTCGACTTACCTCCGCCGCTCCGATCTCTCCCATGGGAGATGATGTACCGAACAGATGAAGATCAGCCGCGCCCATTGGGCCTCAATCCTGCAATCACGCTGGTCCGCTCCAGCGCGGCAGTGCATCACTGTCAACCGATGGGGCTGCATCTTCCTTTGAAAATCCTCGTAGTAGTTTGCTCGCCGAGGAAGTATCCGCCTCTCAATGCGAGAAAAGAAATCAGCGGGCTTTTGAACCGACTGGCCGGCTTAATCCGCGATGCCCAGGTGCAGGTGGATTTCATTCATGGCGCCAATACTCTGTTTCGCATGGCGCAACTGATGGGAGGCGACCAGTACCATATTGTGCATTTTATTGGTCATGGCGAGGAGCGGAGGGGCGAGGTTCATATGATCATGGAAGATGCTGATCAAAGCGCAGCCGAGATCTCGCCGGCAGAATTGTGGCAAGCTCTGGGAGGCGCTCGTTTGCCGCACCTTGTCATCTTGAATATTTGTATCGGAGGCGCCAACAGAATGGGAAAGCCATTTGCCAGCCTGGCGGATGTCTTCTTCCGGTCAGCAATTCCTGCCGTAATAGCGCACCAATTTCCTATTCGTGATGATTCTGCATCATTCTTTGCCAGTTGCTTGTACGAAAGTATTGCGATGGGAACTCCTGTAGACGAAGCGCTTACCTATGGGCGGCAGATATTATTGGCTTCCAAAGATTGGTACACACCTATCCTCTTCTTGAACAGCGACAACGGACAAATCTTTGGAGCCCCAATCGGCGCGAGATCTCAGGCCGATTTAAATGGCCTTGCAAAGAAAGCGGAAGCGGCCCTGTCACGCTGGCCAGAGGCAGCGAGCTATGCCGAGGAAGCATTCCAGATCAATCCGCATAATCAGGAGCTTCAGGCGCTCTTGAATCAGGCATTGCAAGAAGAGGCTCTCGATGCATACCTGCGCGAAGCGAGCTTCGCGCAAGCGAATGAAGACTGGCTGGGCGCGACGAAATATTATCAGGATTATTTGGATCACCCGACTGTCAAGAGCCGGCCACTGGCCGAGCGGGAACGGGTTAATCAGCAAATGCATGCGTCGCGCGCCGCAGCCGGCATTGCGGACCCGTGGATGAAGTGGAGGCAATGTATAGCATGACGGAAGATATACGTTATCCCTACGAAGTTCTGAGAAGTCACGGAGTCTGCCCTGGCTGGCCCATGGAAGACTTTGCCTACTTGCTCCTTTCACTGAGCGACACGGAAGAGAGAGAAATTTGTCGCCAAATGCGTGATCTGCAATTCCGGCTCCAGGTCGACTTCTTTCTCTATCAATTAAGAGATCAGAAACGCTTAGACCTCTTCCTGGCAAACTTGGCAAACGGACCGTTCGCCGATATCCAAATCATTGGGCAATTAAAGGAGGATGCTCCGATTATGTTCTTGCTGCTCGGGAATAGAGCCGCAGCGAGGCAGATTTGGGAGCAGCAGCAAAAGAATAATCCTTTATATACACCGGTTGCGCATCGTCTGGCTCTTCTTTCTTATGCCGAAGCGCAGCACTACGAAGAGGTCCACCAGCAAGACAACTTGCGAGCGGCATGGCTGCAAACAATCGCCAACTGGGTGCGCGCTCTGGCTGACGATGGTTACTGGAAAGAGTGGTGCGTGACCAGGCAGCATTGTTATGGAAAACGAGAAGTCGAAACGCTGAGCGAAAATCACAAATCCCTCGTTCGCGATAAGCTGCGGCAACGGTTGGCAGCGGAGCTTCGCGCATGCGCCGAGCGATACGTTCAGGATGACGGCCAAGCCCGAATGTATCAGGATTTGGAGCTTCTCTATCACATTGAGTGGCGCGGGGCACAAGCTCTGAAGGAAGCAGGAGGGATCCCGCTAAAAGGCAACCAAACGTTAGTCTGCGGTCCCTTGCTGCTTGCGCAATTAGGCAACCCCATATCACAGCAGTTTGGAAGAATTGTTGCGACCGCACAGGCAGAATTAGAGCGATACCTGAGTCTGCCGCCAGTTGCGGCGCTGCGGGAAAAAACGCTGAAGGCCTCCGGCGAGGTAGTGAAGAATGTGCGGCTTTACTTTTCACAACTGGCAGCCCCGGCGATCCTGCTGGAGATGGATCGGCCGCAAGGCGCACTTAACCGCATCATCTCTCTAGAGGCTGACGCGGCTGCATTCCAGCGTCCCAATCCTTCTTACAGCGGCTTGCCCGATCCCTCAGGGCAGTATGAGAAAGACTTGACGGAACTGGCCGTTCGGGCCTACGTGGCAGTAGGTCGAGCTTGCATCACGACTTCCCCACCGGACGTCGAACAGGCTGCCGAAGCATGGAAGCAATCTCTGGCCCGGGCTCAGCGAGGCAATATAGAACCGGAAGCAATCAAGTGGATCAGTGAGCTTGCCATTGGACGAGCGAATGCTCTTCGCAGTGAGCAGGATAGCGACCGCGGCGAGTTGGCCAATTTGACGGATGCCATCGCTGTGCTGGAAGCAGCGTGGGAGGTTCTCCCTCCGGCGGAAAGGACAGAGATCACCGAAAGTCTCGCAGCCGAGTTAAACCGCCGAGGGGTATTGCTGGAGAATTTTGGCAACCATGAGGGAGCTTACGAGGACTTGCGACGAGCTTTCGATTTCTACCCGGACAGTCCCAAGTATCGTAACAACTGGTGCTCCACATTGATTTACTGGGCCGGAGACTATAGCGAGAACGGCGATCGGCGAAAGGCGACAGACCTCTTGGAGAGGGCAAGGAACCTGGCAGCGAACTGGCTGCAGAACCATCCTGATGCTGAGTCTTTGCGCAAAACACTTCAGTGGGCGGAAGAGGAACTAGCGATCCTTGACGGCAAGACTCCCGGCCCGAGAGACGAAATAGATCAGGCGGTATGGGCGAGGTTGGAAGATGCTGTCGATCGGCATCGGAAACAGGGAGAGGAGAAGGTTCCCTCGGTGCGGGACCGAGCCTTCAATATTGTACTCGAAGCGGAAAACAAATTGGAGAAAGACAACTTCGACAGCGCGATCGCCAGCCTCCAGGAAGCTATCAAAACAGACCCGACTTATTCCTGGGCGAAGAGCCTTCTGCAGCAGACTTATTCCAGATGGGCGCGAGAGTTGCTCAACAACGGCGATATTCAAAAAGCGAAAGAGAAATTGACCCTGGCGATCGAAGCCGGCTTGGAGAGAAACGAAACAATTTCTAAATTGCAACGAGATATCGAAGATGCCGAAGATTTCCTGAATATTCGATAAGCTCGGAGGAGTTCAGATGTACAAAGATCCGTGGACACGTTGGGAAGAAAGTGTTTTCCCTTATGACGCCCTCGAGGAGGCAGGAATCACGCCGGATTCGAGTATGAGAGACGTGCAGGAGAGTTCCTTCACGCTGATCGAACGGGGCGCCTGGAACCAGCAGCAGCGCGTCGCATGGGATGAGTTGCGACTGACGCGCCGGAGACTCTGGGTCGATTTTCTCCAGCACTCCGGATCCCCGGAGGAAGTTGCGACCCAGTTGGAACAATGGGGCCAGGATCTCCCGGATCTTTCTATATACCTCGCTCCGGATCTCGATGGCCCGCACCAAATGGCGGATGACTTCGGGCGTCTGGAATTCGTAGCCGTTGATCCTGATATCAAGATCGTCATGGAGTTTGACTCCTGAAGAATGAACAGAGAATTACAGAGATTTGAAAACGGGACCTATTCATGAGCGAAGCTGACAATATTTTCGACCAGGCCCATCATTTGTTGGGACGTTTTGACTTTGCCGCCCAGCTTTCGGCCAGGGAGGCGGAACACAAGGAAGAGCTACGCGCGCTACTCGTTTCATTTTTGGAGGTAATGGACTCCTTCGATCGATTGTTCGCCGGCTCTCCCGGCGCCGAGGAAATGTCCATGCCGGTTTCTCTTTCCACCATCCGACTAATTGCCTTGCAATTGGAAAATGCGCTGCGCGCTGCAGGTGTCACCCCGATCGCCTGCCTGGGGGAGCAAGCGCTGCCCGGGCGGCATCAGGTGATCGGCACGAAGGAGGTTCGCGTGGAAGACAACACCATCGTCGAGGAACTTCAGCGAGGCTATGAATGGCATGGAGAGATTCTTCGCAAACCCTGTGTCCTTGTGGCGCAGCGCGCAAACGAAGTTACAGATGAAAACAAACCATTGTAGAGACGTCTTCGGTCGCGACGTCATGATTGAAGTCGTCTCTACAAATGTATTTTCTGAGGAGCGTCCACTATGGCAGTCATCGGAATCGATCTAGGCACTACAAATTCAGCCGGAGCGTATTATGACGGCTCCCAGGCGCGCATTCTGAGCCCTGGGGCGAGTGGCTTGGTCCCCTCGGTCGTCTTCTTTCAAAAACCAACACAGAAAACCGGAGGCAAGGGTGAAATTCTAGTCGGCAATGCAGCGCTGGATCTGGTCTATACCGATCCGGAGAATGCGATCTTCTCCATTAAGCGACTAATGGGCAGGCATTTTGACGATGAAAAAGTGGAAGAGATAAAAAGCAAAGTCAATTACACCATTGTCCGCGCCTCCGAGAATGAAGACCCCGGGGTTCGCATATTACTGGGTGAGAAGGAGCATGGCCCCGTAGAAATCTCCACGATGATTCTTAAAAAGGTCAAGGAGGACGCCGAGAAAGCCCTGGGCGAAAAGGTCACTCATGCTGTCATTACGGTTCCAGCCTACTTCAATGAAGCTCAACGCTCTGCTACACGGAAAGCTGGCGAGCAAGCCGGGCTCATTATCAGGAGAGTAATCGACGAACCGAGCGCAGCCGCCATCGCTTATGGCGTTACTGTTTCAAAAGGAGAAAGGAAGAAGCTGCTGGTCTTCGACCTGGGCGGCGGCACATTTGATGTGTCTATCATCCTGACCGTGATGGACACAACCGGGAAGAATCATTTTGAGGTAGCCAAATATTTAGGCAATAACTGGCTCGGGGGAGATGATTTCGATCGAGAGATCGTTAAGGAGATCGTCGCTTCGATTAAGAATGAGTATGATTTCGATCCTTCTGACGACAAGAAGTTTCAGCTTCACGTCAAAGCGCTTGCCGAAAAGAGCAAAATAACACTGAGCGACGCTGAAGGAGCGGACATTGTCATCCCATATGTAGGCAAAGCCCCGGATGGAAGTGTAATCGATGTCCGGGATCGGCTAACCAGGGAACGTTTTGAAGAACTCATTCAACCCTACGTGGACCAATGCATGAATCTGACGGAGCGCGCTTTGAAAGAAGCGGGATTCGAGGCTGATCAGATCGACACCGTTTTGATGGTCGGCGGCTCCACCCTTGTGCCCTTGGTCTACGACACGGTCTGCGATTATTTCGGTCCGGAAAAAGTGAAGCGGCAGCTCAATCCCTTCCACTCGGTGGCGTTGGGAGCTGGGATTCTTGCCGCTACATTAAAAGGCATCCAATGCCCGAACGAAGAATGCCGTCATGTGAACGATGAGTCGGAGGAAGAATGCAAGAAATGTAGCAGGCCGCTCGCGACTGCCGCCTCCGTAGGAGATATCTCTGTCAGCGATAGAACCTCGATGGCATTCGGTATCAATGCCGTAAACGATAATCAGCCCGATCGATTCGAGGAAATTATTCCCTCGGGGACCCTATACCCAATGAACAAGCCGATGACCCGGACGTTCGTTATGTCGGCTGATAACTTCATCCGGGTTCCGGCTTACGAAGGCGTCGAAAAGGTTGTCAGTAAAAACGATTACCTGGGAGTGATAGAGTTGGAGGATAACGATTTCCGTATGGCCGGAGAGAATGCCCCGGCGGGAACAGAAGTCGAAGTTTCGATGAACTACAACCGCAACCGGGAGATTCACCTGAAAATTCGGGTCAAAGGCACAAGCATCTCCAAGGAGATGAAAATGCGTCACAACCGCGCGCGTCCGGCTGTCCCCGGCGCGCAGTCGGAAGAGGCCAAATGGGTCGAGGAGTTAGAGAATGCGGTTCGCGCAGCTGAAAATTTTCTGGGCAAATACGAACTCTATATGGAGCATAAAGAGTACGTTCGGTTGGATAAGGATATCGAGCGCGCCAAAACTGTGATCCGCAATGGCAACCCGCGTGAAGCCAAAGATATGTATATGACCCTCGTAACAACGGTGGACTCCTGCGGGGTTGCAAGCCTCCTGCTGATCGCCGAGCAGATGCAATCGGGCGCCTCTCCAGAGCGAACCAGAAAGATCGGTGAAGGCATCAAGGAGATCAAAAGAGCCTGGAGCGAAGGCGACAAACTGACAGTTATGGAATTAGCCGTAGTGCTGAAGGCGGCAATTTCTGCAGAACTCGAAGCGAGACAGGCGCAAAAGAGGGTTCCCGGGCAACGCAGCTTCGGTGGCCTTCTGCTTAAGCCTGGTGCATGACCTGAGGAGGATTCACGATGGCCGAGCCAATAGAAATTGGTCTGGATTTCGGCAGTTTAGGCTGCCGCGCCGCCTGTCTAGTGAACGAGGAGATCGTCGAGGTGCCCCTCGAATCGGAGTGGTCTGATACGGGGCGCTGGCTGACTTGTGAGCTCTCTCCCGATTCACTGCTCGGGGTCCAGTTCCGTACTGTCAAAAGCCGGCTTGGCGTTCAGGACCCCGAGGCCGAAGGAATCGTCCGGGAAATGCTGAGAGAACTGCGCCGGGAGGCGACACGACATGCAGACAGACCCGTGACGCAGATTGTCGCAGTCGTTCCGGCAATGTATTCCTCAGTGCGGAGGACAGCTCTACGCGATCTCGCGCTTGAAGCAGGTTTTACGGATGCGCATTTGCTCAATGATGGGATGGCGGCGGCAATCGGCCATGCTCATCGCAATCCGGAACCACGAACGTTGCTGGTGATCACGATGGGATACAGCGGTTCGGAAGTCGCGCTGATCCGGGCAGCCAAAGGACACTACCGGGCCTTGGGGTATGAAGGGACAGCCGCGGCCGGAGGCGCCGCATTTGACGCCATCATGATGCGAGGCTGTCTTCAGGCTCTGGTTACGCGTCGACGCTGGTCTGCCGCGCACGAGATGCCCCCGAAAGACTGGCTGGCATGGCGGGAGATGGCGCAAAAACTAAAGGACGCGCTTTCGCATGAAGAAACCGTCGAACTCCGCATAGCGGCGCCCGGGGAAAGCGAAAAGGAGGTTGTCCCTCTGCGAATCACTCGCTCCGACTTTGAGCAGGCAATCGCGAATGGGACGTCACGCGTCCTGGAAGCCGGTGAAAGAGTCCTCGAAATTGCCAATCTCGCGGTCTCCGATGTGGACGAGATTCTATTGGCTGGTGGCAGCTCATCCATCCCTGTGATTCGCCGTCTGTTCGCTCAGAAATTCCTTCGCGAACCTGCGTTGCTGGACGCCGGAATTTTCGCGCAAGGCGCAGCCATTTATGCTTCCCGGCTCGGTCTTCTGTCGGCGGGTGAGACTGGCCTCGCGCCACGCTATCATGAGGAATCCACGAACGGGACCGAAATCTTTATTCCGGTTGTTAACGTCCTTTTCGCTCAGACTGACTCGGCCAGCGAAGAGGAAGAAAAGCTAAGCCAGGGGGCGCTTCCTGGACGGCCATCCAAGGTTTTTCGGTTCAAACTGCTTGAGGCCGCACACTCCAAACAAGAGGCGACAACAGATTCTGCCGCAAGCCGCCCTGATCGGATGGATTCAGCGATGGCGGACCGGCAAAAGGTGCTCAATTATGCGCGACGGTTAGTTGAGCAAGGCTCGCCACACCGGGCGGCGGGGTTCCTACAAGGGCTGATCGATGACGCGCAAGCTCTGCTGAGCACAATTCCGGGACAGCCCTCGGCGCTGATCGGGAGAGAAGCCGCCCAAATCCTGCAAAACGCCTATGATCTGCTTGAACAAGGGCGTCTGCAGCAGGCCGTCGAATTCTCACACCACGCTTATGCCCTGGATCCGGAAAACCCTGCTGTGTTTCAGAAGATGATCGACGTCCACTGCCGAGCGGGAATGGCAGATACATCTATCGATGGCTATTCTTCCGCCATGCTTTGGCTTAAATGCGCTCTCGGCCACGATCGCACGAACACTTCCCTGCACGACCGCATCGCCGAACGCCATTATCTACACGCGTGCCAGAAGGACGAGGCCGGCTATCCGGACGAAGCTCTTCAAGCCGCACAAGAATGCCTTTACTTCAATCCCGAACACGAGGGGGCCGAAGCTCTCAAACGAAAACTGGAAAATCCTATGCCGTAACCCAGCTTCGATTTATGGAGGATGATTATGCCCGAGGATGACATGTTTAAGAATGCTGTGGCATTGCTCGTTGGAATTAATGGTTTTCGCCGTAAGACTGCATGGAAGCATTTGCCGGAACTGCAGCATGCCGCCTCAGACGCGCGGCGTATGCAAAAAGCGTTGAAGCTCGTGGGCTTTCCTGACGACCGTATTACTTGCCTCTGTAATAAGTATGCAACGTTTAATAACATAATGAACGCTTTTAGTAAGATAGCAGAAAAACTCCCATTCAGTCAGTCGTATTCACTATTCGTTCTCTATTTTGCATGCCATTGTGAAATAGTAGAGGATGTCGGTGTACAGGCTAATTACCTTCTCCCTTATGACGCCTATCTTAATGGCAAACGGGTGGTGCAGGGTATTGAACCCGATTGGTTTATGGAGAGGCTTAAAGCGGTTCACACGAAGAGGAAGGTAATATTCCTGGATGTCTGCTATTCGGGCGCCAGCCCTGGAAAAATGTATAAGAAACTCGCAGCCCCCGGCACAGCGCTGTTTGCTGCGTGCAATGGCATACAAGAGAGTGTGGAGGTGGATGGACATGGAGGCCTCTTCACACGGCGCCTGATTCACGCTTTATGCGGATTGGCAGGCAATAACAAGAATGGCTACGTCAGCCTCTTCCAAATAGCAAACTATATTCAAACCAAGGTTCCTAAAGATGCAATATCTTACGGCATAGTGCAAGAGCCTTACATCCAAATGAGTAATCCAGGAAATTTTCATATTGGAAAAGATTGTACTGAATTTGTCGTGGACCGATTGCTGGAAAGTCATCTGAATACTTCTGTCCGGCGTAGATCGATCAATGCGATAACGCAACAGTACCTGCCTGACGAGGACTAATCGCCATGAACTCGCTGCAATTTGTCGAGCGCTTAAATGAAATCAGCTTGCACTATGCGCTGGGGGATCTCCCAACCGAGGAGTTTTTCAGACAACACGAGAAGGTGGTCTTCTCCCAGATCGCATATTTGCTGGAACAAGAGGAAAACAAGGAACTCGATCAATATAAATCTGAAATCTTTATGGCTGCCCTCTCTCCAGACGACAACCGCTGGCCGGCGGGATTTGAAGAACGGTTGGATAAATGGATGTTTGGAGGATTGTCTTCTCACGCTCTGCTTCGCGATCTGGAGGGGGTTCGATTTGTGCAAGATAATTATAAGCTGAGTGTTTCGCTAGGTATTTTGTGTGTCGATCAAGATGGACGGGTTGTTTTTGAGAAATTTTTCGATCGAAAAACCGATCTGCCCATCGAACAACCCGAACGCCGGCCTTTTCGCCTCCAGGATAATAACCAACAGGTTGGGAGAATCCCGCTAATTATCGAGCTTCCCGATGGAACACTCGTTGATCATCAACCCGCGATCGAGTTTCCATTATGGGACGGTATAACTAATCAATCCCCTTTTGTTGTTTTTCTGCTGCCGGTCAGAGAAGCAAAGTACATCAGAGTGGGGCTGGAATGGGATAGCTTCTTCACGGACGGCGAACTGCCATCGAGAGGCTTCTTAGACAAGTACACATCACGGAATCCAGATCCTCCTGTCGAGGCTACTGCCCTCGACTCGGTGATCAAAAGATGTCTAGGGTTCCTCAATTGGTGCGGAGACACGCTCACGGCCGACTTGCACGAGAATCTCATGAACGCTGTGCTCGCCGCGTGTAAAGTGCTTCGCGCGCAGGAAAGGAAATTGATTGAGAGATATCGGATAGAACTCATCGATCATTTGCAAAGAGCGGGGCCCGCAGCCAAAGGATTTTTTGCCGTTCAAACTATAGAATATTTCAATAAGCAACTGCCGGAGGAGGACAGGACTCGCTTTGCGGATCGTGCGGAACAACTCAAACAGGCTCTCATGGAGGCAATAAGTTCCGAAGATAATAGTGAATCAGCTAAAGTCGTGGAAGAGTTGACCGGCCTGGCAATTTCGATAATAGCGTTGGCGATGCAGAAAGGCAGCGCTATCGATGCCGATCAAATGAAGGCATTCGTGGAACTGGCGCTTCCCCCCGCCGAGCAGCTTCTATATAAGGCGGCGAGTGGGGCGGGTATTGCGCCTATTGAATTGGCCCGGCGGCTTCCACTTTTTCTGATGGCGCGGCCGCTGCTGGTGGAAGCGGCAATGGAATTGTTGTACTCCAGCGAGGAGTTCAAACTCCCGGAAGACGTTGCGAAAGAACTTCAGACGATAACGGCTGCTTTAAGCGACAGCCGCAATGATCAGCATTTTCTCGAAAAATTTTCAGAGTTTATTGAGGCGCTGAATCGAGCGGGACCGATGGCCGAAGGATTTCTCTACTACAAGGCAATCCAACAAACGGCGGAATCGCTTGGCGCAGAAGATCGCCGGGAAATCCTGGCTAAGGCTACAGCTCACCTCGAAGCTTTGAAGGATGCCTCCTTTCTGGCCCACGACGGCGCCATGGCCAGGGCTCCTCTTCAGGAACTCGCTACGGAAACGATAGTTCGTCGAGTAGTAAACGATACAGCGGAGATTCAATCATTGCCGTTTGCGGCCTTTCTATCTGCCAGCGGACTAACAGATGCCGTTAGCGAGTTACTCCGTTCCGGATTCTCACGGCTTCTCCGACGTGAGATAAAAAACGAAATACGCCAGGATGTAAAACGGATCGAGCAGGAGCAGCAGAAATTAGGCTTGCGTGCGATTGAAAGAACGGTTTATGGCGCTTACCTCGGACAGATCCTGCAAAGCATCAAACCGGGCGCTCGTCCATTGGAGGACCGGAGAAAGAAGCTCGAATCTCTGGTCCCCTCGGAAAAAAAGAAGCTGCTTCGGAAGGTAAATTAAATTCCCTGGAAGGAGCAAACTTATGACAGATAACATAGACCCGAAAAATTGGATTGAAGAATTGCGTATCGCCGCGGGGGAGTCTGAAGATCATACCAGGGCAACCAGCCCGGCCCAAACGGTAGGTACACTATCGGAGACCATTGAACATCTCTGTCAAGAGCCACGCCAGGTTCGCCTGGAAATCGTACGAGATCTGCTGCAGCAAAGTGACGACATCGCAATGGATATTCTGGAGAAGCTAGCCGTGGCGGATCCCGATTCCAACGTGCGATGGGCGATTGCAGAAGGACTGGCGGAAGTTGATCACACCCGCACCGTTGTCTTGTTGGAGTCGATCGCCCTTAAAGACTTGGATGAACTCGTACAGAGCTGCGCCGTCGGCGCGCTGGGGCAGCGTGCCATGGCGGCGTATCGAAGGCAGGCGGGTCCGAATTCGGCGACCCCCCGCGCTATCGCCAAGATCCGGGGCGGCGTTCGAACTCGAGGGGCGAGCCCGATACGAGAGAAGAATGGTGAGGCGCTAGAGATCCTTGAAGCACTCTACAGATTGCGCGATGCAGACCTTCCTGATTACGTGAAAGAAAAGATAGATGTGACTCTTCGGCAATTGGGCGAATAAAACCACAAGCATCCAAATTCACGAAGAAGAGGAGAATCGCCTTGCACACACAACAAACCGAACTAAAAAATCTTCTTGATCTTCTGGCCGAGTCCAGCTCCGACATCTATCAGGTACAACAGAAGAAAGTGGCCAAGGAAGTCTATAAAAATGGCGGTCCTTTGCTGCTGCAGGAGCTGGATTCCACCAGCATCCCACTCTCGATGCTCATCGAAGAGTGGAACCGCCGTTTGCGTCTCAGCCTTCACCAGGATGTGCTGCGGGAAAGAATCCTCTGTGGGTTTAGCGCATTCATAGATGTCGTTTATACACTGGAGCCTGACGAATTCATCCTATGGGTAACCGACGATGTAAACAGAAATTTGGGCGAGGGACCAAGTAAGACAACCGAAGACATCATTGCCATGGCGAAAGAAAGGGCGTTTGGTTCAAACAACTCAAAACCTGGGTTGCTTACCAAAGAAATCGGCGCCCCACTGGAAATGCTGGCTGCGCTGCTTCAGGCCATGAGACATCCCCGGGAGGAATGGAAGCCATTCCTGAAAGTCTCACAAGTCGCTGGACGTGACGTGATGGAACAGTTAATGCTCGACCGCCAGCTATGGGACAAAGTGCGGGATTATGTCCACAGCCGGTCGGAATCCGGCGCCGTGAAGTTCCGAATGGGCGGCGCCTCCGGCAATATGGCGCATGTCCTGAGCAGGCTAGGATTAGATACCACGGGTGTTTGGATTTATCACTCGAGCCGAATGGCCGATGACTCCCCGGACGGTTTGAAGAGACTTCGATTCATCCCAGACCACATAGAGTCGTCTTCAGCCAAAATTCCCGGCCATTATTCTGTTGACATGGGAGAGCATGAAGACGATCCCGTGCGGCGGAGCTTCGTTTTTGATTTCCGGAAAGGGGATAAACTTTGCGGCGAGAGCGCGGAAGAGGACGCTCGAGTCATTTTTAACGCGCCGTATTATCTCTCAAATAAACCAAAGCCTTGGAAGCGCCTGATCCTTCGCACCAGGAGAACCGGAGAAGAAATCGAAGATTTCGAGGTTGGCGGCGCGGATTCGGCGTTGGGAGATAGCGGCTGGCCATTTATTCCGGTATTCGCTTCCAGATATTTTGAGGGAGACACACTGGTAATCGAGCTGGCAAATGATGAGCATATGCATCGCCTTGCCGAACAATTCGACTATTTCATGCTTGGAGGTATCCAGGCGATCAGCGACAAGTTCCACGATTTATCGAAACGTGAACCGGGGGGGCGATCTTCCGAGCCAATCGTGCGAACCTTCATCAAGCACGCGCTACGAGGCCAGTTGGATACGCTGATCAAGCACGGAGTAGTTATCCACTGGGAGATCGGCGGCATCAAATCGCCCCGGCAATTGGACGAACTGGCAGAGATCGCGAAAGGACGTGTCCGGAGCGCCGGGCTGAACGACGGTGAATTGGAGACAATTACCAATGGATTAGCTTTCCAGCAAACCCGTTACTTCCTTCATATACCAGCCAAACAAGGGAAGATGCTCACCCGATACGATCGTGCTGTCTATCTTGCCCGCCAATTGGACCTCGACGAACTTTACGTTCACTGCAGTGATGCCGACTTTATTGTGCGGCGGCGCACCACACGAGGCGCTCTTCGGCAGGAGATCGCGATCACGCTCTTTGCCAAGGGTGTAGTGCTGCTGGCCTTGCTCCAACGCAGCGTCGAGAATTGGCAAAACTACATCCGGAACCAAGAAGTTCCGCCAGTCTTGAAAGCAGATGGCTTTATCGCGCTATTACAATTAGCCGAAGGGCTGGCAAAGCGTCACTTCCGAAACAATCGAGAGCTTGAGCGCCGCACCTTCGAGGATGTTATCCGCTCGGGCTATTACTACGAACGAAACCCGGAGGATTACTCTGTCATGGTGATCCCGGTGATGTGGCCGGACATACAAACCCCATTCAGCGTGGCTGGAGCCGGCGACTTCACTTCCAGCGTTGTTGCCGTTTATTCTGGCAAGTGAGCGGCTCCCGCACGGCTAACCATTCGGTCCAATGAGGTTGCTGGGTGGCGCGGCGTATAGGGGCGCCCCCTATACGAAGTGGTTGAAAATACAGGTGAATCCAGTTTTGGCGAAGGACAGGCCTGAGCCTTTAGGTCGCACGTTCGAGTCGCGCCAGGCGCATTTCATTTTCAAGGAGTTAGCCGAAGCATTCGCTTCGGCGTTTTTGTATGTACCCTGTGTGTACCGAATATTCCATCCGGCTATAAATTCATTTCACGGAGCGCGTCTCGTCATACGTCGATACAAAACGGAGACCAACAAACCAAGGTGGAGATAGGCAAGTACGAGCTCGAGGAGCAAAATCAACCTATATAAATTGACCCAGATCACATGGCCTTGCCTATTGATCTCACTGACGATTTCTTCGAACTCAGAGAGCCCTGGTTGGAATTGGAAGTACGTAAATAATGAATGCCAGACGGCAAGAAAAAACCGATCTATCCAGCTTTTGTCATTATTATACTGAAGCAATAAAAAGTATGCTACCGCAAACACCGCAATCCAACACAAACTTACCAGGAGGAGCCTCTGCACACTGGTCCCGGCTCTCGTCGCCGAATCGACATACCAGACACCCAGTTTATAGAGTAAATTTTTCCTCTTGGCATTGAGACTGCGATCGTATTCCGCCACTTTGTAGAGACATTCCTCGGCCGCATCAATCTGTTCATACTGAGAGAATCTCAGCCTCAGGTCATTAACTACCTTTAGCAGGCAATTCACCCGGGATTTCTGATCCTCAGGCGGCTCCTTATATGTCAGGCCACGGCTGGCTCGCTGCGAATTCTCTACCTCATTCTCCAATTCCTCCAACCGCTGTTTGACTTCAATCTTGGCGGACATCCCGTAGAATGATACCTCAGCGCTCACTTCAGCTTCATATTGAAGGGCGATCGCCTCATAAGCGATGGTCCTTGATAATCCTCCCAGAATCTCTTTCGCCTCACCAGCCAGGATTGCTATTTGAATCCAGGTTACCGTCTCGTAAGGATCGTTTGCCTTCATCATCCACGCTCGGGAGAGCAGGCGCTCCGCAACGACACCACTTGCGTATGGCGCGCTATGTGGGTGAAGCATGGTTACACCCTTATTTCCCTGCTGCGGCGACTCAGGTCCATTCTCTTTCAGATATTTCTCGACCTGGGCCAACATATTTTGATACTCATCTCCAGCCAGATTATGACCGTTCTGCGAAGGTGGCTTGAGCAAATCGAAGAAGCTCCCATAGGGTTTCGGCATCACAATTATCGAGGAGCGGCAGAAGTCTTTATGCTCGTCCAAAAACTTATTTACGGCGGCTGGGAAGCTGGTAAGGACAATCGTTTGCTCAATTTTACTACTCTGAATCGCATTCTCACGGATAGCGAGCGGCTCATTCGCACTCGGATCGTCATCACGGTACGCCAAATGCCAATCAAGAATTGCGGTTTTGAAGGGTTTTGGTATTACGAACCCACTACTACTTTTCGAAGTATCTCCAAATAGGCGCGAAAATTCCTTCTTCGTGTGGGCGAGCCAGGCCCGTGAGCCGAATTTATACGCGGCGTAACCGTTAAGGTAGAGGAAGTTAGCCTCTTCATCCGCAATCGCGGCGGCAGACTGGGTGCGTTTGATGGAGAAGAATTTGTATATTGCGGCGCGAATTCCAGGCAATTTCTCCAGGAGTTGTTGCTGAAGATTGAGCTTTAAAGCGGATCTCAAACCGGTCGGATCGAAGATCGTACGGAATCCCTGAGCATGGAGCCGTATTAAACTAAAAACCGCGTCTAGATTCTTTAACGACAAGCAATGGTGTTGGTTAATTATCGTCTGGTTTAAGGAAACATTCGATCTGAGGATTTTCTCGAGTGGTCCGGTTGCGCCAAGGAAGACGAAATAAATCTCGGGGTATGACAAGATGAGTTGAGCAGCTAACCCGCTTTCCCCACCCATGTTCGGAATATCCCACCAATACTCGTCCCCTTCTTCAATATCAAACAGCACCATCATTTCTCGCAGTTGTTCTGGTGGGAACTCATCAAGTCGCTCGAACAGTTCCGCAGAATGAGAATACCCGAGACTTTGGACGCGATGGTGCAACTCGCTGCTGGTCATGAAAAGATTGATATACTGCTGGATCGCAGTTGATACCGATGCGCGACGAGAGGCAATCAGAAGCAATGGTCTCTTCATACTCGATAAGTAGCAAGGTTAATTTAGTTGTTTGGAGAGCTGTCGACAGAATTCGGCAAAATCTCGACCTGACATAGCATCGACGCTCTGTGAGATCCTTTGTCGCGCCCAGCGATCAAGCTCTATTTTGCCTGTTTCCACCTGACCGGATTTACAGGCGCCTAAAACCGCATCCAGGTGTCTACCAGCCCTTGCCTGACGGCAGGAGTTGAGCAGACAATCGAAACGCTCACTTGCCGTCGTTAAGAACCCGCGGCTAAGCCACATTTGGAGTGTGGGCTGCCTGGTTAGCGCCTTCGGATTATTTGCAAACCGAACAGCCAGGTCTGCTAAAAAATGAGCCGGGCGCGGCAACTCATTCTCGTACAGACTTTGCCCCCCTATGCCGTAACGCAGTTTTCCTCCGCGCGCGGCGACGATCTTGAAATTTCCGGGCTGGTTCAGAGACAAAACCTGGGCAACCATCGGGTATACGCTGTCCGCCCCAACGCTGACAAAACCCTCTCCATTCTCAAACCTCAACATACGAATACCGTAGCGGTTGACGAGTTGAGGCCAATCCACTGGTGAATCGACATCTGACTGGGCGCGCGCACGAGTAGCGACGTATACCGCACAATCGAAACTCGGGGTCGCTCCGCCGAGGCATTCTGGTATTGTTTCGTAAAGAAGCACTTCCAGGGACTGTAATACCAAGGCTCTATAAAGATTATCCATGCACCAGGGGCTGGTCAGTTCATTCGCATTCTGCCAGGGGATTCCAGGCGGGCAGACCAGGCAAAAGGCCAGCGCTTGTTGCCGACTCGCCGTCTGTAATAGCTTTTCGACAGGCTCAAATACTCGCGTCTGATACTCATCCCAGGATATCTTTTCTTTCGGGATAGTGTAACCGCGGGGAGCGGGATCAATTTCTGTCGGCCCCCAAACGAGGGAGCGGTTCAACATCTCACGGTTGAATCTCTCCGCGGCTTCTTTGTTCTCATAAAGTAGAGAGACTCCCCCAACCCGAAAGGTTGGATCCCCTGGCGCTCCAGATTCATCCAGATAGATTTCAACGTATGAGGCGTGAGCTTCCCGCCGAATCGCACTGAAGCTGGTCTTTAGCCAGCTGCAAGTTCGACGTCCCCTGAGAAGGCCCAGGGCTCGTGTGAAGGCGCGATCGAAGCAGTCGCGCGTTTCACCAAGGACATAACCGTTTGCTTCGATCCAAAATCGCGGTTTTGAGAATTCGGTGATGATGCTGTCATATCCCTTGAGAGCCTCCATGACACGACGCTGTCCGGTCGATGAGAACAGGATGATCGGCAGCTTTGGGTCGACTAACGCCAGCAAACGCGGCAGCATCGTCAGCGCCACGAAGTAATTCTCAGATTCGACGCTCCGGCGGAATATACAGTCGGCGACGGATTGCAGTTCATGACTAGTAAACCCTCGCCACGGTAAATGTGTCAGGTTACCTTTATCATCTCTGACCTGTTCGGCAAGCTTGAGAAGAGATCTGAAAAATTCCATCTCTTCCCCGACCGTCCGCATATTGAATAAGCGGAGGTCGAGAAACAAGATCGCATCCTCCGCCCCAGGGCAAAGTTCGATTCCCTGATTTACCCTCAGACGCCCCGACTCATCCTGAAGCAGTTCTAAGAGCCTTTGATCGCCGCGTGGTCCGAACTTCGAGGCGTCAGGGTCAGCCGTGGCGATCAGCCGGCCACTCGTTTTGTCGAGCCCGATCACAAGCCGAAGGAAATCAGCCCACCCAAGTTCATGTAGATCGTCCAATAGGACGAAAGTCGGATGGCGCTTTTCTGTGAACTCGTCCAACCGGCTTCGGCTTATCCATGGGGCTCGGATAGGATCTCGGAGATGTTCACGTTCGGGGGACAGTTCGACAGCCCGCATCAGTGTGACTAACGCAGGTAGACAAGGTGAGATAGTCCCTGAAGATACTGCAAATTCATGAGATATGGTCGAAAGAAGAACCTGCAGACTGACCAGATTCGCGAGGGCGTGCCGATCTCTCGGGTCTGCTGGCGCCAGAAGCCTAGCAGCCCAGACTTGCCGTAGCGCCATGCGAAACCAATCTTTCAAGGCGGGACTTTCATATTGCCGAGCCACGCTCTCTTCCGAGATTGTTGTGAGTAGGCGCGGCAGGAGATCTTTAATCGCTCTTTCGCATTCATACTCTGTCGCCAGGCCATAACACTGCGCTTGGCTCATCAGTGGCTGTGGTCCGTGCTGAAATTGACGGAACAGTTGAGCGCTACCGGAGGCGGTGTCGCCTGTAGTCGTGAGGTCAACGATTATCACCTGCGGGATTGGAATTCGCGTGTCAGCTGAACTCTTCTTTTGTTCCCACAGCATGAGAGTAAGAGCGACTGCCCAGTCGAATGGCGTCACAAAACTAGCCAGATTGATATTACTGACGACATTGGGACCGGGAACACCATCAAATACAACCACAATCTTTCTGCCTTGCGGACCATCTCCAGATTCACAGCGAATCCAACTGATCAGATCTCCATGATCTAAGCTTCGTTTATCTGGATTCGTAGCGAGAGCCGTTTCTCCCCGAACGCCAGTTGATTGTTCATCTCCCCATCTTTCTGTATTCGGTGATCGCTCGATTCGGTAAAAATCCCACAGAAAGTCAAAATCCTCACAGTATGAAACGACAAAAAAGTTCTTCTCCGATTCCGGACATTTACGCGCAACCGACCCTGGCGAAATGAGGTCTAGAACCTTCGCCAGCGCTTTCGTGATAGGTAAAGTAGTCCAGGTTGTCGACATCGCTACTCCCGCTCAATTCTTCCGGCGGACGAGGATCCGCCTAAATGAAGAAGCCTCGGGCTCACTCATAGAATCTTGACATTTCTCGAAATTCAATACTCAGACTTCACTGTCAGAACTCCTCTTCCGTCCCGCTTTTAGCTGACGCGGACGGAGACGAAGAGCAGTTTCATATGCGTTTCTCAAGACGGGATCCACCAATAGTGAACTGACGGCTTTTGAGTCGATGCCCAATATCCGTTTGATAATATCGGCAGCTTTTGTGGCGAGAAGGTTGGCGTCGCCTTTCATCAGCTTGACAGCTGGATGGATCCGAATCTCTCCGGCTGGGTGATCTGGCGTCGGCTGGCTCGTAGCCTCAAGGGAGGCTTTCAAATACCGAGCGAGCAGGCGCGCATAGGCGCCCTCAATCTGTGTTAGTTTCCCGACCAACTGATCTGGTTTTGCGGGATCGAACGTATATGAATCGAGCGCTTCAACCAGTTCTTCTAGACTACCCACCTCCAAACGACCCGGCGTAGCTCTAGCAGCCCGCTCTTCTGTCGCAGCCGGAAGACGATTTTGCGGTTGGGTTGTCTTCGCGGGAAACTGCAGGTGCGCAGGCACAAAATGCTCGACGTCCGGGTAACTATTGACGGCGTTGAAAATGACGCTGCGGAGTTGTCTGATGTTTCCAGGCCAGTCGTAAGAGACGATCTTTTCGAGCGCCTCGGGCTCAATCTGGCGTCTGATGGCGACGGAGTTCAGGCTCTCCGCCTCGCGGACAAACTTCTCGACCAGTAAGGGGATGTCTTCCAGGCGTTCGCGTAACGGAGGGAGCAAAACTGCGCCACCTTCTCGCAATCGATCGAGAAGATCCGACCGAAAAGCGCCCGCGGCTGATTTAGCCTCAATATCCATATTCGTCGCCGAGAGAAAACGTATGTCGACCGGATAAGAGACGCGCGAGCCGACCGGCGTAATTTCTCTCTGCTCCAGCACTCGCAAGAGCCCTGATTGAACTTCGGGTAACAGATCCCCGATCTCATCGAAGAACAAGTCACCCCCATCGGCTAACCTGATCTTTCCCTCGCGCTGATCGACATCCGTCGCCACGCCTTTCTCAATGCCGAAGAGCAGACTGGCGTAAAGAGTCGGTGATAGGTTGGGGCTGTTGACGATTATCATTCTGGCGCTTTTCTGCCTCTGGCCATGGTGGTGGATGTAGCTGGCCACTAGCTCCTTCCCAGTGCCTCGCTCGCCACGGATAAGAACATTCTGCCGGCCGAACGCCGCTCGTCTCGCCGCGCGAAGCGCCAGCAAGATCGACTTCGAGCTACCAACGATCTCGTTCCTCTCATCCGGTACCAAACCGTGCCTCAATACTAATTCGCGTAGAACTTCCGGGCTGCGCGCATCTTCGCGCGGAAGAAACCCTACCGCTCCATGATATGCGAATTCCCGACTGACCTCCCCGCGTGGTTTGCTTGAGAGAATTACCACGGGCAATTCGGGGAATTGGTTATGGATGGCCTGAAGGATTTGCAGACCGAAATAATGCCCTGCGTCGTCATCGCCGTCGCGTCCTTCCGGCATGCCCATCGTCCGCCGGTCGCTCTCAGGCGTGACCCGGCCGGTGTAAAAACAGAGATCCAACAAGACCATCGCCCACCGTATCTGGCCTGGCGGACAATCATCCCACCCACTTCGGATGACCTGCAGCGTTCCCTTCAGATCATTCTCGACGACATCCCCAAGGTTGGAACACAGCGGACGCTGCCCACGGAAGAAATAGGCCTGAGCGACGGGATTTTTGACTTTTTGTGAAGAGCCTTTGCCAACCTCGTCGCCGGTGATGTCCTCAAGCAGGTATTGGCCGCATAGGTTTGCGCGTTCCTCATTGCGCCGCTCAAGGTGCAACCGACCGAAGAGATCATCGATGATCAATAGGCGAGGGACCGCGGAGTCTTTCATACGATCTCAATCTCACTTGGGAAGGCCGAGAGGGTGTTGGCTAATTGCTGGCAGCAGTCACGAAACCCGGCAAACTGTGGACGTAGAGGGCGGAGCGCCGCGGCAGAGTGAGCGTTACTGGGGAGCAACGCCATTAACTGCGCATAACACTCATCCACGCGCGCAATAGCTTGTTTCGCTTGCAAAAGTAAGCGGCCAACCTTCTTTTGTTCCAACCACATTTCGTGAACCAACCCACCTAGCCAAAGTTTAGTCTCCTCATCGCATCGGTGGAGGGGGAACGTGTCAAGGAAGCGTCGCGGCGACATCTCGTGCGCGAAATCGCGGACCAGAGTTACCCCTTCTTCCCGGCGCGCCTCCCACTCGGAAAAGATTAATGGGATGAAGAAGGTTTCGAAGTCATTGTCCTCGATTAGATCATCGAGCAGGTTTAAATACTTGGCGAGCGCCGGCATATATTGGTTTTTGAGCCAATCGTGATTGAAGGCGCTACGGGCTTTCTGCCAGGAGACTATCAGGCGCGGTTGCATATCTTGC
>Ga0154003_1000072_pt1 | contig 31420 bp, 26 predicted proteins | sample TSFL087MetaG_FD_104679 | JGI IMG/M metagenome (GOLD analysis project Ga0154003, IMG submission 104679) | Attine ant fungus gardens microbial communities from Florida, USA - TSFL087 MetaG | ecosystem: Host-associated > Fungi > Mycelium > Unclassified | place: USA: Florida, Lake Talquin State...
CACATTTAGTATACATAGAATTGGAATTTTATGCAATTATGGAATTATTAGAATAGCCTCTCTTATCATTTAATAACTATATTATAAAGTGTCCACCATGTCTGAAAAAAGCGTATAAATCAAAAGGAAATCTTGTTCAGCAATCCTAGTTAAAAAATATTCGACACTTAATTCAATAACATCCCTGGAATCCAGATGATGTTGCATGACAAAAGCATCGGCGTCTCTCCCAACTTCCGAGGAAATACGAAAAGCAATCGTCTTACTTTTTTTGTATAGAATGAAACCGTTGACTTCTGTAACTTTTTGTTTCAATCCTTTCAACCTGTATGATTTCTGTAGAATTGCTTTCAATTCTGAAAGCTGAATTTGAAATATATCTTTTAAAGCCATTTCAATGATATCATGTTTGAAAACGGCTGGTAAATTTCGTATGTATGTGATTTCTTCATCATCAAAGGTTGTTTCTCTAAGCATTAGCATCAATAATTTACTTTTATCCTTACCATAGACAGTGCTAATAGCTTCTATTAAGTAAGTGTAGTAAAGCATTAAATAATAACTTTTAACCACCGAATTATTTTGTTTGTTTTTACCTGACATAAGCTATTCCACACCCCATTTACCTACACATGTTTAAACAACCTATCAATATTATCATATCATGAATGGTTAACAGCGTTCAGTGGTTTTTACTACATTTTGAATTTATTTTCCTAAAATATGTATAAAATTCTAATCGAAGCTAGCAATTCCGAGAACTTTACGCTCAAAATCACCCCATCTTTAAGCCACCATGTGTAAAATAAATAATCAAACAGCTAATAGAAACCACTGCAACTAAAATACCTACAATCAAATGGCTTCTTTTTTTAATTCCCTTATATATTTAGTCAAGGCACTACAAACAACATCAGATTTGGCATTCCCTTGAAAATTGAGCCAGATTTTGAAACATTTCTATTTCCTTTACTGAATAATAGGAGTAAAATATGCTTTGGAATACGAAATAATTAAAAAAGAAGGGGTCAAGTATTTTAAATCAAGAGAAACTTATCAAACGAAATCTTATTATTATGTGGGTTGCCAACTTCTTTATCGGCGCTAGCATGACGATGGTTATATCTTTTTTATCCTTATACATCAAGACCTTTGACCATCATTCAGACAAATATATTCAACAATGGTCCGGCTGGGTCTTCGGTATTACCTTTTTAACCGCCTTCATTGTGTCACCCATTTGGGGACGTTTTGGCGATCGACATGGACGGAAAAAGTTTTTAGTCTTCGCTGCGTTCGGCTTGGCAGTCAGTGTCTTTTTCATGGGATACGTTACATCGGTCTATGAGCTCTTTTTCCTTCGATTACTCATGGGGTTTTTCACGGGCTTTATTTCAATGTCTCAGGCACTTATCTCCATACAAACGCCCAAAAATATCGCTGGCCGTGTGCTTGGAACCTTGCAGACGGGTAACGTTACAGGGAATTTAATTGGACCACTTTTCGGTGGAGTACTCGCAGATTCCTTAGGTTTTTCGGAAACATTCCAGCTGACTTCTATTGTACTAATTATCGCTGCCTTTTTTGTCTTGTTTGGAATTAAAGAACTAAGGATTGAAAAACCAAAAGAAAAGGAACGCTATTCAGCACTTGCTGTCATCAAATATATCGTCTTTAACCCTATGCTGTTAGTGGTTATGATTGTGTCTATGTTCGTGCAGATTGCTAATTTTAGCATTCAACCGATTCTTTCTCTATATGTTGGCTTGCTACATGGTCCAACGAGCCTAGCCTTTTTCTCAGGACTCGTATTTTCTTCAGCAGGCTTAGGAAATCTGTTAATGTCACGTAAATGGGGAAAGCTTGCCGATCGTTTTGGCTACGAAAAAATCACGATTTTATTGTTGATTTTATCTGCCATTTTTTATTTACCAGGTGCTTTTGTGTCAAATATATGGGAGCTTATTGGCATTCGTTTTCTTTTCGGTATTACCCTTGGAGGCATCATCCCACTTCGGACAGCCTATATACGCCAAGTGACGCCACTTTCTATTCAAGGTGAAGTACTTGGTTACAATACCAGTGTCCGCTTTCTAGGTAACATCGTCGGCCCAGCCTTCGGAGGATGGATCTCTGGACTCTATTCAATTGCAACCGTCTTTTACTTCACGAGTGGTCTCTTGCTCATAAGTGGTATTGCGACAATGTTAACAATGCTTTGGGACTCTAGACACTCATCACATCATCATCCTTCCCATTCAAAAGCTTAGGCTACCAAAACCTCCCTTAAATATAATTGGCAGGACATTTATCACACAACAAAAAAAGAGCGGCTGTCCTAAAATGTTAACTTTTAGGCAACCGTCCTCATAATATACCTTCCTTATTCCTTCACAAAATTTATGGTACTTCTTACCGTATCGATAGGACGAACATACCCCTCTATCTCCTCACGCTTCGGCTCTAAAAATGGTGGGAGTGACAATTTCTCCCCTAATGTTTCATAAGGCTCATCCCCCATAAACCCAGGTCCATCAGTGGCAAATTCGAATAAAATTTGTGGCGCAACTCGAGCATACAGTGATTCAAAGAAATAACGATCGACATATCCAGAGGTATGGAATCCAAGCTTCGGCATGCGCTCAATCCATTCCTCTAGAGCAGTTCGATCCTCTACACGAAAGGCAGTATGATGAATTGTGCCATAGCCTTGTCTTGCTTGCGGCAAAATGACATTATGCTCAACAACAACCTGAGCCCCATTACCACCTTCTCCAACTTCAAAAAGGTGTAGAGAATCTTCCTTATCAATTTCTCTAAATAAAAGAGTCTGTTCCATCATCTCTTTAAACTGATCAAAATCAGCGACCCGAACGAATATTGGTCCAAGACCAGTAATAGCATAATCTAAAGGAACCGGACCCTTTTGCCATGGTGTACCTGAGGCAATACCGTTATTATTCTCATCAGAGATTAATTGATATTCCTGATCATCAAAGTCCACAAAGGATAAAGTTTTTGTACCAAACAACTCCTTAATACCACTATGTTTCACGCCTAATCTATCAAAACGCTTCACCCAATAGTCAAGGCTCACATCGCTTGGGACCCGAAAGGATGCTTTATAAATTTCATTTGTACCATGCTGACTCTTTGGAATCTCGGGAAAATCAAAAAAGGTCATATCTGTCCCTGGTCTCCCTACATCATCGGCAAAAAACAAGTGATAGGTTTGAATATCATCCTGATTAACCGTCTTTTTCACCAGACGCATACCTAAGACATAAGTAAAAAATTCATAATTTTTTTCTGCGCTACTTGTGATTGCCGTTACATGATGTATACCTTTAAGCTCATTCATATTTGGTGCCTCCAATAGTTTTTCAACCCGTATAAAATAAAAATTACCCTACGCCACCAACAAACTGTCACGCAACCTTCTTGTCACTATTCCCTATCCTCTAAAAATCGAGCAGGAAAATCCATCTTGTCTTAAAAAGATGGATTCAATAAGTTATTAGGCTTATCACCATGGATAAATTGCAGGAGATTCTGAACAGCTTCCTCGGCCATTTTCGTTCTTGTTTCTCCAGTTGCCGATCCAACATGCGGTGCTAAAACAACATTTTCAAGCTTTAATAATGGACTGTTTAACGGAAGTGGTTCTTGTTCATATACATCCAATCCCGCCCCCAAAATCTCTTTGTTCTGCAAAGCCTTTATCAGCGCTTGTTCATTAATAATTGGACCTCTTCCACCATTGACAAGAATAGCCGTTGACTTCATCATATGCAACTCGTTTTCATCGATAAGATGATACGTCTCATCCGTTAATGGCAATGTAATGCACACAAAATCAGATTCCCGCAGAAGATCTGGCAATGTCTTATAAGCTATGTTCAATTCCTGTTCTGTTTTAACATCGCGATTTCTCTTAGTATAGAGAACCTCCATGTCAAATCCACGTGCTGCACGCTGAGCGACTGCACATCCGATTCGTCCCATTCCAATAATGCCAATCGTTTTATGATGCACATTAACTCCAAAATTATCCACTGCTATTCTTGATGTCCATTTTTTTGCCCGCACATAGCGATCCAGCTCTGCTATCCGTCTTGCAGATGATAAAACAAGACCAAAAATCAAATCCGCAGTTGTATCTGTCAGAGCATTAGGAGCGTTCACCGCCGCTATTCCCTGAGCTGTCATTGCTTGAAGATCAAAGTTATCATATCCTGCTGATATATTCCCCACATAACGAAGGTTAGGCGCTTGCTGCAAAAGGGATTCAGTAACTGGTAATCCATCTCCTAACAATCCCTCGGCTTCCTGTAGCGCTTCAATAAAAGCCGCCTCATTTTCTCCTGTTATACCGTTAAAAACAGTTACGTCACAGAACTGTTCAATTTCTTGCTGTAATGCCTCAGAAAGTCTACTATATGCTACAAGTTTAAACATCCAATCCCTCCAAAAATAACTTCAGACTTCAATAGCATAGCTCTCATCTAAAAATGAGCACAACAATTCAGTCTATTAAGCAATTCCATACTTATACATTTTATTTTATCATATTAGCGATTGCTCAAGCACTGAAAATCTATGCCGTCACTGGTTCAGAGGAAATTTTCTCTTTTTAATACCTCTTAAAACCTTATATACTCATTCTATCACTGCTTCCTAACCGTCATTGTCGGTTCAAATGTACCGTCTTCATGTATCTTAAATAAATTTCCTAAGTTGAATACACGCTGAGAAGTTAAAAAGGGGGGCTTGATGTGGCTGTGATAATGTTTCGCGGATTCATGCAATTTACAGCGGAATTGTGCGGTTCTGAGTAGCTTTGATTCAAAACCCGATGATTTAATATCAAATGTTTGGATAAGATGATTACTAAAATAAACCGTCGTTTTATCATCAAAAGCTTGAAAATCAATGATATGCTTATGAGAAAGCCAAATGCATTCTCTATTCTTCGGAGAGGACAATGGGAAGACAACAGTATCTGTATAACCGTTGATAGCAATTGGAACCATATAATTATAGTTCATTAGCTTGGCAGCACCATCTCTTCTCCCACTATAGCTGGAACCAAAAATCGTACAGGAGCGATCTATAACCGTTAATGGTTTCTCTTTAATCAAGAACATCTTACAGTCCTCGTCCAATGCAATGGTCCAATATTCCCCCTGCGACCCGTTCATTGGATATAAACTTATCGTATTTGAATTAATGACATAGCGATCACTTTCTTCAATTGGTATAACGGATTCCATAAGAGATATCTTCCCCTCCTAAACCATATAAATTGATGATTACAAGATGAGTCAAGCAAAAGTACCATCCCAGATCCCTCCTGTTTCTCTTTCCATTTTTTAATAGTACAAAAATCACTATTTATTTATTACAAAATATTGATGTTAATCAAATAATTGATAGAAATTACATCAATAATAATACATTTTTACTAGATTGGCAATTTTATTTCGTAATTATTTTACATTTTTAGGTAAAATTTGCTAGTTAATTCACGAATTTTGTACTATCATTTATAACTTGTAGTCATTAAAAAGCATCACCCGCCCGCCAAATGTACTAAACACTACTTTGTGATTTCCTTCATTTCTCTAAACTTCTTTACTATATGGAAAAAACTCTAATAATTTACCGAAGAGATCCATATGAGATATGAGCAGACGTCTCCACGTTTTCCAAGCTCTAATCACTTGAATTTAAGGTTGCTTATACATATAGGCCAGCATTCTCATGCCATCTTGAAACCCTTTTTTATAACTAAGGAATCTTCTATTGGCAATGACATTGATCATCATTTCCTCTAATTCAAGATACTCTTCCTTAGACAATGTGTTTTCTAAAAAATTTTCAATGAGATAAAAACCATTTTCTTCTCCGTCGAGTCGACCATCTCTCCTGTAAAAAAAATCAGTCAAATCATCCATAAAGTTTTCCCTAACAATAAGCATACCTTTTCCCACCTTTTGGATTTGTTATGACAGCGTACTTTTTAACAAGCCAAAATATTCACTTCCGAATAGTAGAATCACTCCCCTCTTATTTTAATAAGAACATAAGTTCTTGTCAAATTCACCTAGACTTTTTAGTCATCTAAATAAAAAATGCCATGAAAAATCCTTCTATGAGAACTCTTCATGGCATCTTAATAGCCTTGCTATTTATTTGCTCTTTCAAATCATTCATTCAACAATCATGTTCGAAAGTCCCGTTAACTTTCTTGGAAGAGTGGCGTTGAAAGATATCTTTCCCCCGTATCAGGAAGAATAACAACCATTGTTTTTCCTTTATTTTCAGGCAACCTAGCAACCATGGCTGCAGCATGAATCGCTGCGCCTGATGAAATTCCCACAAGCAGACCTTCTTGTTTACCAATGTTGCGAGCAGCAGCAAAGGCATCTTCGTTGCTGACTTGAATGATTTCATCGTAAATTTCCGTATTCAGTATTTCTGGTACAAAGCCTGCACCAAGCCCTTGAATTTTATGTGGCCCCGATTCACCACCAGAAAGGACGGCTGAGGCTTCTGGTTCTACTGCTATGACACGAAGTGATGGATTTTTTTCTTTTATCACCTCTCCTACCCCAGTAATCGTTCCGCCCGTTCCAATACCACTTATGAATATGTCAACATGACCATCTGTATCATTTAAAATTTCTTGAGCAGTTGTTTTACGGTGAACCTCAGGATTAGCCGGATTTTCAAATTGCTGTGGCATAAAGGTGTTATGGTTCGAAGAGACAATCTCCTTGGCCTTTGCAATAGCGCCCTTCATCCCTTTTGCTCCTTCGGTTAATACCAGTTCTGCACCTAAGGCTTTGAGAATATTACGACGTTCAACACTCATTGTCTCAGGCATAACTAAAGTACATTTATAGCCTTTTGCCGCACAAACAAAAGCTAAAGCAATGCCCGTATTCCCACTCGTTGGTTCAACAATACGCGTATCCTTGTTGATTTTCCCTGCCTTTTCTCCTGCTTCAACCATCGCATTACCAATACGATCCTTGACACTGCTTAAAGGATTAAAGTTTTCCAATTTTCCTAGGACTTCTACACCCGTCGCATCACTTATATCCCTTAATCTTAAAAGTGGTGTTTTACCAATTAGCTCTGTTAAATTTCCAGCAATCTTTGGCATATAGAACCCTCCTTTTATAATTCCAAGTACTCCACTATGAATTATATCAATGCCTATTTAAGATTACCATTAAAAGCATATGTAAAAAGATTTTGTTATACATTAGCTCCTACAGCATAAACGATCAGCTCAAATCAATGACTGATATCGATTACGTTATGGTCTTTTTCACTTATTTTTTCAGAAAATATTCTATACTAATAGATCACGTAAAAATATGCTATTGTGTATACGTACAAAGTTTTTTATTAACTTGAATTATTCAAGATTTTTACAAAGGAGATCAGACTACCGATGACATTGACCGACGAAGAAATCTGCACTGATTTATCCACAGGGCACACGAACTATCATGGTACTGCTTCACCTCCCATCTTTCAAACAAGCACATTCACTTTCGATTCTTTTCATTCTTTTACTACCTCTGCTATAGAAACTGTCACTTCTTTTTCAAAATCACAAGAACAACGAGCTAATTTTGTGTACACGAGAGGCGTTAACCCAACCGTCCACTTGCTAGAACAAAAGCTAGCCCAATTAGAAAGAGGAGACCAATGCAAATGCTTCGGTTCTGGCATGGGAGCTATTAGCGCCGTTTTTCTATCTCTATTAGCAAGCGGGGATCATGTCTTATTCGTTAACAGCATTTATAATGACACAACAGCACTCTTAACGTATCTCGAAAAATTCAACATACAGCATAGTCATGTGGATAACCAAATAAACAATGTTGAAAAAGCGATTAAACCTAATACTAAAATTATTTATGTAGAAAGCCCAGGAACGATGTTAATGCAGACTGTCGATTTAAAAGCTTTATCAGCTTTAGCAAAGAAACATGACATTATTACAGTTATTGATAATACTTGGTCCACACCTCTATTTCAAAAGCCATTAGAACTAGGATTTGACCTCTCCATTCACTCATTAACAAAATATCTTGGCGGTCACAGTGATGTTATTGGCGGAGCTGTCATTGGCAGTCAGAAATTAATAGATACCATTTTTGTGTACGGTCATCAGCTTAATGGCGCCGTATTAGGTCCATTTGATGCCTATCTTGTTTTACGTGGTCTACGAACATTGCCCGTGAGAATGGCGCAGCATCAAGCAAATGTTCTTAAAGTCATTGGCTACCTAAAACAGCATAATGCAGTCGCCACAGTTCACCACCCCTACACAGCAACAGGAGCCAACAAATCTCTTAATGATTCACAAATGAGCGGTTATTCCGGGGTACTAAGCTTTGAACTGAAGCAGACCGGTTATGAAAATGTTTGCAAATTTATTGATGCACTCAAATTATTTAAAATTGGGATCAGCTGGGGAGGATTTGAAAGTCTTGTCAATTCACCCATTACAAGCAATGATAAAGACAAATTAGCAATGTTAAAGAAACGAGGTATGCCCTTGGGACTCATCCGCTTATCTATAGGTCTCGAAGGAGCAGAAGCTCAAATCGCCGATCTTGAGCAAGCTTTTCAAAGCTTAGCCTCATAACTTAGCTGACCCTAATCATTTTAACCATCACATCTTGGGCTACCAAGTACCAATGACTGGATAAAAAGCCGCTTCAATCAATGAAGATGCGGCCTTTTTATTTATCTTTAATTGCCATTAAATTAGCAATATTTATTTTATCTAAATAAGTAGATGACATACCTCCACTCTATATAAATTAACTACACGCTTGCCAATGATCGTACCTCCATCGTTATAAATATCTGTTTGCCAAAACTCATACAAACGACCCAACAGTTTCCTTATTTTCGGAACCAATCTTTTTTAAGATCCCCGCTATGAGAATTGGTCATACATGCTTGGAACCACTGAGTACCTTTAAAGCGAAGCTAAGTTTCTCTTTTCTCAAGGCAAAACAATAAACACCTTCACCTTGTACGCCTTCTTTAGCAATGATATTCGAATCCTCCAATAGGGTAGTGATACACACAAACTGGTGGGATGCAATAATCTTAGGATTTTCACTCATCACGCTTCCAATTTGTATAACGGAACAGCAAAGACAGGAATCCTCTACGTATGCTTTCAAAGGGAAAATCAATCATTGCCATAAAAAATACGAAATATCTCTAGCACTGTGAAAGAATTTAGTGAATAATGAAAGAATAGGAGGTCAGAAACATGAAACAGATAGACTGGATTCAAGAGGCACGACAAAGAAAAGATGATTTATTAAAAGATCTTATGGGGCTTCTTAACATTCCAAGTGTTAAAGATCCCGAATCACAAAGTACTGAACATCCCATGGGCATCGAGATTGGCAATGCACTAAACTACGTCTTAAGCATGGGAGAAGAAAATCAATTCAAAACCGCAAATGTTGATGGCTATGCTGGTTACATTGAATATGGAGATTCCGAGGATTACATAGGAGTTCTCGCTCACCTTGATGTCGTTCCGGCCCCACCATCCGGATGGAACACTCCACCTTTTGAGGCAACAATTATAGAGGATAAACTTTTTGCAAGGGGAGCCATTGATGATAAGGGTCCCGGCATAGCTGCCTTTTATGCTCTAAAAATCCTCCAACAATTAGGTGTTCCGATGAAGCGACGGATTCGACTGATATTCGGAACAGATGAGGAAAGTGGCATGAGCTGTATTAAACATTATTTCAAGAAAGAGAAACAGCCCATTTTCGGATTTTCTCCAGATGCTAGCTTTCCGATTATTCATGCTGAAAAAGGGCATATAAGTTTAAAAATCGTCAATTCTACCGAATCTCACGAAAATACTCCTGACACATCTTCAGTACGTATCACTCAATTTCATTCAGGAGAACGAAGCAATATGGTACCTGGGCAAGCCATTGTTCATATTCAGGGACAAGACCTATCATCCATATCTGCTTCATTTAAAGCCTATTGTGAAACACAACACTTAAAAGGTGTAAGTACTGATGAACAAGAAGAGCTAGTCCTTACGCTTTATGGGAAAACCGTTCATGGCATGGAGCCACAAAATGGTGTTAATGCCGCCTTAGAACTCACCCATTTCTTAGCTACCCTACCTCTTAGTAGCACAGATAAAGCCTTTGTGGATTACTGTAATACTTATCTCTATAAAAGTCCTTTCGGCGAAGCATTAGGCATTGACCATAATGAACCTACACTTGGATTTTTAACCATGAATGCGGGCATTTTTCATTACACACAAGACCATTTAGAAATATCGCTTAATATCCGTTGCCCACTGCATACAGATTATAAGAAAACAATAGAAATCCTTACTAAAACCGCCGAATCCTATGGATTAAAAACCGATGATATACGCGAATTAAACATACATCACATATCACCTGATCACCCAATGATCAAAACCATGCAGCAAGTTTATCACGATATCACGGGCGATACACCTACCTTATTGACGACCGGAGGAGGGACCTATGCCCGGCTTATGGACAATGGCGTTGCATTTGGAGCAGGCTTTCCGGGGAGAGAGATGACTGCTCACCAAATCAATGAATATATCCAAATAGATGACTTGATCCTCGCAACCGCTATTTATGCTAAGACACTTTATGAACTCAGTCAATTTTAGACCCTAACATGAGCGGAATTAAGTAAAAAAAGAGCCATCTTACTCTTAAGTAAGGATGGCTCTTTCTTTTTACTATTGTGACAAAAACGACATATGTAACCCCCTCATATAGTCTCTATACGCATTATTGCCACAACATCAGATCTTTCCTTTTCAACCAAAAATAGCATCATTATAGAAAATCTATGATTACTTCTTATATATAATTGACCCCTCTATAAAGTAACTTTTATATATTTATACACTCTCTATAGAAAAAATATATTTTATTCGCCATGATTCCCTAAGCCCAGCTTGACCTACTCTACAAAACACTCTTTGATAACTCACATAAAAGGACTAGACAACCTAAAACTTATACATAGACATCTTTTGTTATTCTAAAATAATAATCTAATATAGTCGTTTTACAAGCAATCTCATCCTTGGAACCCCGCGTTCAATTCCAATATCCGAACTGAATTTGCCCCAATATAACAAGCCGCTTACTCCCTAGTCATTACGCCGTTCTTTTCCCCCATATCTTTCATCTCATTAGTAATAATCGCTTTATTAAGCATAAAATCACTACAACGGTTATCGACAACTATTTGCTTAACAGGCACCTCCTCTACAAAAAACTATATTTCAATAAATAAAAATTTATACCTCACTAAAATCACCAAAAAATCTTATAAAACTGGTAAAATAATTAGAAGATCATAAATCAGGTGTATAGAATATCATGTTGAAATTAAATTTGATGTTAAATGTCAACTTCATGAGGATGTTAAGCTAAGAAGAATTGTTACATTTATTCACAAGAAGGTTTTGCATTTTAAAATCGTTGCGGGGCCCCTTACATAATTCATTTTATTACCATTTATTCTAATAGTCAACATTTAAATGATTATTTATTCTATGTCTATTTGCTACTAGGAGATCAAAGATGGACACGCTACACTATAATTAACCAAATAAATAAAGTGGGGATTGGTCATGGAGAATTTAAATATTGGTAAACAGCTACGTCTATTAAGAAAAAATATTCCCTTAACAACAAAGGAACTTGCAAATAAAGTAAACGTTTCACAATCATATATAAGTCGTTTTGAAAACAATCGCGCCATTCCCGATGTTGACATGCTCGCTAAAATTTTAGATGCCTTAGGCACTGATTTAAAATCATTCTTCTCACATGATACAAATGAACTTACGGATGACTATATCCAGCTTATAAACACAGCCAAAACGCTTTCTCGTGAAGAACGGATTAAGCTAAACGAATTTTTAAAAGCAATGAAGAACTCCTATTGATAACTGAGAGGAGATTCCCATTTTCACCTATCTAATTATTTATATCTGATTTTACACCTTCCCCACTCTTACTACATCACCTCAAGCCCATGAACGAATCTAAAAAGATAGGAAGCAACCATTCATTCATTTATCTGTTACCCCTATCCTTTAATATTATTTCAATATTGGGTTGTTTTTACGTTATGAACACTTTACAATCTAATTAACATTAATAGAATTTATTTCAAAATATAATATTTCACCCTGTTTTTCATCTTACTTCCACACACTCTTCTTAAATGTTGGAAGTATTTTTTAATAGTATACAAAAAGGGGGGTATGGTATGGATGAGAATATATGCGGATATTACGAAATTACCCAAGATACCGTGGCAATAATAACCGCTCAGCATATTGATTATGCCACCATTGTACTCGAATCTGATCGACAGCTCTATGTCAATAAAAGACCGCTACAACTTATTAAATCAGCCTGCCTGGATGGCGGTGCAAGTTATGATGGAAGACGACAGGCAGTGATCCATCAAATAGGTATGCAAAAAAAATGGAACAAGGTTCCTATCCCTATTTCCCCACTGGAATGGATTTACGCCTTTCCCACTCACGCTCCAAATTATGAACATTGCTACTGGATCTTCTATAGACATGTTAAAACCATTCTACCCCATCCGAAATTTCATGGACAGTCTATTATTACCTTTAAAACTCGTAAGAATCCCCTTGAAGTTAATGTCTCTCAACGCTCATTGTTAAGGCAGCTTTGGCTCACCTCCCATTGCATCGTAAAATACATAACGAAATAATAAATTAATCTCACATGACTAGTTATGCCTTTTTTAAAAAAATCATGATAACCACCCTATTGCTTCGCCTTTACATAATAGGGTTTTTTTATGAATCAAAATCTCCTAGAGATAAATAAAGCCTACTGTTTATCATCTAAAAATTCCCATGAAAAACCATAGAATCATCTTATTTTTATAAAAAAGATACAAAAATACAAGAACATCCTATCTATTCGTGTGCAATTTCTATTTTATTATAGATGAAAATGACATTTTTCAGATATTCACAACGTTAGAAACGACACTTTCGCTTTTATGTCATTTCAAATCTCTCCTGCATAATAAATTCAAAACACAATGAAAGGGAGAGAAAAATGGAAACCCATCTTTTAAAAGATCATTATATTATTAATCCAAGAACAATGGCTCTATTACCTATGGACGGCCTCTTTGGAGAACACTGGACAATTGTCATTGAAGAAAATCAAATGCTTCAAATTAAAGCAAAGCCTATTGCTATTATTGACCATTCTTGTCACTTCTTTGGTTCAAGCTATAGTGGGCGCAAAGAAGGTGCCGCAGCGCTTTTAAATTACACGCACATGGCTCCCATCGCCATCAATGATGCCTATGATATGATCTTTTTTCCGTTGACTTCACCAAAAAACCGTGATTGCATATGGCTTTCACACAAACATATTCAACATTGGAAAAATGTTCAAAATAATACCGCTGTCCAATTTACCAACTTTCAGGTCAAAATCTTGCCTATCTTTTACAGTACATTTGAAATCAAGCTCAACCGTGCCGCCCAATATCGATGTAAGCTTCTCGAATCTCATCAATACTCTCAATCACAAGCATACCATTTCCCGCAAACCACACCTATAGACTTAGAATACTGGTTGTTGATAAAGGATAATGGTATGTTTAATATGAGAGAGATCAAGCAGAACAAGGTATAAAAAGCTCCAGATATTAAGACATATGAAAGAACAAATGATCGAGTTGTCCAATTGTTTTTATTTATTTCGAAGAACCACTCCTTCGCTCATGGTAACATGAAGGGATTTTCTTTCCGTGAATTCATCTGCAGCTATCTTCTCCGCCTCTAAGCTACAAACGACTTAAAAAGGATTGATCGTAAAGTAGAGAATATGTCCCTTAACAAGTAGTGACAAGGATATTGAATACAGTTATTATTGAATGGGGAAGGGAAAGGAATTCGACATGAACAAAGAAACTATTTTTCACCATCTAAACACCGTCCTTAAGGACGCTATCATAAAACAAGATGAACCTTTAAAAAACTATACATATACAAAAATTGGTGGACCAGCAGATATCCTTGTATTCCCAAAGTATTATACAGATATCGAAACCATCTATGCGTTTACTCAAAACCATCACATCCCACTTACCATTCTAGGAAATGGATCAAATGTCCTAATCACAGACAATGGAATTAGAGGCATCGTCCTTAATTTGACAATATTGACTAACATAGAAACGAACAATGGCATCATTTCTGCACAAAGTGGGGCAAGAATTATCGATGTTTCTTATCAAGCACTTGCAAATCACTTAACAGGATTAGAATTCGCATGTGGCATACCGGGATCCGTCGGGGGAGCCCTTTACATGAATGCCGGAGCTTACGGAGGAGAAATTGTCAATGTGTTAGAAGGTGCGCTTGTTCTTAAAGAAGGCAAAGTCACCCGAATAACAGCAGCGGAATTAGAGCTGAGTTATCGGCATAGCGCCGTTCAGGAAAAGGGCTTTATTATATTAGAGGCTTATTTTCGTCTACAAGCCAGTAATTACAATGACATACAAGAAACAATGACCCATCTCACATACCTACGAGAATCCAAACAACCCTTGGAATATCCCTCCTGTGGCAGCGTTTTTAAAAGACCTCCTGGTTATTTCGCTGGTAAGCTCATTCAAGATAGTGAGCTCCAAGGCTTCAACATTGACGGTGCTGAGGTTTCAACGAAACACGCCGGCTTTATCGTTAATAAGGATAATACGACAGCCAGCGCCTACATAGCCGTCATCCGCCATATTCAAAAGACAGTGAAAGACAAATTTGGAGTCGATCTCGAACCTGAAGTAAAAATTATTGGGGACTAAAATAAGAGCAGGGAGACGATTTTATGTCCTCCTGCTCTTACAAAATAGATCTTTTTACCACTCAACACTTCCACGTTCTACAAACTGCAATAGTTCCTTATTAGGCCCATTAAAAAAGATTGTTTTCGTTCCATCATTCGCCGTGTCATATGTTTCAGAATTAAAGGTTATTCCCTTTTCCTTATAAAATTGAACAGCCTCGTCCATATTTTCAACGGTGAAAGCGAGATGATTAACAACGCCCTTATCAGAATATTCCCCTTGTGGAACCAGATCACAAATTAATTCAATCTCAAATCCAGGCTGTTGATCATGTTGTAAAAATGCTAAATCTCTAGTCTTATTCTGTCTACGTGCTCGAAGAGAAAAACCAAACATGCTCGAATAATAAGAGATTGATTTTTCCATATCTGTTGCTATTAATGCCACATGCTCTACTTTTTTAATCAAAATAATCCCCTCCGTTATCTAAATTGGCTAACCATTTTATAAAAATGGTTACGTACGACATCATCCAACAACACTATCACTAATCACTGACTATATTGTGCTCATTAGAGTCATCGCTTAATGGTTTGCTTTTTCCATATAAGTAAACAGCAATGCCCCCCAATAATGCCATTATACCAATGACCACAAATCCCGGTAAATATGAATGTGTTGAATTATATAGAAACCCAACAACAAATCCACCAACCGTACCGCCGAGACCTGCTCCTATACCATTAACCACACCTGTTGCTGGTCCTACTGCTTCCTTTTTCACACTGGAAGTAATAATGGACCATATGTTGGTAGTATAGCTACTTGTAAAATAAGCAACGGCAATGACGATCAGAAATAGTTCCCAACCCGGACTTTTTACTAGGGGTAGCATAACCAGCAAGATACCCGCAACAATTAAGCCCGAACAGGCTATGCCAATCCTTTTTTGCGTTCGATCACTAATAAACGACATTGGAATGGCAAACAAAATAGCAAACATATATGGCAATGAACTACCAAATCCCTGCCATAGACCTGTAAAACCAAGCGATTTTACTGTCATTGGAATAAAAAGTGTTATTCCCCAGAAAAGCATACCGTTCGCAAAATAACTAAAGACAATGAGCAGGAACGGAGCACCTCCCAAAGATTGAAAGGTGAGTTTCTCATTCGTACTTCGCTCAGCAACTTCCTTATCTTCCTTCGTTTGATTTGGATGTGTTTTTAAAAAGATCCAATATAATGGCACTACTACAAATATGCCTAATCCTCCTGTAATATAAAATAACCATTCCCACCCCAATGAATCATAAATGGGGGTCAAGATAATAAATCCTAGTGCAAGTGCCAAATATTGACCATAAAATTGAATTAAATTGGTCCCTTTTGTAATTTCTTCCTTTGTAAACCATGCCCGAGCAAACCGAAATTGTTGCGGCCAATAAATACCCTCGGCAATACCTAAAATAATCCGATAAATGATCAGAACTGTTGGCGATGTCACCCAGACAGTGAGTAACTGAACAAGCGACCATAAAAATACCATGCTAATAATCGTAATTTTTGGATTAAGTTTATACGTGAAAAATCCACCAAAAAAGTTGGATACTGCGTACCCTATTAGAAAACCAGTTAATGCTAAACTTAATGTCGATGCACCCGAAAACCCTAAATCTTTCTCTATACCAGGAAGTCCAATAGAAAGATTCGAGCGATCAAGATAAGCAACAAATAGACCTATCATTAACGTAACACCGATGCGAAACCACTTGGAATTCATCTTACCATTCCTTTCATTCCATCCACTTTTCTTTATTTATCAGCTTGTCAAACTAAGTACAACAATTTCTGCTCAAAAGCTTGGTCTATTTCTCGCTCAGTTATTTTTGTAAGTTTGACAATCCAATTTTTAATCAATAGAAACGATTGTACAGCTAGAGTATAATCAAATAAGACTCCACCCCCCTTAATCTAATCATTTCAGATCATAAAACTGAATGAGTTCACGATCAATATCTATACCTAATCCCGGTCGATCAGGAATTGACATTGTTGAACTTGGAACCAAATTGGATAATTTATCTCTAAATACATTGGGCGCCTGATCCAGTTCCAAGAGTGGGTATTTTCTAATTTGTGATGGCACTGCTGGGCGAACAGCAGATATTAAATGTAGTGTTGCAGCAAGTGATATAGCGGACCCCCATAAATGAGGAAAGCAATCTATACCATAAGTCGTTGCCATGCTTCCGATAATAGTGGCCTCACTTAAGCCTCCACACGCAGCCACATCTGGCTGAACAATATCTATACCTCTATGTTCCATAAAATTCCGAAATCCAAACCGTGTAAACTCGGATTCCCCTCCTGCAATACGTATATTTAACGCTGAATGCACTTCCTCATACCCCTTAAAATCATCAGGTAGAACCGGTTCTTCAAACCAAGCAATGTCCAAATCTGTAATCATTTTTCCAAATTTAATGGCCTCATGAACTGTATAGGCACGATTAGCATCTACAGCTAATTGAGCCTTCATACCGATAGCACGACGTACCTCTTCTACCCTTTTGAAATCTTCTTCTAACGACAATCCCCCGACTTTCATTTTGAAAGTCTGATACCCTTGTTCAATCAACCTCTGAGCTTCTTCAAGAATAGAATCTCCATTATAATAAAACGCAGAGGCATAAGACTCTACTTCAATATCCTGCTCTCCCCCAAGTAGTACCGAAATGGGTTGATTAACGTATTTTCCGAAAATATCCCATAGAGCAATATCCACGCCAGATAGAGCAGATACCACAACACCTTTACGTCCAAATTCTCTTGTTCTATTGTATAATACTTCCCATATTTTTTTCCTAGACAGAGGGTTTTCTCCAATGAGAAGTGGAGCATAGACCTCCTGAATGAGCGCTGCATTTGTTTGTGCTGGTCCAAAACATTCCCCCCATCCTACAATGCCATCATCTGTCATCACTTCAACTAAACAACTCGCTCTGCTATCCCATAACCACTGTGACATACCAAAGGGTCGTTCTAATTTTTGCATCATAACATGTGTTTTAATCTCTTGAATCTTCACCAAAATACCTCCTAAAATATCTATAGAAATCGATTATGTATAAGTAAAAAATCACTGAACCTTAGTGGAATCTCTTGATATTAATTCAACATTCAGCTCAACTGCAATTGGCTTTGATTGTTCATTACTGTGTAATCGATCCATCACATGCTCAGCAGCTCTCTTCCCGACCATATATGTTGGTTGAGCAACAACGGTCAGACTCGGATTAGATACTGAAGACCAATCTGTTTCATCAAATCCTACCAATAAAAAATCTTGAGGAATCGCATAACCTAATTGCTTTACAGCCTTTAAGACCGCTAAAGAAACCACCCCATTAGCAGCGACCAAGCCTAACCGTTTATACATGCCATGTTTATGAATTAAAGACTGAATAACCGATATAACCTTATCTATATCTTCAATTTGAACAATATGGACAGATATATTGAGCGCATGCTGTTGATTACTTTGACCAAACTGGCGAAACGCTTCAATCCGTTCTATTCGAGGACTTATTCCTTCTGGTTGCGGACTAATCATGTCAATTATTTGACAACCCTTTTCCATTAAATGATTCATTGCTAAATACACACCTTGTTGATTATTTATTGCAATGGTGTCTACCAAAGATCCTGGAATCTTACGGCCAACTAACACTACTGGAATTTCCTTAGAGAGTTCATTAATTAAATCAGAGTTTCCACCCGTTGTATTAATGATAAATCCATCAATATTTTTAGCTAACATCATATCTATAAATTCACGTTCTTTGTCAGCAGATTCTTTCGTATCACATAATATTATATTATATCCAGATTTCGAGCATATTTCTTCAATGCCTTGTAATAAGGCAATAGAGTACGGATTTAAGATATTAGACATGATGACGCCAATCGTTTTGCTTTTTAAGCTTCGCAATGTTCTTGCAACATCGTTAGGCTTGTACCCCAATATTTTTATTGTTTCTTTTATACGTTGGCGTGTTGCTACACTCATCGTGTCATACTTTCCGTTCAAATATCTTGATACTGTTGCTGTAGAAACCTTTGCAGACTGTGCAACATCACGAATGGCAACCTTCTTTTTCATAATACACCCCTCCCACATGTCATTCTAGTAATCGATTACATAAACCAGAAAAGGACTCCAATAGCAATCCATTCATCTTAGCTACAGTTCAAAATAGAAATGGGCAATCGTGAAAGAGCAAGGCACGTTCTCACAAAATCATCCTATGGCCTTAAAAAAGTAAGGTTTCATAAATGTATTTACATGGGCCTAACCCACTGACTTATCTGGTCAGGTCATCCTAACGATAATTATGCACCATCATCATCACTCAAATCAAGGGGGTGCTTCACCTGCATCCTGCTCTTGATTTAAATTCTTGGGTGACTTGCCTGAACCATATCTTTTTGCCACAAATGCTGTAATAAACGGAACTAAGATAGCAGTTAATACCACAGCTGATGCTATTTCCACCGTTGCCGATTGCACATACGGCTGATAACTATGATCTGCAGCAGCAATTGCAGCAGGCGTTGCAATGGAATTACCAGAAGAGCTGGAAAGTCCAGCGGCAGCATAACCCGGTCTTCGTAAAACAAATCGATCAGCTAAGAAGGTGATGCCACCTCCAATAATAATAACAGATAAACCAAGAATGATCCCATTAACTCCTGCCGTTACAATATTTCCAAGATCAATGCCAGCACCAATTGTAAATCCAATAAAAGGGATGACGATTGGCAATCCTGGGCTAAAGAGTTTTTCAAAATTACCATCTAGATTCCCCAATATGGCACCAATAACTAGCGGAAGGATCGCTGCTACCAAATTCATGAAAGGAATGTGAGCCAAGCCGGTGATACCCAACGTTAACATCGCTAAAAAAGGACCATCATGTATATTTAAAAGACTCATTGCAGCTGAATCCGCTGTATCACCATACTCGCCCATAAGCGATAGATATAAACCACCGTTAGCCCCTGTCATTGTTGCAATAATAGCCAACACGGATATACCGAATATCCCCGATAAGCCAAAAAATTTGGCAATCAACAGACCTATTACAGCACCAGCCGCATATTTTGCAATTAATAAAACTGCTCCACGCTTTAACGCTTCTGGAGCTTGCCTCACCTTTAGCTTAGTCCCAATAAAGAACAATTGAAGACCGATCATCGCATCTAAGCCTTCTTTAGAAAAAATAGCAGAGGTAAATGAACCAATTTCTAATGCCTTCGGAGCAAAGGTATGAATTAAAGCTGCTAAGATTAATGGAACAATCATCATACCTCCAGGAATCCTGTTAATGCTTTTAAGTATATTCATAAAACAACCCCCTCAAAATTATGTTTAGATCCCTTCTTAACAGCCATCTAATACTGAGATTTTTGTCATGAATCCAAAATAGATATTAACCTCTCAAAAAGTCATTCGGCTGTGGATCAAACGGATGAAATGGTTGCATTCGTTATATTGCCGACTATTCTTACTTTGATCATGACTGCATATACATTATACAAAGAACCAGCATATTTCTTTGCAATATTTCCTATCTACATTTCTACCCATTTAACGCAGTGTATCTTTTCTTAAATTATAATCCTTCTTGATAATCAACTCATTTATTATTCAATGATTGATATACGATCTCAAATTTCACAGTAAGCGATTTCATGCTTTGCCTAAATAAAGGGTATATCTTTCATACCCTCTAAAAATAAAAAATACATTAAATTCAAAAATTAAATTTTTATATCCATAGTTTTTCTCATCAATTCAATTTAAAAACTATAAAAAGGGGGCTTAAATTGCTTTCTTTTAAACAATACTCCCTTAATTATGAACAACTAAATTGTACGTTAATGCATACATTAATGTCAATGTGAATTGAAAAACTTAATGAAAAATACTCGACATTACCATTGTTTAATTCTCCAATGCTATGCGCAATTCCCATCTCCTCATCAAATAAAAAGGGGCTTATTTTCGACAGATCCTATGCCCATAACCCAAACTTAATATGATACCCCTCATTTTATATGCTGAAAAACAGATGGAATTGAAGAATTAAGATTATGCTATATGATTAACTAACTTTCCAATATTCTCTACTTCCACAGAAACTACATCGCCTGGCTGCATTGGACAACTTCCTGGAGGAGACCCAGTGGCTAAAATATCACCCGGCTCTAGTGTCATAATCTGTGAGATCCAACTGATAAGATAGGGAACAGAAAAGGACATTTGATTTGTGTTTCCTTCCTGAACTACCTTATCATTTAAAGTTGTGGTAATTTGTAAATTGGTTGGATCTACACCTGTTACAATCCACGGTCCCAGTGGACCAAATGTGTCAAACCCTTTGCCTCGTGTAAACTGAGGATCCGTTTTTGTCAAATCTCTCGCCGTTACATCATTAAAGATCGTACAGCCAAAAATATAATCCAAGGCCTCCTCCTCTTTTATATTTTTACCACGTTTTCCAACAACAAGTGCCACTTCCCCTTCCATTTCAACCTGTTGGGTTAAATTTCTCGGTGGCAACATGATGCTACCTCCATTTGGAATCAAACAAGTCGCTGGCTTTAAAAACAAAAAGGGCTCTTTGAGGTGTGCCTGTCCTCCAGTTTCCTCTGCATGCTTGGGATATGTCCAACCAAAATTAATCACTTTTGATGGTGCGACTGGCTCTAAAATTTTCACATCACTGTATTCAACATAGACACCCTGATGTTCTGTATTTTCATTAACAAGCTCACCAAAATCGCTTGAAATTTGCAATATCCTACCATCTTCAGCAAGTCCATAATATATTTGACCACTTTTGTTCTGATAGCGAACTACCTTTTGCATTGCCTGTACCATAATCCAACTCCTTTAACGACGAATGAATTTGCCCACTAAATAAGCTGTAGGAAGAGGGGAAGACAAACCCAAATAATGCTACCCTTCTACTTCTCACCAATATAACATAGATCCTAAAGACTTTTAAATTTCTATATGGGGTCCCTTGTCATCCATTGCTGAAGTTCTCATATCTCACAGGACAGAAAACCCATGAACCTCTTGATGACTTCCATTCAACTGTCTTATTTTGTAATCATTCTCCTTAAAAAATCATTTCATAATAAGCTTTCTCTAATAGATTATAGACTTATTTTATATTTTTTATTTCCATTTTGAAAACATCTTATGACCTGTCTTTTAAGCGAGCAATAATTTCGTCAGTTACTTCTGTTGTGGTGCATTTCCCACCGATATCTGCTGTCAGTATACCATCTCGAGTCACACTTTCAATAAGAGACAATAATTCACGACCCATTTGCTCTTCCCCAAAATGATCTAACATCATTTTCGCTGTCCAAATTTGTCCTATTGGATTGGCAATACCCTTACCGACGATATCGGGTGCAGATCCATGAACAGGTTCAAACATAGATGGATACTTTCCATTCACGTTGATATTAGCGGCAGGAGCTATCCCCACACTCCCCATGATGGCTGCCCCCAAATCTGTGAGCACATCACCAAATAAATTGCTCGCCACCACAACATCAAATTTATTCGGATGCGTTACAAAGAAAGCTGCAAGTGCGTCAATATGTTGAGAATCACTTTCCACTTCAGGATAATCCTTGGCAACATCTGTGAATACTTCATCCCAAAACGGCATGGAAAAATAAATGCCATTTGATTTAGTTGCACTGGTAACATGTTTCTTACGTTTTTTTGCCAGTTCAAAGGCATAGCGCATGGCTCTTTCTGTTCCACGTCTTGAAAAAATACTGTTTTGTATGGCAATTTCTTCTTCATCTTTATATATTCTTCCGCCTACCGAGCTATACTCTCCCTCACTATTTTCTCTCACAACAATAAGATCAAAATCCTTAGGATTGACCAAGGGGGATGGAACACCACTCAGTAATTTTGCAGGGCGCATATTAATGACTTGTTCAAATTCACGACGCAATTTTATTAACAGTCCCCACAATGAAACATGATCTGGCACTATCTTTGCATTACCTACTGACCCAAGAAAAATGGCATCAAAATTTTTCAATCGATCAAGTCCATCTTCTGGCATCATTACGCCATGTTCTAAATAATAATCGCAGTTATATGGAAAGTGCGTAAAATCAAATTGCAAGCCACCATGAACATCTGATACTGCTTTCAAAACTTGAATAGCTGCCGGTACAACTTCATTCCCAATCCCATCTCCAGGTATCGATGCAATATTTAATCGTTTCATTTAGCCCATCCTTCCTACCTTGAATACTATCGCTTACTGACTCTACCCTGCCTTTTGTCCCTTTCGACAAACAGCCCTAAAGATTATTGATAACATAAAAATATCCCTTTGAGTATCTGTATGATTATTCTTCACGTTGTCTACTCAATAGGGATAGTATAATTTAAAGAGAGTAATCGTATAGCGTGATCAATTTGTCCTTTATTCGGCCACGGAATGCAGCAACTTAATTAAAGGTGCCTTTGTTTCAAATCCTATTCCTGGAACCGTAGGTAAACCGACATACCCATCTTCAACAGGAATGTCATCAGCAAATCCTCCGAATGGTTCAAAGACTCCCGGATAAGATTCATTTCCACCTAGACCTAATCCCGCTGCAATATTAAGAGACATTTGATGACCGCCATGTGGAATGCAACGACGAGAAGACCATCCATATTCTTTTAACATATCTAATGTCCTCATATACTCTACCAGTCCATAACTCAATGCACAATCAAATTGTAGATAATCACGATCTGGTCTCATACCGCCATAGCGTATGAGATTTCGAGCATCTTGCATAGAAAAGAGATTTTCTCCAGTTGCCATTGGATTTTTATAATGCTTCGACATCTCCGCTTGAATCTCATAATCCAATGGGTCTCCTATTTCTTCATACCAAAATAAATCATATGGTTCTAATTTTTCTGCGTATTCAATACCTGTTTGCAGATCAAATCGTCCGTTAACATCCACTGCAAGAGATCGTCCTGATGGTACCACTTCTAGCACTGCTTCGATCCTTCTAAGATCTTCTTCCAAATCATTCCCAATTTTCATTTTAACAACGGAATATCCCATGTTAAGATACCCCTTCATTTCCTCTTGAAGCTTCTTAAGATCCTTACCCGGTTGATAATAACCACCTGCAGCATAAACAAATACTTTATCATCTGGTTTTCCATCTCGATAACGTTCTGCAAGTAATTGGTATAATGGTTTTTCTTCTATTTTTGAAACAAGATCCCAAACTGCCATATCGAGAACTCCAACGGCAACAGATCTTTCACCATGACCACCAGGTTTCTCACCCGTCATTAATACATCCCAGATTTTATGGGGATCAAAGTTGGTTCCATCCTCAGTCAAAATATCATTTGTTTCCGCTTCCAACAACCGCGGGATAAAACGTTCGTGGAGTAGCCCGCTGGGAGCATACCGACCATTTGAATTAAAACCATAGCCTACAACACGCTTACCATTTTTAAATTCATCTGTCACAATGGCAACAACAGATGCCGTCATTTTAGAAAAATCAATATAAGCATTACTAATGCTTGATTTAATAGGTACTGCTTTTTCTTTAATGTCTAATATCTTCATTGTAGAACCTCCAGTTTAATATTTAATATCTGCTTAAACAATACTATAATGCATACGTTAAATCAATATAAACGCTTTAATTTATATTTTTTTTAAAAAAATCTTATTTAATGTATACATTAATTTCGTCGTCCATTGGCATAGAACCATAAGCTTGCCTTTTAAAAAATCTCCGTCAACATGTTTGGTTACACCTGTTTATCATGCTCAGACTTATTTTCAATTATTTCTAAAATTTCCTGTCCTCCTCGATGTCTGTGTGAATGCATAAGAACTTGAGCTGCCTTATTATCTTGCGCTCTCATTGCAGCAATTATTGCCTGATGCTCTTTAATGGAACGAACAGGTAGCTTTCTGTCATTAATTGTAAACAATCTAGCGCGATACAATTGATCTGAATGACTATCTATAACGCTTTTTAGTCGTTTATTTTGAGCATAATTAACGATTAAATTATGAAATTGATCATCTGCATCCACATATGCCCTCATGTTATTTTCATGAACATACCTTTCTTGTTTCTGAATAAATGACTCCAACTTTTCAAGACGTCCCTCGTTCATATTTAATGTGGCAAGCTCGGCAGCCACTCCGTCTAGTGCTTCAGCTATTTGACAAATTTGCTCAATATTTTCTCTCATGATTTGTTCAACACTGAATCCTTTTCTTGGAATGAGCTTAATCCAACCGTCCATCTCTAATCTTATTAATGCTTCACGAACTGGAGTACGACTCATTTCTAACATTTCCGCTATTTCACGCTCTAAAAAGGCCTCTCTCGGCTGTAATTGTAGATTACGAATCGCTTTCCGAATAACTATATAGGCGCGCTGTGGCAAACGATTTTCATCCACTTCTTCTTTATAGGACAATAAAATTTGCTTTAAGTCAAATTGGTCACTACAAGTTCTCTCTTTGTCATTCATCAAACTCACCAAATTTCACGTTATTTAAACAATGAAGAAATTAAATTATTTCAGATTCATATTTTGAAATGCATGATTCACAAGATCATCCAGCGCTGTGTAAACATCCTTGACATCTTGTTTCGTCATTAAACAATACCATATCTATAACCTCATTACACAATCAATTCCCATAAAAAATTCAAATTCCGACAATATTTTTATTAATTCTACATCACATGCCTCCTCTTTTTCCGCTATAAATGGGTTGATGAAATAGGTCTAAAGTTCTATAATTAACCTGTATGTATCAATTCCTTACATTGACAAAAAATAATTTTTTTCACTATTTTGTATATTATATTATCATACCGAGTTTATCAATAGGAGAGATAGTATGCCCGTATTAGAAAGAATGCCTCAGAACTACGGTCTCTATTATGACGTTATTGAACCACGTATCACCAATTCAGAAACACTTATCTTTATTCATGGATTAGGATTCTCCAGCAATGTTTGGCGTCCTTTAATCGCAGAACTTTGCTATGACTATCGCATCATTATCTATGATATATGTGGCCATGACAAAAGCGGACTATATATCAACGACAGTGGGCTATCTTGGGATTTTTTTATTAACGAACTGTTTGATCTCATTGACCACTTAGAAATACCTTCTGCAAATATAATCGGTCACGGTTTTGGTGGAACAATTGCTATGAAAGCAGCCCTTCGAAATGAGAATCGATTTACCTCTTTAACACTCATTTCCACTGCTTTATATTTCCCACAGGACTTACTTAAATATGAATATGACCTTCGCTTACAGCTCATAGAAACGAAGCGTTATGAATTCACACGCATGATGACATTGAACAGTGTAAATAATCTTACAACAATAAACCAATCCTTACTTGAGCATGGCTTTCGCTTGGTCAATGAATGGCTCTACAAGCAATCCATTCATCTAGCTTTCCAAAGCCCCGAGCCATTCACGAGTGACCTCAAAAACATCGAGGTACCAACACTCATTATAGGGGGAGAAATCGATCCAATATTCCCTATCAATTACACTGCAATCTATGCAAGCTATGTTAAAAATAGTCGTCTACACATCATCCCAAACGCTTCAAATGCTGCTTTTTTAGATGCTCCAGAAATCGTCGGAAAAAGCATCCACACTTTTTTAAAAGAACGGGATAATTTCTATTTTTCTAAAAGTCATAGCTACTTAATGGAAAAAATGAATACCATTTTTGAACGAGGGCATGAAGCCGAGAAAGAGATTAGCACTTTACATGTAGAGGTTCTTAAAAAATTTTCTATCCAATGGCACAAGATTGAGCTGGTTGGAAAGTGGAATCAACGCCTTGCCAAAGAATTATTGCTCTATTTAACGCTTCACCAACATGTCTCACGTGAAAATATTATTGAAGCCTTTTTTCCTGAATGGCATACGACAAAAGCCAAAAATTATTTGCGTGTGATGATCAATCATTTACGAAAGATATTATTACATCATCCCGATCAAAACCTAGTCAAGGCTTTAATAATTAATCGCCACTCTATCCAATTTGTCGCTCCAGTCAATAGCGATCTCAATCACTTTCTTGAATCCCTTAACCATTTTCAAAGCCTTCCTTTCCAACGTCAATATGATACCTTAATGACGCTTATTCGCCAATATCGTTATACTTTTTTACCTGGTTTTGATGCAGCATGGATCTCTCAACTTAAAAATCATATTGAAGAAAACCTCGGACAATATATGTCTGAAGTCGTAGAAGCCTACCGTCATGCTGACATGAATAACGAAGCTATCTTATTGCTATTGGAAGGACAAGCCATAGAACCTTATAGTGGCTATTGCCAAGAGCACATCGATCAAATTAAACGGACCACATATCCAGCAAGTATGGTTTCCCCACCAATTGGTTAAGACACAACGAGAAAACCAAGCTATAAGCAAACTTTTATAAGCCCAAAAAAATTTATATTTTACATACACTTTCTAGTTCTTAATTCCTATTAAATTTGTTTTATATAATATCAAGATAGGTATCTTAAAATTTTATCGATTTTGTAATGATATAGTAACTATAAACATGTTATAGTAAGAGTGTCTCACAATGTAAGTGCTTTTATTCAACTTCTCCTCATCAATGACATTGAATAGACTACATCTTTATTTATGAAAAGAATTCTTTTGTGAGACTTCTTTCGCAGGATGTATTGCCTATCTGTTATTGATTAAGGACCGACAAGTTTTAATGAATCATTGTTTATCCTCTAATTGTAAACAATGATTTCACCATGACCCAGATGTTTTTTGAACATCTGGGATTTTTTCATAGGAAAATGAACCCCATAATCACTATCTAATAGAATTTAAGGCATCGCATTCAATTAATAGAACACTCACTTTACACCACAATGATTAAAAATTTTCTATGGACACAAAAAAATAATCTCGATACCATCTGTTTATGAAATAGGAGTTAATTTTCTCTATGTAGGGGGATTTAAGGAAATGAATCAAAATGAACTCTTTGTCGGAGTTGATATTGGAACAACGAGTACAAAAACCGCAGCCTTTGATAAAAAGGGTAACATTTTCGCCCTGTCCTCTTGTGACTATCGTCTTTATTCAGCTATTCCTACGAGAGCAGAGCAAAATGTAGAGGAAATCTATCAAGCCGTAGTCCAAACTTTAACAAAAGTTGTTAAAACAGTCTCTAATAACAACAATCCTATCATAGCCATTTCATTCAGCAGTGCCATGCACAGCTTAATTGCCCTCGATAAAAATGGAAGCCCTATTACTCGATTGATTACTTGGGCTGATCAACGTGCATCATTGGAAGCAGATGAACTGCATCATACTATGATGGGTCAAGAAATTTACCAGCGTACAGGTACGCCCATTCATCCAATGTCCCCACTTATCAAATTGATCTGGTTTAAAAAAAACGATGCCAATACCTATCAGAATGCTGCTAAGTGGGTCGGTATTAAAGAATATATCTTTTATCGCTTTTTTGGAGAATTTATCATTGATTATTCTGTTGCTTCAGCGACGGGATTGTTTAACCTTAAAACATTAAGTTGGGATAACAAGGCCCTTTCTCTTGCTGGTATAGAAGCCTTACAGCTCTCAAAACCAGTATCAACATCATATATTGTGAGAAACTTAAAAAAAAGCATTGCCAAACAAATCGGAATCTCTACAGATCTTCCTTTCTGTGTTGGCGCAAGTGATGGCGTGCTTGCCAATCTCGGCGTCGGTGCAGTTTCATCTGGTTCAATTGCTTGCTCGATTGGTACAAGTGGTGCCGTACGAACGATCGTGAATGAACCCACACTTGATCCCAAGGGACGACTATTTTGTTACGCATTAACTGAAAAACAATGGGTCGTTGGCGGTCCAGTTAATAATGGTGGGGTTGCTTTCCGATGGGTACGTGAGAACATTTTTCCCGACCTACAAGAGCAACTAGGTGACCCCTATGATACGCTAACTACCCTAGCAAAAGAAATTCAACCAGGAGCAAATGGGCTATTATTCTTACCTTATTTGACTGGTGAAAGAGCTCCATTATGGAATGCTTACACCAAAGGGGTTTTCTTTGGGTTAACACTTACTCACGATCGTCGTCACATGATTCGGGCCGTAATGGAAGGCGTCATCTTTCAGATGTATTCCGTTGTTCTAGCATTACAAGAAGTCAATGTGAATCCCCATGAATTCCGCGTAACTGGTGGCTTTACGAAATCATTCCTATGGAGACAAATCATGGCCGATATCTTTGAAAAGGACATTCTCGTGCCTACCAACCCTCAAGGATCATGCTTCGGAGCCTCTTTACTTGCCATGAAAGCACTTAGAGTAATCAATAACTTTTCCACAGTTGAAATGAAGGTAGACATTGGCGATATCCACCACCCACGAGAAGAGTCCCTCATGATTTATCAAAGGCTTAAACCGATTTTTCTCAGCCTTGCAGAAAAACTAATGGATGATTTTCAATCACTTGCACTAATACAAACAGATACAAAGTGAACGAATGGTATAAAGCAAGTCCTTTAACATCGCTTTTTAGCTCATGTTTCTCCCTGACCTTAAACAGTTGTTTAAACGTTGCCAAAAAAATGCGTTCTTATATGATGAACCTAGTTTTTATCTATTAGTAATCGCTTATTTCCACCTTATAATCTTTAAGCCATGTGTTGATTTCAATGAGATGTGCAATGAGTTGCGGGCCTGTCATCAATTGCCCGTACCAAGGAACATTAAAGGATTGACCTTCTGTTTCAAGTATGCTTTTTAATTGTTTTTTGTCCAAAAGTTCATGTATAGGGGATTGGCTATCATTAAGAATTTTCGAAAGCTCAGTGACAACCGCCTGAGCATATTCTGGATGAAATGTCTTAGGATAAGGACTTTTTTTGCGATGGAGTACATCGTCCGGTAATATGCCCTTTAATGCTCTGCGAAAAATGCCCTTTTCTCTGCCATCCATCATTTTCATATCCCACGGAATGTTCCACACGTATTCCACAAGACGATGATCTGCATAAGGTACCCGCACCTCCAAACTTGCTGCCATACTCATTCTATCTTTTCGTTCTAATAGGGTCGCCATAAACCAATGCATATTTAGATAAAATAGCTGACGGCGTTGAGCATCGATTTCAGATTCCCCAGGAAGTTCAGGGGTGTCCTCAATGGTCTCTTGAAAGCGGCTAAGTGTATAATCCTTAAGCTTGAGCTTATTTCGCCATTCCTCTGAAAGAATCTGCTGGCGTGCCTCGGTAGACCGCATCCAAGGAAATCCCTCTTTTGCAGAGGTTTCTGGACTATGAAACCATGGGTACCCGCCAAAGAGTTCATCGGCACATTCTCCTGACAGAGCCACAGTAGCTCCTTTTTTAATGCCTTCACAGAACCACAGCATGGACGAATCAATATCCGAATATCCCGGAAGATCATGTGCATGGACAGAGTCTGTTAAATACGTCACAAGTGACTGTTGGTCCATAATCAAATTCTGATGTTTGGTTTTTAAAACACCACTCACTTTTTTTATCCAAGGTCCATCAGCATCAGGAGTAAATTGACTCGATTGAAAGTATTGAGCATTGTCTTCATAATCGATGGAATAAGTATGCAATGAGCCTTTATTATGTTCTTTATATTCCTTTGCTGCTACCGCCGTAATAGCACTGGAGTCCAATCCACCAGATAAAAAGGTCGCTACTGGAACATCCGCCACCAGTTGTCGACGAACAGTGTCCTCAAATAAATAACGGAGCTTTTGTATCGTTTCGTCTTCAGTATCTGTATGCTCGTGACTTTGTACATTCCAATACCGCCACACTTTCAAACCAGATCGTGAGTATAACATAGCATGGGCAGGCTTAAGTTCACTGATGCCTTTATATACACCATGACCCGGCGTTCTAGAAGGCCCCAGACCGAAAATCTCTGCCAAGCCTTCCCTATCGACGACGGGTCGCATATCAGAGTGGGCTAAAAGTGCCTTCTGCTCAGATCCAAATAATAATTGCCCTTCCTTATGACTATAAAAGAGCGGTTTCACACCCATTCGATCACGAGCTGCAAACATGTGTTGCTGTTGATCGTCCCAAATCACAAAAGCAAAGATGCCATTCAAACGACCAAGGCAATCTGATCCCCATTGTATATATGCCGTAAGTAAAACTTCCGTATCAGAATGCCCCTCAAAGTGGTGTCCATATTTAACCAGCTCACGACGCAGCTCTTCTGTATTGTATAACTCTCCATTGTAAACCATTGTATACGTTTGTTCTCTATGTCTTTTTGACATAGGCTGCTTGCCACCCTCTGGATCAACA
>Ga0154003_1000073_pt1 | contig 31123 bp, 30 predicted proteins | sample TSFL087MetaG_FD_104679 | JGI IMG/M metagenome (GOLD analysis project Ga0154003, IMG submission 104679) | Attine ant fungus gardens microbial communities from Florida, USA - TSFL087 MetaG | ecosystem: Host-associated > Fungi > Mycelium > Unclassified | place: USA: Florida, Lake Talquin State...
AGCGTTGAATTTGTAAAGAATCATCCATTGGTTCCAAAAGATGTTTTGGTTCATGGATTTATGATTTCTTTAGCAACGGGCGAGCTTGATCCGGTTACATTAGATCCACGAAGATTTGAGACGATTTCATTGGAAACTCCAAAGGTGTAAATCGATGATGGTTGCGACGTTCCCTTAAAACATTGGGTTTAAGGGAACTTTTTATATGGACAAAATGCTAAGGAAGCGACTTGAGATTTTTCCCTTCTATTTGAGGACGACCCATCATATACATGACTAAGTACCGTGAAGGAGAATGTTCTTAGGAGGCTGTCGCTTATTATGTCCAATCGCATATTCATTGGTGTTTGCTGTGCTATTGTTCTATTTTTTGCGATAAAGATTTTTGTTTTTCCAAACGATGGTACTCTACCGTCACAAAAAAGCCAGATTCATGAGATTGATAGGGGAGTTCACAAGGAAGTCTCTCTGTTGGGTAAAAAAACGAAATCAAATGCCGAATTCATAAGTAATGATCAAGATGAAGCATCACAAAAACGACCAACGTTTGTTGCGGGTGAGCAAGCAGGAACAGGAGCTTTAACTATTGGTGATTCAATACCTTCTGTTGATATGGAAAGCTTAAATGGTCGGCATATTGATTTATCTGATTACAAAGGAAAAACTGTAGTATTGAATTACTTTGGATCATGGTGTGCTCCTTGTAAAGCTGAAACCCCAGATCTTGTAGATTTTTATAATCAAACCTCTCGTCATGGCAATGTTGTCATGTTTCAAATAGATGCCTTTTATTATGAAATGAACGGTAAAAAGGGTGTAGAGGCCTTTGCTAATCATTATCATGTGCCTTTTCCTATTCTTTTAGATAAGAATAGGCATTTTAAGTCGCAGTTCGGTGTATCTGTGATCCCAACGACGATTGTCATTAATAAACGTGGATATGTGGATCAAGTCCATATTGGACCTGTTTCTGTCAACTGGCTTAAGAAGCATGTTTAGGAGTAGACTTATTCTTGAATTAGGGAAAGGATTATATAGAAAAAACAAGTAAGATGAAGTAAATACAAAGTTATCTGACAAGCGCCCTGAGAAAGAGGCGTTTTTTGGCGTATATGCTAAAAAATTTCCCTGTATTAAATAAATATGTTAATAAAACCAGATGATTGTTATTTTATAGGATATTTTTATTTACTAAAAATTAATATTTAGGCGAAAAAATTTTACAAAAAATTCATGTGGAATTAATGAATCCCCTTTATTGTTTGAACTGTAAGAAATAAACAGGCAATAAAAGGGGATGTAAAGATGAAAAAATGGTTAGCGTTTGCCATGATGGCTATTGTTCTTATCATAGCTACAGCATGTGGCAGTCAATCTGGTTCAAATAGTAGTAAAAGTTCAAGTAGTTCAACGGCAAAAAGTAGTGATGATACATCCATATCTGGACAAACTATTTCTGGGGGATCAACAGCGCTACAGCCTCTTGCTGAAGCCGCTAATGAAGGTTTTAAGAAAAAATTCCCAAATGCTCAAGTACAGATTCAAGGTGGCGGAAGTGGAACAGGGTTGAGTTCTGTAGCCAATGGAAGCTTCGGTATTGGTATGTCAGATGTCTATGCAGAGTCAGCTTCTGATATTCCAGCTGATCAGCTTGTTGATCATAAAGTGGCAGTTGTTGCTATGACGGCTGCAATTAACAAAGATGCTGGTGTTACAAATCTATCTCAAGATGATTTAATCAAGGTTTTTACAGGTAAAGTGACCAATTGGAAAGATGTTGGTGGTAAAGATGTTAAAATTACGTTGGTGAATCGTCCAGATGGTTCTGGTACAAGAGCGACATTTGACGAATATGCATTAAAAGGTGCAACACCTGCAAAGGGTATTGAACAAGATGCTAATGATACAGTTAAGAAAATCATTTCTACAACAAAGGGTGCTGTAGGTTATCTTGCCTTGTCTTACTTTGATTCTTCCGATGATAGTATTGTTGCAATGAGTTTAGATGGAGTCAAGCCTACGGTAGACAATGTCATCAATGGAAAATTCCCGGTTTGGGCTTATGAGCATATGTATACGAAAGGCAAGCCATCAGGTGTAACTAAGGCCTTCATTGATTACATGCTCAGCAAGGATGTCCAAGGGAGTTTGGTTAGCCAACAAGGCTATATCCCTGTGACGAAAATGAAAGTACAACGTGATGCTTCAGGTAAGCAAACGGATGTATAAAGCTCATAGAGCAGAACAGAATGATAGACTTTTAATAAATGATGTAACATAATCTAAGTAAATTCTTCTTTTGTTCTAAGATATAACAGTATAAGTATAGAAAGGTGGTGAGGCATGGTTATGACATTAAATAATAAGGGTAGTCTCCTCTCTATGTCGGATAAATTTGCAGATGATTCAACACAGGATCGTTTGCGTAAGCGTCGGCAGAACATAAATGTTCTTTTTAGAAGGGACAGCGAGTTGCGCGGAAAATTAGCTATTTATTGTGGTGCCGTACTCATAATATTGGCAACGATAAGTCTAACCGTATTTTTGGTATGGCAAGGACTGCGCTTATTTTTGTTTGATGGTGTTAATCCATTGTCTTTCATTTTCAGTAGGGATTGGAATCCGGGAGATAGTACGCATCCTACTTATGGAGCACTTCCGATGATTTTTGGTTCATTTGCTATCACCTTTCTATCGGTTATTATTGCTATGCCAATTAGTATTGGCACAGCTTTATTTATGTCAGAGATTTCTAGAAAATGGGGAAATAAAGCTTTAAGACCGGTTATAGAAATTCTAGTTGGTATTCCGTCGGTAGTCTATGGTTTGGTTGGTTTGACTCTCATTGTTCCTTTTATAGTAGCTCATGGCGGTGGGATTGGATATGGTTTATTGCCGGGTATGATTGTTGTTGGTTTAATGATTATGCCAACCATCACGAGTATTGCGGCAGATGCGCTCCAATCTATACCTCAAGAGTTAAGGAATGCTTCTTATGCGCTCGGGGCTACCAAATGGCAAACAATCTATAAAGTGGTGATTCCTGCCGCATTGCCCTCTTTATTGACAGCAGTTGTTTTAGGGATGGCAAGGGCATTTGGTGAAGCACTTGCTGTGCAAATGATTATTGGAAATGTTGCAGATATTCCGCATTCTTTGGTCAAACCAGCTTCAACCTTGACAACGATTATCACTTTGAATATGGGACACACGACGAATGGTAGTGCCTTTAACCATGCTCTATGGTCACTAGGTCTCATCCTGCTCATTATGTCTTATATTTTTATACTTATCACCCGCTATCTTTCACGAAGGAGTAAGGTACTATGAAAAGCCAAGTCTCTAATCGGGTTGCCATTGTGCTGATCAGTGCATGTGCGGGATTAATGGCTTTGATTATGATCGCATTAGTTGGCAATATATTTTATCAAGGAATAGGTCATGTGACATGGCATTTTCTAACGACAGTTGCCTCGACTTTCCAAGTGGGAGGCGGTATCAAAGATCAGCTGTGGAATTCCTTCTATTTGCTTATTGTCACGATGATTTTCACGATTCCACTAGGTATTGCTGGTGGTGTCTATCTTTCTGAATATGCTAAGCAGAGTCGGGTGACATCGTTCATCCGTTCTTGTGTTGAAGTGCTGGCATCTCTTCCTTCAATTATTGTTGGTCTATTTGGTATGTTGATTTTTGTTGATACTTTTCATGTCGGATATTCGATCGTTTCTGGAGCTGTAGCTCTCACTATCTTTAATTTGCCTGTTATCGTAAGGGTTACGGAGGACTCCATTCGATCGGTTCCCGCTGATCTTAAACAAGCAAGCTTTGGCTTGGGTGTTGGTCATTGGTATACGATTAAGAAGGTGTTATTGCCAGCGGCTTTTCCGGGCATATTAACAGGTATAATTCTTTCTGCTGGGCGTGTTTTTGGGGAGTCAGCAGTACTCTTGTATACTGCAGGTTTAACGTCACCAGATCTTGACTTTAAGAATTGGTCGCCCTTTGCCTTTGACTCACCGCTTAATCCTTTTCGATCGGCGGAAACGTTATCCGTTCATATTTGGTCTATCAATACGGAAGCCATTGTTAAAGACGCTCCTCAGGTTGCGGCGGGTTCTGCAGTAGTCCTTATTCTTTTTGTTTTGGTATTTAACCTTTTAGCCCGCGTACTCGGTGCATGGATTCAAAAAAGAATGAGTGGTAAATCATAAGGGGGAATTGCCATTATGATAGGCGTTCAAGAAAAAACAATTGTTGACTTTCCACATCGTGACCAGGAGAAAAAGGCGTTTGTAGAAGTTGATAATTTAAGTGTTTATTATGGAGACTTTCAAGCGGTCAAACAGGTTTCTATGCCGATTGAAAAAAATACAATCACAGCTTTGATTGGTCCATCTGGATGTGGGAAATCCACATTTTTAAGGGCCTTGAATCGCATGAATGATATGCTGACTTCTGCACGAACAGAAGGCTCTGTCTATTATGATGGTGTGTCCTTACTTGATGAGGATATTGATGTGTCTGCTTTGCGGAAAGAAGTAGGTATGGTTTTCCAAAGACCTAACCCTTTTCCAAAGTCTATTTATGATAATGTGGTTCATGCTTTGCGTTATCACGGTATTCGTCAAAAAAGCGAGGTCAAAGCTTTGGTCCAAGAAAGCTTGGAACAAGCAGCATTGTGGGATGAAGTTAGTGACCGCTTAGATGTTTCAGCTCTATCACTTTCTGGAGGACAGCAACAGCGTTTATGTATTGCGCGAACGCTTGCTTTGAAACCACGGGTTATTTTATTTGATGAACCGACTTCAGCACTTGATCCGATTTCGACAGCTAAGATTGAAAACTTGATGCTTGAGCTTAAAAAGAACTATACGTTAATCGTTGTGACACATAATATGCAACAAGCAGCTCGTATAGCGGATAATACGGCGTTTTTCTATCAGGGTGAACTTGTTGAATACAATGCAACAAATGAATTTTTTAACCAACCTAAGGAAAAGCGGACAGCGGAATATATCAACGGACAATTTAGTTGATAAGGGAGAGAAAAGGATGGAGACGCTTATCGATGCACAAGAAGTTTATAGCATAGAGGGCTTGTCGCTTTGGTATGACAAAACGCAGGCATTAAAAGATGTCAATGTCGGCATTTTGGAAAATCGTGTAATGGCTATTATTGGACCTTCGGGCTGTGGGAAATCGACGTTTTTAAAGACGCTTAATCGAATGATTGATATCGAGTCGAAGGTGACGATAAAGGGGCAGATAAGCTACAGAGGCCATGATCTCTATAACGAACGCTATCCTGTTGAGGAACTTCGCCACCGCGTTGGAATGGTGTTTCAAAAAGCCAATCCCTTTCCAAAATCAATTTATAATAATATTGCTTTCGGTCCTCGGCTCAGAGGGATTAAAGGTAAGCAACTGCTCAATGAAATTGTGGAAAAGAGTTTAAGACAAGCGGCACTGTGGGATGAAGTAAAGGATAAGCTGAATCAAGATGCTCATAGTCTTTCCGGTGGGCAACAGCAACGTTTATGTTTGGCACGTTGCTTAGCTGTGGATCCAGATGTGATTTTAATGGATGAACCGACCTCAGCACTTGATCCAATTGCTACGGCTAAAATAGAAGAATTAATCTATCAATTACAACAGCAGTATTCGATTATCATTGTGACGCATAATATGGAGCAGGCGAAGCGTGTTTCTGATCAAACAGCTTTCTTTTTAAATGGTAAGCTTATTGAGCAGAGGGAAACGAATGATTTATTTGATAATCCCCTTCATGAAGAGACTGCGGATTATATTTCTGGTAGATTTGGATAACACTAGATAATAAAATCTGTTAAAATAAAAATATAGTTCGTAGTATAGTGGTTTAGGGGAGGGATTCGAATGGCAAAAAAAATCCTGTTAGTAGACGATGAAGAATCTATTGTGACTCTTGCGCAGTTTCACTTGCAAAAAGAAGGGTATACTGTGATCGCTGCTTCGGATGGTCCCATTGCCCTTCATCTAGCTCAAGAAGAACGTCCAGATTTAATTGTTTTAGATCTCATGTTGCCTGAGATGGATGGATTGGATGTGTGTAGAGCGTTGCGTCAAAGGCAATTGAATATGCCCATCGTGATGTTAACAGCTAAGGATGATGAATTTGATAAAGTGCTCGGCTTAGAGCTAGGGGCAGATGATTATTTAACAAAGCCCTTTAGTCCTAGGGAGCTCGTTGCTCGAATTAAGGCAGTATTAAGGCGTTCAACGAATGTTGTTGAGCAGACAACAGGGCAGGACGATCAAGATTCACTGATTACGATCGCTGAATTAAAGGTGTTTCCTGATGAATATAAGGCTTATTTTCGCGGTGAAGAGATGATGCTCACGCCGAAGGAATTTGAGTTGCTCTTGTTTTTATCTCGAAACAAAAAGCGTGTTTTATCAAGAGATCAGTTATTAAGTGCAGTTTGGGATTACGATTTTGCGGGTGATACGCGTATTGTGGATGTCCATATTAGTCATCTTCGAGAAAAGTTAGAGGATAATACGAAAAAGCCCGTTTATATTAAAACAATTCGTGGTTTTGGTTATAAAATGGAGGTTCCCAAGTGAAAAGGTCATTTAGACAATGGCTCGGGCTTCCCGTTTTAGGGGCAGTTTTTGGCTGTCTACTTTTGTTTTGGATATTAGCGGGAGCGCTGTTTGGACATTGGTTAGGTCTTGCACTCGTTTTTCTATTGCTTTTTTTATGTATGGTTTCTATAGGCTATTATTTTGTTCGTAACATGCTGATTGCAAATGATGAGGCGTTGACAACCATTAAACGTTTTACAGAGGGTTCTTTTAATCTGAGCGTTGCAGAGCGTTGGAATTACAGTGGGAATCCTTTAAATGATGAGATTCGTCGACTTTCGTCATTTTTATTAAATATGAGACGTTCGTTTCAGAACCAGCAGGATCAACTAAGTGCTTTGATTGAAAACATTGGTGGTCCTTTTTTATTTATTGATAATCATGGAAAGATAAGGTTGGCAAATGAACTCTTTCAACAGATCTTTGATAATAAGATTAGCAATCATGAAGAACTAAGGTATGAAGATGTGATTAAAAATAAGGAGATCATTCATACGATTGAGCGTACATTTCAACTTAGAACGGATGTTCATGAGACGTTGGTGGTTTCCGTCGGTATTGAACGTAAGCATTTTGATGTTCATGCGATACCGATTCGAAGAGGACACGGCCATTCCAAAGGATTGGTTGTCATTTTTCATGATATTACACGTTTGAAGAAATTGGAACAAGTACGCAAAGATTTTGTAGCTAATGTGTCCCATGAGCTACGGACACCGGTCACCTCGTTAAAGGGTTTTGCAGAAACACTTTTAGAGGATAGTCAGATTAGCGATGAAGATCGTAAGACGTTTTTAACGATCATGTTAAAAGAAAGTGATCGTTTGCAACTACTCATTCAAGATTTACTTGAGCTATCAAAGATTGAAGATGAGCATTTTCAATTAAATACAGGGGCAATCAATGTGACAAAGATTGCTCAAGAAACCCTTGAATTATTACAAGAAACTGCTCAGAAAAAAGATATTTCTATTCAATTTAGCGCCCATGGGAACACGATTGCTCTCGGAGATTCTGTACGCGTCAAACAAATGTTTGTCAACATCATCAGCAATGCCATTGCCTATTCCCCAGAAAAAAGTCATATTTCTGTGACGGTAGAGTCTGTGGCGGATACTGTGGTCTTTAAAACGATAGATACGGGAATTGGCATGGCGAAGGAAGAAATTCCGAGAATTTTTGAAAGATTTTATCGAGTGGACAGAGCGAGAAGTCGAAATTCTGGGGGAACAGGTCTAGGGCTTGCCATCGTTAAACATTTAGCTGAAGCTCATAATGGGCGCATTGAGGTGGAGAGTGAACCGGGAGTAGGTACAACGTTTAGCATTTATTTGAAGGCATTTGATCCCCAGAAATAAGCTCGTTCTACTTATGTACTTAGTAGAATGAGTTTATTTTTTCTATGATTTGAAAAACGATAGCGGATATCTTATTCTCGCATCTTTTTTTTATTTTTCGTCATGTCTAACAACCGCATTCGGTAAGCATTCATTGCCGTATCACCAAGGTTGTCTAAAAAGTGATAGTTCACGACAAAGCCAACGGCAGCGCCAATTCCTGGCAGCATTTGTAGGAGTTTGGGTAAGTCAATATAATCGCGGTATTCTTGTTGGAGACTTTGCCAGTCCAGTTGCTGGAGATGTGTTGAGGCAGAGGGAAAGTCTTTAATCGTGTTATCCCAATGCTTTAGCTTTCTAAATGCTTCTTTTCTTTTAGAATCACTAGAAAAAGCAACTTGGAAAATGTAGAGAATATATAGCCTTTCACGATAATCTTTAACATCATAGCCATACAATGTGGCAATATCAAATAATAGCTTCATTTTGATGGATATCAAGGCTGGAAAGTCGGCAAAACCCAGCCAAAAACCACCGGCTCCTGTTCCTGCCCCCTCAATAGCTGCAAGGCGTTTATAGATTTTTATTCTAGCCCGAATTTTATCTTCACGCTCCGATAATGTCATATGCTCTAATGGCGCTTTTCTAGATGTCCATTTTGATCCAAGGATAACTGCTTGAATCATCTTTTTAATGCTTTCTGTTATGATAGTGTGGATTTGTTGAGGAATTTTTTTATTGATTTTTGTTTGGATGTTTTTTGCTGAACGCCCTAGAATATTGGGAGATTTCAGCATTTTTTGTTGCCAGCGTAAGCACTCTTTTTCTGCATATTCCTTGTAGTTCATGGGATGCACTCCAATAGATATGAATTTAGATTTGTGTGTGTCTACTCATGAAGGTTTATTAAAATTTGGCTAAAGGATGAAGAGGGCTATCCTTCGAGATGATTGGCAACCAAAGGGTTTTTTAATATATAAGTGTATAAGCATAGTCGCTTTTATTGTTCTTTAGTGTCATTGGGTTGTGAAAGAAGACATAAATTAAAAAAGATGGCTTATAGAAGATAATTCACCGATAGCTTCTATGGATGATTATAGTCATATTTTTGAAAAAATGGATCAGAAAAATATTAATTTCCAATCATCAGGCTATTTTAATGAACAGTATGTGTAAGAGTAGGTATTATTATTCCTGGAATGGTTTATTATTGATGAATCGATGATGTGCCCTGATTTATTTTAATTGCCACGGGTATTAGAAAATGCCTTCCTAGGCATGATGGATAGGGTATTAGTACAGACTAAAGCATGATATGAAATTGGAGAAAGCTAAGAATGGATGGAAAAAAATATTAAGGCATACTGCTATGAATTTTATCTGTTTAGAGTTATAATATCTAAGTTGATTATTTAGTTTACATGCGAAATATTTTTATGCGAAGGGTTTTCGAGGTGGATAGATAATGGACAGCTATGAAAAGATAACGAAAGTCGCAAGTTCTTTTAGGCAGATTAATAATTTATATTTTTCCTTGCTACAGTCGAATTCAGAAAGCAGTGATATTACTGTTATGCAGTTTTATGTTTTATCTGCATTGGCTGAACAACCTGATCTTTCACTTGGGGAGCTCGCTGAAATGCTTTATACGGGAAGTAGCACAATAAGCGGTGTGGTTGACCGTTTAGTGAAGGCAGGTTTGGTCACTCGAGAACGCTCAGTAAATGATCGTCGTATATTATTCACGCGTTTGACATCATTGGGGAGGGATAAGAAAAAGGAAATGAAGAAAAAGTTTTTAGATCGTTTGGCTGGTATAGCTGACCTTTCAAGTGAAAAGATAGACCAATTATTGATGATTCATCAAGAAATTTTAGATAGAATATGTTTACAAGGAGATGGAAAGAAAGATGTCTAGTTATCAAACTGCTTCAGGTTCAGGTGAAAAACACTTTAATCCTGTGCCAATTGTAGCCATCATGGTTGCAGGTGCATTTGTGGCTGTTCTTAACCAAACGTTAATGAATGTTGCCCTTCCTAAAATCATGACAGATTTGAATATTGATGCGAATACAGGGCAATGGTTGACCACGGCATTTTTGCTGGTTAATGGTGTGCTAATTCCTGTGACGGCTTTTCTCATGCAACGCTTTACAACCAGACAACTATATATTGCTGCAATGGTTTTATTTTCTCTTGGTACCTTAGTTTGTGCACTTGCTCAAGGATTTGATACTTTAATCATTGGTCGTGTCATTCAAGCGGCTGGTGCTGGAATATTGATGCCATTATTGACCAACACCATTCTTACAATTTTTCCTGTTGAAAAACGGGGTTCTGCTATGGGTGTTGTGGGTGTAGCAGTTATTTTTGCACCGGCAATCGGTCCGACATTATCTGGATGGATTGTCCAAAATTATGATTGGCATGTGCTTTTTTGGATCATTCTTCCTATTGGTATTATTGATGTCATTTTGTCTATTTTTATTCTCAAAAATGTCGGTAAAAGAACCTTTCCTAAGATTGATATTTTGAGCATTATTCTTTCCACTATTGGGTTTGGTGGATTGCTGTATGGGTTCAGTACAGCTGGTACCCCAGGTAAAGGCTGGGGAAGCTCGGTAGTTATTGGTTCGCTTGTTCTAGGTGGTTTGTTCTTGCTACTCTTTATTTGGAGACAATTCCTTTCCAAATCGCCACTATTGGAATTTCGTATCTTCAGGTATTGGATGTTCTCTCTTGCAACAGTTATCAACATGATTGTAACGATGGCAATGTATGCCGCTATGGTCATCGTTCCACTTTACCTGCAAGATATTCGTGGGTTCACACCGTTAAAATCTGGTTTGCTGTTACTACCAGGTGCGATTTTAATGGGAATTATGTCTCCGGTCACTGGCTGGATTTTTGATAAAATTGGTCCAAAGTGGTTGGCTGTCGTCGGTTTAGGAATTACAGTGGTTACGACCTACCAATTCAGCGATTTGACTGATCATATGTCGTATACGACGCTGATTGTGCTTTATTCTATACGGATGTTTGGTCTATCCATGTTACTGATGCCAATTATGACTGCTGGTTTAAACGCTTTGCCACAAAAGTATAATGCACATGGTACGGCGATGGCGAATACGGCGCGACAAATTGCAGGATCTATTGGAACGGCGGTTCTTGTCACAGTTATGACAAATCATACGGTGACACATGCGAAGGATCTGTTGCAAACGAGTGGTATTCAGCCAAAAATTCTTGGGCTGGTAAGTACAATTAAAAATACAGCTAATATTCCTAAGGTGTTAGCTCAGCATGGCGTGGATGCCAAAACGATTGGCATGATTGGTCATATTCAGAGTGAAGCAACTATCAAAGGAATGAATGATGCCTTTATTGTTGCCACGATTTTGTCTGTCATTGCCTTTGTGCTTGCCTTCTTCTTAAAGAAAATCAAGCCAGCAACAACAGAAAGAGAAAAAGAAAAATCTCCGAAGCAAAAAAGTGAAACAGTCGAAATACCAGCGGAAAATCATTAATAGAACGATTTAAAAGAGCTCGGATTTTATTTAATCCAGAGCTCTTTTTTATATGTATCGGATAGATGAGAGGCTTGGCTAGAAGGATTAGTGTCATGAAGGAAGGTGGAATAGAATTAAAAGGGTAAAAAATACTTATTTCCACCAAGAATCAAAGAGTGTTGCTGGAAGCTCACGCTTATGTTGTGTGCTAAGATAGACCCCCTCTAGCTTGTCAGCGATGTCATCACTGACATCATGGCCTTCAAGATAATCGTCAATATCGTTGTAGCTTAAGCCCAGCTCTGTTTCGTCAGCTTGTAGAGGTTTTTCATCTAAAAGATCAGCGGTTGGCGTCTTTTCGTAAAGGCGACTTGGACAGCCTAGCTCTTTTAGTAACATCTTGCCTTGGCGTTTGCTTAGCCCAGTCAAAGGTAACAAATCTGCTGCGCCATCACCGAATTTAGTAAAAAAACCAGTGATCGCTTCAGCGGCATGATCGGTGCCGATAACAAGTAGATTTTCTTCGCCTGCTAAAGAATATTGCGCCATCATGCGAAGGCGTGCTTTGGCGTTTCCCTTCTGAAAGTCGCTTAATGTAACTTGAAGATCGTTATGATCAAAAGTTTGCTGAAAGGCGGCGATTGTTTGTTCAATATTGAATGTGAATAGCGTTTTCACTTGGATGAAGTCCAGAACGTATTGCTCATCCTCTTGATCCTGTTGCTTGCCGTGGGGTAGGCGCATACCAATAAAACGGTAGCCACCGCCATGTTCTTCGTTTAATTCATCTACTGCGATTTGTGCCAATTTACCAGCGAGCGTGGAATCTTGACCGAGGCTAATTCCAAGAACAAAGCCTTTGGTACGGGTACGTAGTGCATATTCTTTTAAAAAGGTCACTCTCTTATGAATTTCTTGCTCTGGGTCTATGGTTGTTTTTACATGTAAAGCTTCTTTAATTTGTTTTTGTAATGGTCTCATGTTCCTATCCCCAATTTTTCAATGTATATTTTCAGTATACAGTATACATCATTCGCTTCTGTTATTTCATTGAATAAAAGTGATGACCTTATCAAGCAGCCTTGTATAAATAAATACGCCAAGGGGATTGCTTGTTTTCGAAGATTTTTTCTAAGATTAAATGATTGTCATCAGGATTGTCGACTTTTACAGCGGAAAAAATATAGCGTCCCCCCATTTTTTTGAAGGCAGCGGTATTAATGGTTAAATGGTGAATGTGCTTGTGGGAGGTTTTTGTGTACATATAATGCTTGCCAAGCTCAGCCACAAAAAGGTAGCAACGACTACCCCAATGATCATAATAGTGGCGTAGGCTGGGACTTTTTTTGAGCTCAGGGGCGATGATCTGTCTAAATTGTGTTTTATAGCTTAAAGGATAACTGGCAACATAGCCATCCAATGTGTAAAAATCGTTGTATTGTGCAATGCTAGGATGCAATCCAATGCTAGCAACGTGATAGGTCGATGGGTTTTGTCCAATGTATTGTTTAATGGAATGAAACAGCTCGACTGAATAAAATTGATTATAGGTCGGCGAACCAAAGAAAGCATACTTATTTTCTTCACTATACGATAAAAGAATGATCAATTGTAATAGTAAAAAGACGTAGGTAAAGTGTTTTCCATTTTTATACGTTTTATAAATAAATGACAGAGCAAGGGCAAAAGCCATATACCATAAGAGTGGCTCTAAAAAATGGATTCTCCCAAAATTAAAGGTGCCGATTAGAGGGAAATGGCGTTGGAATTGCCACAGTGTCTCCGAATAATAAAAAGCAATGATAGAGCAAAACAGACCATTGAGTAACATGAGCAACCATAAAAGTGGCGCAGGCTTGAGTCTTATGGTTGTGACCAATAAAACATACATAATGACAGGTAAAACGATAAATTCAGTGAGGCGCAAGACATGTGTCTGACCAACGGTAAAATAATGGATGGCGCGTCGCTGAATGTCGTCTGATGTCAGATGCCCTCTGTCAAAGGCTTCACGATGAGAGATGAAGTGTGTCTGTAAAAACATTTCATCAATAATACGATAATTGACAATAAGATAAAGGAGAGTCATCATGATCATGGCGACAAGCCACTTTACATGAAGTCGTTTATTTTTTATACTGGCAAATAGCCACCAGATACCTAGGCAAGCAATGAAAAAAATAAAACTAAGAATAAAGCTTGAATAGAAGGGTAAGAGACCAATGATGAACCAATCCCATATATGTGACTGGTTATTTTTGATAGTCATAAAGGCATAAAGAGCGAGCGGTAAACCGGCAATCGACAATCCCATGGAGGGCCAGTAGGGCAACCAGGCGTAACAAAGAGCTACCCCGATAATGATGGGAAAGAAAGAGGCATAGGGTTTAATCACATGATGTTTTAGCAAGAGAAACATGCCGAAAAAAGCGACAAAACGCATGATTGTCTGATTGATCATATACGCTGTAAAGGGTGATAAAAAGCTGAACATTAATACATAAATATCGAATTCAGACCCCAAAGAATTTCGGGGTAAGCCGTTCATGATGTTGGCAATGGTACTATGCAGATTGCCGAATAATGTATGGGTGTCCGCCATTAATTTATACCAAATAATATTGGAATCCAGATTATCATGGATGCGCACATGCGTATTGCCTCTTAACAGATAATAAGGTGATAAATAGAGACATATAAGAACGAGTGCTCCGTAAAAAAAACTTTTTTCATAGCGCATGCTAATCTGCTCCTCTATTTGTATTCCTCACTATCTTTACCTTGTTGGCGTGATAAGATTCTAGATGGGGATGGCGGAAGGTTCCAATCCTTTCGTAGCAGTGAAAGGATCAAGTTATTTTTAAGTGCTAACTGATGATTATGACAGGACTTCATAAAAAAATTAAAAGTATGGGATCATTTTAAAGTAGAGAGAGGGATGTAGCTCTTCCTTTAAAGATATAATTATAGTGATTCTCTTTATTAAGTCTTATTATTATTGACAATGCAGTTATATGGTTAAGGTCAAAGAGGGCTGATGACATGGAGATTATAAAAATGGGATCAGTATAGCCAGTGTGTCATTGCAATTTAATTTATACATCTGTAGCTGAGGAATAGTGAAGAGGAGAGGGGATTAAATTCCAAATAATGTTAATGAATTCGGTTTAACTAGATTGCCAGCAGTGGTTTCAAATAGGCTAAGTTTAAGTGGAGCAGTAGAAAAAGTTGAGAAAAATCAATCAAAAGGTGAAGAAATGAAACAGGAATTTACAAGTGTAAAACGGCTAAATAGCAATCGACAAAAAATGTTAAAGTCTCTGTGGAGACTAACAAATATATGATGGATGTTTGTGTAGATCATGAGTTAGATAGTGATTAAAAGTGTACCTTGAGAGAAATGACTAATTAAATCGGTAGTTAATATCAATAATTTTGCTCGTGGCGGAGGTTAAAAAAATTATAATCTGCTCCATCATCTACTAGTATTCGATGGGAGGGGTTCTCCGTGTTATGACAAGGTTAAATTAAAGCTTTGTTCAATTAAATGATACACGTCTACTGCAGAATCAGCACGTTCTAAAACAATTGAAATCCAATGTTCTTTATTCATATGATATCCAGGTAAAATGTTTTGCCCATTTCTTAAAATGCCATTTAATTCAGGAGGACATTTTAAATTGAGTATGTCTATTTCTTCTTCTCCAGGTAGCCCTATTTTATTTGGAGAGATGTTCATTATTAGACCATACCATTTGCCGTTAGACGGATGTTTTAGGGCGACACAGTTGGGGAATTTTTTAAATGGGTAATCAAGTACCGTATCGTATGTCTCATTAACATATTTGAAGATAGCTTCTCTTGTTAACATTCTGGATAGTCTCCTCCAATGAATTAAGCAGATTTTCGATATTTGGCATTTAAGAACGGACACTTACTCGAATTTCAGATGGAACGCCGCAAGAGCTCTTGATAAATATATGAGTCAGCTTTAAATAATAAGAGGACGGGGGACGATGGTATGGTTCTCTCGTCCCACGCTTCTCCTGAATTAATCCAACAAAGCCTTTGTTGTCTCTTCGTCAGTAATTAATACGTCAATTAATCTTCCTTCTAGAGTTGCTTTTATTGCCTGTACTTTTTCTATTCCACAAGCAACACCGATCACTAGAGGGATATATCTTAATTTTTCTAAATCGAGTGTCATAACTTTTTCATTCCAAGAACCATTTGCTGGCTGTCCTTTGGCATTAATAAAGTTATAACAAATGTCTCCAGTTATATCACTGTCACCTAGATCAAAATATTCCTGATAACCTTGATCTAGATAAGATTTTACCCTTGTTGAATGTTCAGGAGTTCCACCAATCCCGACAATTGCTATGTCAGATTGAGCAGCAAGCTCAAAAACATTTAGAATAGAATTTTGCCTCATAAATACTTCTTTTGCTTCTTTAGAATTAACCACTACAGGAGCATGCAGAAGCTTGTATTGAGCTTGTATATTTTCTGCAAGTTGAGCTACAATATGATTGGCATGTCTATCCATTCGTTCATTTTCCATCCCACCAACCAAAGGAACAAAGGTAACCGATGGATAAGAGTGAGGAGATGACAAAGCCTTTGCCATTTCGTTTAGTGTCGTTCCTGCAGACACTCCAACAGTTTGACCGTCTTTTAGTACTCGTAGCAGATATTTACTTGCTGCAGCTCCTAATCTACTCTTGGAAGATTCACCTCTAAGGTTGGGGATACATACTACCTCACGCAAACCATATATACGCTCAATTTTTCCTTCTAATTGTCTATAAGGGTGGATTTTATCGTCATGGATAATAATTTCCACGATCCCAAGATCTCTTGCTTTTGAAAGATATTTGGAGATGAGTGATCGACTGACTCCTATTTCATCAGCAATTTGTGATTGAGTGGCTCCTTCTTCATAATACATATAAGCTATTTTTATAAGCAATCTACTATCTTCAGGTAAGCTCAAACCAATATCTCCTTTTTTCTTTGTGTTATGTATGGACTCTAGGAGGACTTTATCTTATTATGCTTTAAATTCAATTATACTTCTATTTTCAAATTGTGGAAGTACATGTGGACTTGCAAATATTGCACATGGAAGAATCTCTTCTGTAGATTCTGAAAAGTAAATGGAGATATGCCCAAGTGCTTTCAAATTATTATTTGTCAAAGATTCAATAGCTTAGTGAATAGGGTGATTTGTAATATCTCCTTCAACTTCGTGAATGACTGCTATTTCTTTTAGACTTTTGAGTGCTTGGAGGGAGGTCTAAAAAGGATCATAATCCTTTCTTTGCATTCAAATAAAAATAACATAAGTTATAATTATTAACATTAGTGAAAATATAATAACATTTGTTATAATATATAACATTTGTTATTAATATGTGTTCATGATAAAATGATTTGGAAACGTTGTCAATATAAAATTCAATAAAAGAAAATTAGAAGGGATAAGGAACATCGTTGAGTCAAAACCTAATTGATAAAGAGAGCTATTTTTGGTCATGATGATTTATGATTAAAACATATATCAATAAAAAGAGTCTTCATAAAAGGAGGAGTGGAATGAAGAAACAGATAGCTAGTATTAGTAATGAGGAGATTTGGCATGCATTAGAAAATAATAGGGGACAGTACTTGGTAGGGATTTATAGCTTCCTTCCTCAAGCACTTAAACATATCGATGTTTATCATTAAGTTACACACTTCACAGAAGCAGACAACAATGTCACAACGCACCAACGCAGATACAACTATTACAATGGAAGGTTTATAGCGTGCCCAATCCCTCCGAAGCCAATCTATTATTAACTCTATTATAACAGGGTTTTTATGCCATTTTTGAAAGAAGTTTCGACTGTATCATCATTGTGATGATTTCTTAAATTCATGTGGTTCTTTTATAAAATTATCTAAGGGTCGCTAAATTGAATACATCTTTCATTAAAAAAACGCCGCAAATGCCTTTTGGTTTTGCGACGTTTTTATATTTATCGAAAGTATTAGGAATTGGGTTCTGCGTTAGAGCGTTTATTGCCTTGGTATATGAAATAAAGAGCAATGATCATGAACAGTAGTGCCAACATACGCTTCCAGTTTAAAGAGATAACTAAACTATCGAACCAGCCAAAATTATCAATAATCATGCCAACTGCCAGCTGCCCAATGATGCCGGCAATGTTAGTTGCGACAACCCCGATTCTCGGAACCGCTATGACAGAGAGGAGTAAGTACGCAGTGCCTAAAAATGCTGCGCTTAGTTGCCATTTAGGTGCAGTAAGTATTCCGAGGACATTGCCATGACCGAAAAAGATAATAATAATGGTAAGAAACATTAAACCCGTTAAAAAGGTTAAAAAAGTCGTTTCAATTGTTCCTGCTTTACGGCTAAACGTTCCATTGATAGATGATTGTGCGCTTAATGCGATACCACCTAATAAGGTAGATAAGATCAGTAATATATTCATTTTTAGCCCCCCTTAGTTAATGAGTATCAGTGCAATAATCATTGAAATAACTGCGAATACTTTCTCTTTATTCATTTTGGTTTGCTTCATGCCGAGCCAGCCATAATGTTCTATAACCATGCTCATAATCAATTGACCAATAATGACCGAAACCATCGTTATACCAACGCCGACAAAAGGAACACTAATAACGATAGCTGTTAAGTACATCACCCCTAAGACGCCTCCAAGAAGTGACCATTTAGGTGCTTTAACCGTATAGGAAAGCTTACCCTTCCCAAAGAATAACCATAATAATCCCATGATGATAGAACCCATAAAGAAGTTATAAAAGCTCGTTTCTAATTGCCCTATTGTTTTTCCAAGTTGTCCGTATATGGCGCCTTCAAAGCTAAGAGCCGATCCTGCTAATACTGCTAAAATATACGCTAGGTAACGCATGCAATAATATCCTCCTTAACCCTTATATTGAAAAATCTAGAATAATCGATTTAAGAGCGTGTAAACAACAAAAATATACAACTAGCTTAGATTTCCGTTTTAAAATAGTCAGCTAGTCTAGAAATATTTTCTTCGTTTCGTCTATAATAAGTCCATTGACCATAACGAATAGATTCTAGAAGTCCTGCATGTTGCATCATATTTAGGTATTGGGAAACCGTAGATTGAGAAGCTTTTGCTTTTTCTTGAATATCTCCTACACATACGCCTCCGTTGATACTTACTCCCCTTGGTAGATGAGCACCTTGTTTGGGGAAGTACTTCTCTGGTTCCTTCAACCATTTTAAAATGTTAAGTCGTGTTTCATTTGATAACGCCTTAAATACATCAATCGGTTCCATAGGTTCCATTATATCGAGATTTTTCGATATGTCAATGTTGGTATTTGCAAGCGTGTGAAAAATACATAAAGCTATGGGTATGCTTGTTCTTAGCAGTCTTTTTTATTCTAAAAGAAAGATATGACAGTATCCGTCTTTCAAAAATTTGCTTCACAACATAATGATTCAAAGTATCAATTTGTAGTAGTGGTGATTGGACTTGAGTAAGTATAGGTGAAAATTTGAAATTCACATAAATCGAAACAAGGATGTTAGTATAGGCATAAGTTGGGAATAATAAAGAACCTTTAGATAGGGTCGATGCTATTCCATTTATTTATGATAAAGTAATCATAGTATGAAAGATTTGGAGGATGGGCTTACTACTGCCAAAAATGCACACGATTAGCACTGATTAACGGGAGGAAATAAAAATGAAGGTTGGAACAATTGGAACAGGATTTATAGTAGATACATTCTTATCCGCTCTAAAGGACATTGATGGTGCAGAACATGTAGCTATGTATTCTCGTAAGGAAGCAACAGCTAAATCATTAGTTGAAAAATATCAAGTAGAAACTGTCTATACGGATCTAGAAAAACTTTACGCTGATCCTACGATTGATTTTATCTATGTAGCCTCTCCAAATAGCTTACATTATGAACATACGTATCGAGCATTAGAGAATGGAAAGCATGTCATTTGTGAGAAACCCTTCACTTCTACAGTGCGTGAAATAGAAAGTTTGATAGAGGTTTCTAGAAAAAACAAACGCATGCTGTTTGAAGGAATTACAACGATTCATTTGCCAAACTATCAATTGATTAAACAGCATGTCGGTAAATTGGGAGAGTTAAAATTAGTTCAGTGTAATTATAGTCAGTATTCTAGTAGATACGATGCATTATTAATGGGAGAAACGCCAAATGTTTTTAACTTAGAGTTTTCTGGGGGAGCATTAGCAGATATCAATATTTATAACGTGCACTTCGTATTGAATTTATTCGGTACACCACAATCAGTCAATTATGTAGCAAATAAACATCCAAATGGAATTGATACATCAGGAGTACTAGTAATGAAATATTCAAATTTCATTGCAGAGTGTGTTGGAGCTAAAGATACGAGAAGTATGAACTTTGTCCTCATTCAAGGTGAAAATGGTTATCTACATGTAGAGAATGGTGCGAATGGTTGTCAAAATGTGATCTTGCATTTAAAAGATAAAGAGGTTCAATTAAATAATCAAATAATAAATAATCCCTTATATTATGAACTTCTTGTATTCAAAGAGATCTTTGATCATAAAGACTTTGAACGTTGCAATCAATTGTTAGATTATTCCCATTCAGTTATGGCGTTATATGAACAGGCAAGGAAGACAGCAGATATTGTTTTTCCTGCTGACCATCAATAGCGCCTTTTATTAATTATTTGGTTAAAAGGTAGGTAGCCTTTTGCGTTGTGAAAAAAGCGTGTGAAGCTGTTACTTAAGCCATCGACTACTGTATGTACGGAATAGGGTGTGCCTTGTTTTTTCACTTTCTCTATCAAAATAAGGTTACAAACATAAATTTACAAATTGTTAATTTTTACTTTGTTATCCATAAAACAACCTTGTTGTTTATTTTTTTTATGCTAAACTAACTTTTAATCATGAAGTGACTTAAAAATCAAAAATTTTACAATTGATTTCTCAAATGCTTGTCATTAAGTTACACACTTCACAGAAGGAGACAACAATGTCACAACACACCAACGCAGATACGACTGTTACAGAAGAATTAACATCGCAACATCGCTTGCACTGGGGGTCGGTGATGATGATTTGGGCTGGATCCATTATTGCCGTGCCATCCATCTTAGTTGGTCAACAACTTGTCGGCTTGTTAAGCTTGCCACTTGCACTATTGGCAGGCTTGTTAGGTTATGGCTTAGTTGCGCTTGTCGCTACCTTGCAAGGCGCTCAAGCCGCTGATTTGGGGAGACCGACTGTTGTTAACGCCCAACCTTCATTTGGTAAAGGTGGCGCCAATTATATGTTTAGCTTCATTGTTGCCATTGCTTTGATTGGTTGGTTTGGTATTCAAGCCGGTGTCGCAGGCACTTCCTTTCAAAGCTTGCTCGCCTTAGTTGGTATTAAGTTGCAAACTTGGTTGGCAACGGTGATTATCTCACTCGCTATGCTTTTGTCAGCTATTTACGGGTTTCAAGCAATGAAAAAACTCAATATCATTGCTACGCCGTTGCTTGTCATTGTGCTCGGCTATGCCACTTTTTCAGCACTTCATCACGCCAATTTAACAAACTTATGGACCTATCATCCAAAAGGACATCCTGATTTTGCTAGTGGTGTTTCCATTGTTTTTGGTTCTATGATTGTTGGTGGCGTCATTGCGGGGGATTTCACGCGTTATAGTAGACGGCGCACCGATGTTGTTAAGTCAAGCTTTATCGGTATTGTGCCCTTTGGCGTGGCACTTGTCGCAATTGGGTCTTTTTTAACAGTTACCGCTCCTAGTGGTAGCGCAGATATTATCGCGATTCTCATTGCACATATTCCTATTCCGGCTGTGGCACTTATTACACTTATCTTAGCAACTTGGACGACCAATGTGTCAAATGCCTATTCGGCTGGTATTGCTCTAGTGAATGGCTTACGATTAGACGGTGCTAAGCGCCCTCTTGTAACGGCTATTGCTGGTATATTAGGAACCATTTTAGCAGTGGTTGGGATTTTGAATTACTTCGTGACGTTTTTATCTTTTCTCACTGCTCTAATTACACCGATGGCTGGTGTTATGATTGCAGACTACTGGTTACTTAATAAAGGTCGTTCTCATGGCTATATGGAGCAAGTAGCAAGTAAGTGGGTGGGGATTACTGCTTGGTTAATTGGCTCAATTCCAGGTATTCTAGCCCTTTTTCCAAAACTATTACCAGCGGTGATTACGAGTTCGTCAGTAGCCATGAGCTTGCTTGGCGTTGTGGGATTATTTATAGCGATGATCGTTTATCTGGCACTAAGAGGGGGAAAAAATTATGCCACAAACAATTGATGTTGCTTATCTCGATAATTGGGTAGTGGGTGCGACCTTGTTAGGAACGGGTGGTGGTGGAAATCCTAAAGTGGGCTATCTTATGTCCAAACAAGCTATTGAACAATATGGATCAGTAGAATTGCTATCTATTGATGAGTTGCCAGAATCAGCAGTGGCGGGTTCAATATCCATGATGGGTGCACCAAGTGTCTCCATGGAGAAAATACCAAATGGTCAAGAGTTTCAGGTCGTTATTGACACCTATCAACGCTATGAGAATACCAAATTAGATGCGATATTTCCTATTGAAGCCGGTGGTATAAATTCACTTATTCCGCTTGTTGCTGCTGCTACCCTGCGGTTGCCCATGTTAGATGGGGATGCGATGGGACGTGCCTTTCCTCAACTAGACATGGTAACGCCAACCTTACATGATGTGACATATTCACCAGTTGTCTTGACACATGAAAAGCTCGATCCAGTGATTATTACTGCTAAAAAACCACGAGATTTAGAAACGTATGCGCGACATTTGACCTTATCTTTTGGAGGTTCTGCTATTATGGCTGAATTATTTTTACCAAAGGTGGTTGTGAAAAAGTTTTTGATTCGCGATGTTGTAACCAAATCACATGATATTGGTGCTATTTTACGACATAGCGAGACGCCAATTGCTGATTTGCAAGCACGACATGGTGCACACCATCTCTTTGATGGTAAAATTATCGATTTGCAGCGTTTCTACGAAGGTGGTTTTAATAAAGGAACGGTTTTTGTGCAATCATTTGATGGGCAAAATAATTATCAAATCGACTTGCAAAACGAAAACCTGATTGCACGTCGGGATGATGAGGTTTTAGCTGTGGTTCCAGATTTGATTGCGATGTTGGATTATCAAACTAAACTACCGCTGACGACGGAAACTTTGAAATTTGGTCAACGCATTACAGTCATTGCTTTACCAGCAGATGAACAATGGCGTACGAAAGCCGGCATTGAATTAGTGGGACCACAAGCTTTTGGTTATGATTTTCCTTATACACCTGTGGAAGTATTGGCACAACAACGCCAAGAGAAGAATGGAGGACGCCCATGACAACAACTTATCGAATCGGCATTGACGTAGGTGGCACAAATACGGATGCTGCTCTATTAGATCAATATGATGCGGTGCTAGCGAAGACAAAAACATTTACGACGCCAGATATTTTAAGTGGTATTCAAACTGCCCTTGAAACCGTATTAGCAGATAGTCAAGTGAATCCGAGTCAGATCACCCATGCCATGCTTGGTACAACCCAAGCAACGAATGCTATTGTTGAAAGAAAATCTTTAGATAAAGTTGTCACCTTACGGCTAGCTGGTCCTACAACCCAAGCGATTACACCGTTAACCAATTGGCCCAAAGATTTGGTGGATGTGATTAATGATGGCACCTATTTATTAGCCGGTGGTCTAGAATATGACGGTAGCGAAATTGAAAGCATTGATTTAACGCAAATAGATGACATATTAGGGCGTCATAAATCAGCGCAGCATTTTGCCATTTCTGGTGTCTTTTCGCCAGTCAATCGCATGCAAGAACAGCGTGTTCGTGACTATATTCTAGCTAAGCGTCATCATGCACATGTCACCATTTCTAGTGAAATTGGTTCTTTGTCGTTACTTGAACGTGAGAATGCAACGATTTTAAATGTTGCCTTGCAATCCGTTATGAAAAATGTCATCAATGGATTTACCCAAGCTCTGAAACAACTTGGCGTCACTGACACACAAGTCTACTTAAGTCAAAATGATGGCACGTTGATGACGACCGACTATGCACAGAAATTTCCAGTATTGACCATTGCTAGTGGACCAACAAATTCAATTCGTGGTGGTGTCTATTTAACACAGCAGACACAAGCGATTATTTTAGATATTGGTGGTACAACGAGTGATCTTGGCATGGTGCAAAATGGTCTGCCAAGAGAAACAAGTAATGAAAGTACAATAGGTGGAGTGGTAACGAATTTTCGGATGCCAGACATTGTCTCAGTGGCGATTGGTGGAGGAACCATTGTGCGTGAAATAGAGGGTGAAATTAAGCTAGGGCCTGATTCTGTTGGTCATGAATTAGGCAACCGTGCTAAAGTTTTTGGTGGTGATACACTCACCTTATCTGATATTGCCATTCGTTTAGGGGTAGTCGATTTTGGGGATGCTTCATTAGTCGCTGATATTGATGAAAGTTTTGCACAGCGTGCTTTTGCTAAAGTCCGTCAGACCATTACGGACGCCATTGATTTGGTTCGGGTGAATAGCGAGCCTGTGAATCTGATTTTAGTTGGTGGTGGTTCGGTTGTGATCCCCCATGATTATGACAATGTTGCTAACATTTTAGAACCCGACAACTACGATGTAGCCAATGCGATTGGAGCAAGTATTGCTAAGGTTTCTGGTACTGAGGAAGTGCTAGTATCTTTTGCTAAGATACCACGACATGAGGCGATTGAACAAGCTCGTCTTGTTGCTAGTCAACAGGCCATTGCTGCTGGTGGAGATGAAAACACCTTGGAAGTAGTAGAAATAGAAGAATTTCCAATTGCCTATCATCCAGATAAAGCGGTTAACCTGCGTGTTAAGGTTGTTGGTGACTTAGTTAAATGAGCTTCTAATAATCGATTTTGGTTGATGTGTTTGATGATTCATTCGATAGTCAATTATGCCAAGATAGGTCTTAAGCTGTTTATTCACTTTACTTGGGTTAAAAATTTTAAATTTGTAAGCATAATACCTCGTGTATTTGTATCTCATCCCTCTTTGATAGATATATATGTCCGAGCAATCTATTCGTTTGACCCAGAGAAAGGAAACAGCAGCTGTAGAACGAGGAGCAGTGTTTTTGGAACAAGGGTTTTCAGAAGCTGTACAACGATAGGAAAATAGAGTCATCCTACCTTAATCACATGAGGTGGGATTTTTTATTGGATTTTTGTGGTTTTACAAAGGGAATAAAATGAGGATATTTACGAAATTAATCATTTAAACATGGAATATTTACACTTTTTAAATCGCTAGTATGTTAAATTAATTGTGAAAACAACAAAAAACAACGAAATCGCACAAAAATAGGGTAAAAGAGGATAAAAAAAGACTAGGAATGATAGGAGATGGTTGTTATTACTATCGAACAAAATCTGGTTGTCGTCATCATTGATGGGCTTAACGAAGAGACAGCTCGTGAAGAGTTGGGATTTGTTGCAGGGCTAGTCGAACAAAATAAGGGAATGCAAGTGACTGTCCGTAGCATATTGCCAAGCCTATCTCGCCCGTGTTATGCCTCTATTTTCACAGGAACTTCTCCTCAAGAAACGGGAATTGTCTCTAATATCCAATCTGTTAAATTAACGATTCCTTCCGTTTTTGATCTTATAGAGCAAGAGGGAGGAACATCTGCCATTAGTGGCTATCACTGGATGAGCGAATTGTATCATGAAGCACCCTTCAATCATGTGCAGCACCGTGAACAAAATAATAATGAAAAGGGATTTACATTTGGAAGATTTTATTTTGAGGATAGCTATCCTGATTCGCATGTTTACATTGATGCAGAGGCTATGCGTGTCAGAAATAATCCGAATTTGGTCGTCATTCACCCTATGGGGGTCGATGATACAGGTCATAAATTTGGTTCCCATTCTTCCGAGTACAGAGGCAAAGCTGCACTTAATGATGCCTTGTTAGCTAACTTCCTTCCTAATTGGCTTAAAGAGGGTTATCAAGTTATTGTCACAGCGGATCATGGAATGAACCATCATGGGTCGCATGGTGGAACGACTGATTCAGAACGCATTGTTCCTCTCTATTTATTTTCTGAAAAAATCGGAGCAACAGGTCATTTAGATATGGAAATGCCTCAGACACAATTGGCTCATATGATGTGTTACATGCTTGGTTTAGAAAAAGCAGCGACTATGCAGTCTATGGAACAGAAAGTTCAAGACCAACTTTTAATGAAAAAAGGAGCCTTATCATGAAAAAATATTTTTTTGCAGGAGCAACCGTAGCAGTGGCTATGGTCGTTGCCTTAAGTGCGTGTGGAGCTACTAAAAATCCATCTTCAAATTCTAGTAGTTCAACACAAAATCAACAGGCGAATGGCAGTATACCGGTCACTATATCTACGGATACTTTAGCCAGCAAGGCAAAAAAGGAAGGAGAAGTTCATGGATTCGGAATGCCTGGTAATTGGGCCGACCTAGGGAAAATGTGGCATTCTTTTTCTAAGACTTATGGGATTACAACAACGTATAAGGCAGAAGGGGATATGTCATCAGCTGAAGAATTACAGAGCTTCCAAAAGGAAAAAAATCGGCCAATTGGTGATGTTGGGGATATCGGTATTCAATTCGGACCAACTGCTCAAAAATTGGGTGTTATTGCCCCTTTTAAAAACAAGTATTGGGATCAAATTCCTAGTAATCTTAAAGATCCAAATGGACTATGGGCTGCGGCATATTATGGGGTTATTGGTTTTGAAGTGAACACAGATAAAGTAAAAGATATTCCACATACTTGGCAGGATCTTTTAAAACCAGAGTACAAGGGATTGATTGGTTTTGGTGATCCTCGTCAGGGCGCTGAAGAGTTCGATGCCATTATTGCGGCGGCTTATACAAATGGCGGAAGCTCTCAAAATATCAAACCAGGCATCGAGTTCTTTAAAAAATTACGCCAAAGTGGCAATTGGACAGGCACTCCTGATGGTACAAGTGTCATGAAGACAGGGCAAGCGGCTATCACTATTAGCTGGAATTACTTATCTGCGGTAGATGCTAAGCAATTTAATGGCAGCCCTCATATTACAACGATTGTACCGAGTGATAGCACTGTAGCGGGTCCATATGTAGAAGTCATCAATAAATATGCGCCTCATCCCTATGCAGCTCGACTCCTAAATACGTATCTCTTCTCAGATGCAGGGCAAATTTCTTACGCTAAAGGCGGGGCGTATCCTGTCAGACTAGCTCATTTGAAATTACCCAGTAGCGTTCATCTACCTAAGCTTAATATGAAAAGTGTCCATTTCTTAACGGGTGATTTTACTCATGCCACCAACCAAATGAATACATTATGGAGCAAAGAAGTTCTTGGTCAATAAAATTTAACAAAAAACACTTTGGGAAATAAACGATCTCATTTAATTAAATGAAATCGTTTGACACCAGGGTAACGGGGGAGAAGCATGATGCGTTGGGGATGGCTCTTATTTGTACCCTTTACGATATTCATAGTAGTTTTTGCACTAATTCCAGCGATAGGAATGTTCTTAAGCAGTATTATCACTCCAGCTGGGGTGACGCTACATTTCTATAAAAGTACTTTTACAGGTCAATATCTTCACTCATTTTTGATGACGAGCGCTCTAGCATTATATAGTAGCTTGATAAGTATGGCATGGGGAACAATTGTGACATGGAGTCTAGTTCGAACACATAATAAGTGGATTCAGCATTTCGTGACTACCTTATCGAGTACAATGGCTAACTTTGCCGGATTACCTCTAGCTGTGGCTTTCATGACCACATTAGGCACATCGGGACTATTAACGCAGTTATTAAAAGATGTTCATATTAACTTGGTTGGTTTGGGTTGGAATTTAGCTTCATTTTTTGGTCTTATGGTTGTTTATACATCTTTTTTAGTTCCGTTATGCATTATTTTACTCTTACCTGCGTTCGCCTCACTTAAAAATGAATGGGAGGAAGCGTCCTTGACTTTAGGAGCTTCCTTAAAGACTTATATGCTTCGGGTTGTTGGACCCATTATGCTTCCTAGTTTGGTCGGCACCTTTGTACTTTTATTCGCTAACGCCTTTTCGACCTATGTAACAGCCTTTGTTTTAGCAGGGGGCAGTGTCAATTTAATCTCTATCATTATTGGCTATATGATCAATGGTAATGTGAGCTTAAATGTTTCCTTGGGTGATGCATTGGCAATTGAGGAAATGATTGTTCTCGGTCTAGCCGTGATGATCTTTTTATCTATGCAAAAACTACGCACGTCCAAAGAAAGTGTCAGCAGTAAGGAAGTGGTCACACGTGCTTCGTAAGAGTCTTACAAAAATTGTTCTCATTTTGTTTGGGTTGGAGATGTTTATCCCATTACTTGGTTTAAGTGTATTTAGTTTAAAATCGGGCTCTCATCTATCTCTGAACAGCTATTCTGGACTATTAATGGATCCGACCTTTCATCAAGCGCTTTTACATTCTCTTGTCATTTCACTTATTACCATTTTGCTTAGTATTGTCCTTTTCACTCCTCCGGTCTGGTATGCTTATATGCATTATCCTGCTATTGTGCGTATTATTGAAGGCATTAGCTTTATACCTTTTGTCCTTCCGGGTGTCGTGTTAGGTCTCGGTTATGTTCAGTTTTTTAGTAATCCGCCATTTGCTTGGTCGGGAACTCCCAATTTGTTGCCGTTCGCCTTTGCTTTGATGGGTATGCCTTTCTACTTGCAGGCAGTGATTAATCGGCTCCATTTAGTCGATGCCAAGACTTATCATGAAGCTTCTCAAAGCCTTGGCGCATCTCCATTTCGATCTTGGATGCAGGTGCATATGCCTTTGTTGAGACCAGGTGTTTTAAACGGTGCTATTCTTATTTTCAGTATCAGTATGGGTGAGTTTGCCATTACTCAATTAACCACAGGTGGCTCCTATATGACATTAGCCATTTATCTGCAGGTTCTTTTTCAAAATAATCCTGTTCAAGGATCTGCGATGGCGATCATCGCACTATTCATTGCCATTTTGGCAGTGTTTATAAGCTTCATCACTGTTGCAAGAGAAAGGAAAGAGGTGTAAGCATGCTAGAAATTCAGCATCTCATAAAGATGTTTGGCAATTTTAAAGCGACAAATGATATTTCCTTGAAGGTTGAAAAAGGTGAGTTTGTCACCATATTGGGTCCGAGTGGTTCAGGTAAATCAACGGTATTAAGGATGATCGCGGGGCTTGAAACACCTAGCTCTGGAGATATATTTATTAACGATAAGAATGTGACGAAGTTAGCTCCTCAAAAGCGAGAAATTGGTCTGGTATTTCAGTCATATGCGTTATTTCCTAATATGACAGTGACTGAGAATATTGCTTATCCACTTAGATCTCGTAAATGGACTAAATCAGACATCTCTGAACGGATTAATGAACTTCTTAGCATGGTGGGGCTTGAGCATAGAGCTGCTCACTACCCTCACCAATTAAGTGGAGGAGAAAAACAACGTGTAGCTTTAGTGCGTTCATTAGCTTTCAGACCGCCTCTTTTGCTTTTAGATGAACCTTTATCTGCGCTGGATGCTAAGGTTCGAGAAAAATTGAGAGTTTCTCTTAAAGACATCCAAAAGGCAATGGGAGTGACGACCTTGATGGTGACCCACGACCAAGAAGAGGCCTTCGAGCTGAGTGACCGTATTATTGTTATGAATGAGGGGAGGATTGAGCAAATCGGAACTCCAACAGAAATTTATTACACACCTAAGACAAACTTTACCGCTTCTTTTGTCGGACAAACCAATCTTATAACGGGTGTTGTGATGCAGTCAGAACCATGGAATAATGGGTTGAGAAAAGTTAAATTGAATTTTTTGGGATCAATAATAGAATGGTTTTTGCCAGAGAAGGAGGCTACTGTCGGCAACACAGTATCTATCCATGTGCGACCTGAATCCTTCTTTTTCACGTCGGAAGCCTCTCAATATGATTTATTAGGCAAAGTGATCGCCATTCGATTTATGGGATCGATCACTCGATATAGTGTGGATATGAAAGACCACATACTTATCGTCGATTGTGTTTCTTCATTTCGCCAATGGTTCTCTGTTGGGGATAACGTTTGGCTTAATCTGCAGTTGCCTAGTGCTGTTGATCCGAATACAGATCGACAGGCTGACATCAGATTCTCTAATTAGGAGGTGTTTAAAATCGCGCAGATGACTAGGGAATTTGACAAATATACTGGACATGAAATAGATTTACTTTGGAATGGTCACACACACACGGAATTTTGTAAGCATGGGGACGGAGCGGGGGCTCCGTTAGAAAACTATCTAGAACAAGCCATTGCAAGCGGATTTAAAAAATATTCTGTTACAGAGCATCCACCTTTACCTAAAGGCTGGTTAAATGATCCAGTTAAAATGTGTCAACTAGCTATGCCAGAAGATCAACTAGAAAACTATTTCTTAAGGGTTCAAAAATTGAAAAGATATTATCATGATAGACTGACTATTTTGTCAGGACTTGAGTTAGATTATCTTTATGGAAAAGAATCATTTACAAATAACATGATAGATAGCTATTCTCATTGGTTGGATGATGCTATTGTTTCGGTTCATTTTCTGCCAGGTCGTGATGGTATGTATTGTATTGATTGGTCACCTGAAGACCTGCAATCAAATCTGTTAAATTATTATGGAACGATGGATAATCTCGTGGAGCATTACTATGAACATATTGAAATGGCTATACAGTTTGCTGCTACACTCCCGTTCAATCATGTCAGAATTGGTCATATGACGCTCATTGATAAATTCCGTCGTGTGTTACCAGAGTATGATGCTGAAAAATGTCAGGTTTATTTAAAGCGTATGTTAGTTTTACTTAAAGAAACGGGAGTTGGGGTGGATGTGAATTCAGCAGGTCTAAGGGTGCATACATGTGGCGATTTTTACATACCAGAATGGTTTTTTCATCAATGTATACAAAATGGCATTGAAGGAGTGTTTGGATCGGATGCACATAAGCCAGCGGATGTGAAGAGTGGATGGAGCTGGTACAAAAGCGCAATAGACAACTATAATAAAAAATAAAATGCAAGAGGGCTTTTAAGGAAATTGATTGAATTAAAATGACGATTAAAATCGTATTTTTAATTCATTTGGAGGTTACTTTATTGCTAGCAATTGAGCGGATGAGAATAATTACAGAATTAGTCTCTCAAAACATGTCTGTAAAGGTTGTGGATTTGGTTGCACAGTTTGGTGTATCAAATGAAACAATCCGACGTGATTTAGAGTTGTTAGAGAGACAAGGTATTGTTCGTCGTGTTTATGGTGGGGCGGTTAAAGCTCAATCAGAATCTGTTCAGTCTTATCAAGAAAGAATATCACATCGTATAACTGAAAAAGAGGCAATAGGCAAATTAGCGGCTGATATTGTACAAGATGGAGATACGATCATTATTGATGTAGGAACAACAGCTTTGGAATTTGCGAAAAACCTACTCACAAAAAATAA
>Ga0154003_1000074_pt1 | contig 30943 bp, 10 predicted proteins | sample TSFL087MetaG_FD_104679 | JGI IMG/M metagenome (GOLD analysis project Ga0154003, IMG submission 104679) | Attine ant fungus gardens microbial communities from Florida, USA - TSFL087 MetaG | ecosystem: Host-associated > Fungi > Mycelium > Unclassified | place: USA: Florida, Lake Talquin State...
CGAACAGTACCCAGGCGTCTTTCGATTTATGCGCATTCTTCCCGATTTCGCGATTTACTGACTGTACCAGCGTCCTGATGTGGCGTGTTTCGATTTATGGAAGAGTACTTAGCCTCTCTATTAAGCAGGAACGTGTTAGCAGACCTCAGTTGGAACCCCAGCGGGATGGAAACTGAGCGCTATTCTGTGGACGCGACTTCAGTATTCCAGCTCCAGAGCTCCGCCATTCCTACTACCACTCGTCTCTCGCCTGTGTAGGCCTCTCTCCCGTGCGCTACCAGCATATTGTCAAGCATCAGAATGTCGCCTTCTTCCCAGTCAAATCGCACCTTCTCATTCTGGTAGGCCTCTCTCAAGCTCTCCATTACCTCTTTTTCTATTCTGCTGCCGTCGCCATAGTAGGTATTATTTGGCAGATCTTCTTCCGCAATCGCGCTCATCATCTCCTTTTGTATCTCCAAGGCGAGAGTGCTGACGTGAAAAAACGTTAGATGATTGAACCACACCCATTCCCCTGTCTTCGGATGCTTGATCGCCACCTCTCTCACCTGCTTTGTTCTTAGCCGGTTCTCCGATTTCCACTCGTACTCAATCTGATTTTTGTGACAGTAATCCTGCACCTCAGACCTTCGCTTCGTCTGAAACGCTTCCTGCCAACTCAGCCCGAATCCATCTCCAAAGTTACGCACATACATATACTTTCTTTCCATGAATCTCGCTTTTATCTCATCCGCTATTCGCCCGAACACCCTCCTCGTATCCGCGATCGGTGTCGCCCCTTCTTTTTCTGGCGCTTTAGCGCAGTAAAAAGATATCTTCATGGGAAAGGCCAGGTTGTATGACTGCTCGTTGTGAAGAAAGATGCATTTATCGGCAGGGTAATCAGTAGAGGTATAGATCTGACCGCTGACTTGAGAGCGCGGCGATGACCGCTCGTTGTATTCCAGCGCTTCTCCCGATACGGCTTTGATGAATCGCTCGAATTCGAGCACTGATTTCAAGTTGAAGCCGCGAAATAATACCGCTCCGTGCGTCATCAGCTCCTTCTCTATATAAGCGCGATTATCTCTAGCCCACTCTGCCAGATTGAGGTTGTCCGCATTGGGCCGCAGGACGAGAGGAAGCCGTTGCCCATTATTCAGATAACTCGCGCTGACTAGTTCCTCTTGTGACAGTCTAACAATCTTTCGCTTTGCTCCCCTGAACGCGCCTATAGGCGAGTCTTTATCATTTGCTTGAGACATGTCCCGTTTTCTCCGTGTTGAAATCAGCGTAAGAAGTGATGAAAGTGAACGCGGCGGTTCCACTGCAGAAGATTTGAGTATGGCCTTACTCGGGTACAAAAGGATCAGACTGGCTCAGTATATAGATTGACGCCTCTGCGTTTGGTTGAGATCGGCTGTCCCGGCTCAGAGTCTTCCCATTCATCTTGTTCTTTATAAGATAGTCCGGTTTCAGCCTGAGGCGAGATGTCTAAATTAGCCAGTCGAGCATCCGGTCGATCGACAATGCTGAAAAGCAGAGTCTCAAAATTGTCGTGCATCTGCCTGACGGTCTCTTCTTCAAACAGGTCCATGCTGTAAATCCAGGAAACCTCCATCTCCTCAAGGCCGTCTGTCACCCAGATTGCCAGATCGAACCTTACGCCTTCCTGTTCTGTGATCATCGGCTTGATTTTAATATCCCGCAACTTCAGGTCTTCCCCAGGCGCGTTTTGAACTCCAAAAGCTACGTTAAACAGGGGCATTTGTCTCACCGATCTTTCAGGCTGGAGTTCCTCGACCAGTTTCTCAAACGGTAAATCTTGATGGGTATATCCGCCCAGCGCAACCTCCTTCACCCGTCTCAGTAGCTCCCTGAATCTTGGATTGCCACTCAGGTTGGTCCTCAGCGGCAACGTGTTCACAAAAAAACCGATGAGCGGCTCTATCTCCGTTCGATTCCGGTTCTCCGCCGATGTGCCTATAATGATGTCCTCTTGCGCAGTGTACCTGTGGAGTAGGGTCTTGAATGCCGCCAGCGTCAGCATAAACATGGTCACTCCCTCTTGCCGGCTCAAACTCTTCAACGACTTGGATAATGCCGCCGACAGTGAGAATGATACTGTTGCCCCACGATAGCTGGGGATCGACGGGCGTGGATGATCCACAGGCAGCTCCAGCGATGGAAGCGTCCCGCCAAGCTGTTGTTTCCAGTAAGTCAAGTGCTTTTCCAGCACGGCGCCCGTCAGGTACTGGCGCTGCCAGTATGCATAATCCGCGTATTGTATCTCCAATTCCGGCAGCGGCGATCCCTGACCCTGACTAAACGCCCCATAGAGAGCGCAGATCTCGCGCACCAGCACTCCCAGCGACCAGGCGTCGCTCACGATATGGTGCATGGTGAATAGGACGACGTGTTCTTCCTCGGCGAGTCTCAACACTTTCACTCTCATCAGCGGCCCTCGCCTCAGATCGAATCCCGTCCGCGCCTCTTCTTTTGCGATTCTCCTGGCTTCTTCTTCTCTCTCCTCCATTCCTAACCGGCTCAGGTCTTCGACCTCCAACATCCGCGGCCTCCACGACTCAATCACCTGTACCGGGGCGCCGGCTTCCACTTCGATCCTCGTCCTCAGCACTTCATGTCTTCTAACGATCTCATTGACGCTGCGCTCCAGCGCCTCGAGGTTCAACCGCCCCTCCAGCCTAGTCGCCCCCGGGCAGTTGTATCCGGCGTTATTGAGCTCCAGCTGCTGGATGAACCATAACCTCTGTTGCGCAAATGACAACGGCGCCCCCTCCTCTCTTGAGACTCTGGCCAATGGCGCCGCTTCACTCTTCTCTCCTCGCCGCATCGCCTCCTCTATTCTTCGCGCCAGCCCTCCAGCCGTCGGCTCCTCGAAGATACTCTTCACTCCGATATCCACCCCACACACCTCTCTCACACGCGACGCCACCTGCGTCGCTAATAACGAGTGTCCTCCCATATCGAAAAAATTATCATCTCTTCCTATTCGTTCCACCTTCAATACCTCTTCAAAAATCCCGACCACCAGTTCCTCGACCGGCGTCTTCCACGCCATATTCTCCCGCCCACCCTCTTTCGCCTCATCCTGCAGCATCGACAATTTTTTCCGGTCTATCTTGCCGTTCTCCGTCAGCGGCATTTCTTTCACCACGTTAATCGCATCCGGCGCCATATACAGTGGCATTGAATCTGTCAGATATCTCCTAAGCTCTGCGCCCGTCATTATTCCTTCCACCACCACATACGCAATCAGCCGCTTCCCTCCTCTTTCTTCCTCTTTCGCCATCACCACGCTCTGTCTTACAGCCGGGTGCTCATTCAACTTGGCCTCGATCTCTCCCACTTCGATCCGATATCCACGCACCTTGACTTGTCCATCGGCTCGTCCCATGAATTCAATGTTTCCATCCAGCACAGACCTACCCAAATCTCCACTCCGGTACATCCTTTCTCCTCCTCCTCTCCCGTACCGGTCCGGAACGAATCTTTCCGCTGTCAGTTCCGCTCTCCCTAAATATCCCCTCGCCACACCCGCGCCAGAGATGTAAATCTCACCTCTCCCTCCTTTCGGCGCAAACTCCTGTTCCTCGTCCAAGATGTATATCCGCGTATTGGCAATAGGTCTCCCGATCAGCGCCGTCTCGCTTCCCGACTCGTTCTCCTTAACCTCATAGACACAACATCCCACCACCGTCTCCGTCGGCCCATACTCATTGATCAATCTTGTTCCTTGCATTCTTTCCTGCCAATACCTCAATCCCGCCCACTTCAGCTCTTCTCCTCCTATTACTAACGCTCTTACCATTCCTTCCGCTCCGTCATCTCCAAGCTGCTGCGCCAGGATCTCTAAATGTCCCGGAGTGATCTTCACCAAACTATATTTTCCTTCCTCCTTCAACACCCTTCCCAGCGCTTCTATCCCCTCGTTCTCCGAGAGTAAATCCACCCTTCGCCCACTGATCAGGGGCCCATACAAACTCGTCACCGTCAGATCGAAACCGACTGATGATTGCACCGGCGAGCCTTCTCCTTCTTTTATCCGGTAGGCTTCGCTCGCCCACTTCAGATAGTTGCTCACACCTCCATGCGTCACCACCACTCCCTTCGGCTGACCGCTCGACCCTGACGTATAGATGACATAAATGGCGTTCTCTTCACTCACCACGCTCTCCAGATCGCTTTCGCTCGTCCGCCCGATCTCATCCCAGTCCGCGTCCAGATCAACCGTCTGCGCCCACATCGCAGGCAGGCTGCTGACCCCTTCGTGGGTGATCATCACCGCCGTCTGCGCATCTTCCACCATGAACGCCAATCGCTCCGTCGGGTACTCCGGGTCCAACGGCAGGTATGCTCCCCCGGCCTTCAGGATCCCCAACAAGGCCACCACCAGCTCCGGGCATCGCCTCATACAGACGGCCACTACAACCTCTCTCTCAACTCCTCTACTCTTCAAATAACGCCCAAGCTGATTGGCTCTACGGTTCATCGCTCCGTAACTTACCTGCCGCCCTTCATAGACTATCGCTATCGCATCCGGCTGCTCTGCCGCCTGTTCCTCGATCATCTCCACTACCGATCTGAACTCGCCTTCCTCCTTATCTCCACTCGATTCACTCACGATCTGACGGCGCTGAGCCTCATTCATTATTGACAGCAGGCTCACTCTCCGCTCCGGGTTCTCCACTATCGATTCGAGCAGTGTCTCGAACTGCTCGACCAATCGTTTGACGCTCGCTTGATCGAAGAGGTCTCGGTTGTAATTCGCCGTGACGGCTAGCGCCTGACCAACCTCTTCCACAAACAGTGTCAAATCGAATCTGGCTATTACCGATTCCTCCTCGATCTCCTTCAAGACCAGGCCCGGCAGCTCTACCGCTCGGGCGGTCGGGGCGTTTTGTAAAACCAGTTTCACTTGAAACAGCGGCGAACGGCTAAGGTCTCTTCGCGGCTGCAACTCTTCTACCAGTTTCTCAAACGGCACATCCTGGCGCCCGTAGGCTCTCAACGCCACTTCTCTCACTCTCTTCAACAACTCGATGAAGTTCGGGCCTCCTCTCAAATCCGTCCTCATCACTAACTGGTTAACAAAGAACCCGATCAGATTTTCAATCTCTTTTTGGTTACGATTGGCGATGTCGGTTCCGACCACTATCTCCTGTTGACCGCTGTGCCGGCTCAGCAAAATCTGAAAGGCTCCCAACAGCGTCATAAACAAGGTACAACCATGCTTCCGGCTGAGCGTTCTGACTCCTTCCGCCAGGCCGTCGCCAATTCGATGCGTCACATTGGCCCCGTTGTATGATTGCGCCGAGGTCCGCGGCCGATCCGTCGGGAGTTCCAGCGTCGGCAGGACGCCTCCCAACTGCCGGCGCCAGTAAGCCACCTGCTCTTCGAGGGCTTCCCCTTTCAACCAGGCTCTTTGCCACTGCGCATAGTCGGCATACTGAATCTCAAGTTCCGGCAGTGGCGATTCCTTCCCTTCATTCAGCGCCTCATAGATCACATATAACTCTCTAAGCAGCAGCCCTACCGACCATCCATCGCTTACGATGTGGTGCATGGTGAAGAACGCCACGTGCTCTTCCTTATCCAGCTTCAACACCTTGACCCTCAGAAGCGGCCCCCGATTCAGATCGAACCCGGTCTCCGCTTCTTTTCTGGCTGTTCTCCTAACCTCTGCTTCTCTCTCCCCCACGGTCAAGCTACTCAGGTCTTCCACTCCCAATCTACGCGGCTCCCAGGCGTCGATGACCTGCGCCGGGACGCCGTCTTCTACCTCGATCCTCGTCCTCAGCGCCTCGTGTCTTCTGACGATTTCATTTATCGTGGATTCCAGCGCCCCCAGATTCAACGCTCCTTCCATCCTTAATGCGCCGGAGCAACTGTATACGACGGCGCCGAGCTCCAACTGCTCGATGAACCACAACCTCTGTTGCGCGAAGGACAGCGGCAGCTTTCCTTCCCTTGAGGCTCGCGCCAGGGGCGGCGCCTGCGGCCCATTACCGGTTCTTAGTACCGACTCCAAGCTTCGCGCCAGTTCACTTACAGTCGGGCGCTCAAACAATCCCTTCAGCGGCAACTCAACCTGGAAGGCCGCCCGCACTCGGGAGACAGCCTGGGTGGCAAGCAACGAGTGACCCCCCAACTCGAAGAAATTGTCATAGACCCCGATTTGATCCACGCCCAATACCTCGGACCAGATTGCGGCCAGAGCCTGCTCGATCGGTGTGCGCGGCGCCGAGTGGCCCAGCTCCAATTCCGAATTCGTCATCTCAGGCGCAGGCAGCGCGCGGCGATCCAGCTTCCCGTTTTTCGTCAGCGGCAAACTATCCAGCATGACATACGCGTTGGGCGCCATGTACTCAGGCAGTTTCTGCTTCAAGAAGTCACGCAGTTCGCTGATTGAAAGCGCTATTTCCGGTTTGGCCACCAGATAGGCGGTCAAAGATTTCTCCCCAAGCGCGTCCTCCCTGAACGCGACTACAGATTCTTGAATCCCCGGATGGAGCCCCAGAGCGGCTTCGATCTCTCCGAGCTCAATCCGGAAGCCGCGGACCTTCACTTGATGATCGATCCGGCCCAGACACTCCAAGCTCCCATCCGGCTGGTAGCGGGCCAAATCCCCGGTTTTATACAAACGCGAGCCGGCTTCTATCGCAAAGTCGTCCGGCGCAAAAAACTCGGCGGTTTTTCCTGACTCCTTGAGATAGCCGCGCCCGACGCCTATTCCTCCTACATAGAGTTCACCGACGATACCGACCGGTTGAGGTTGAAGCGCCGCATTCAGAATGTAAATTTGCGTGTTGAAGATCGGACGGCCAATTGAGATACGCGCCGCGCCATCGAAGGAAATCTCATCGATCGGCCAATGAGTGACGTCATCAGAGCACTCAGTCGGGCCATAGGCATTGAGGAGGGGGATTTCAGGGTAGAGCCGAAACCAATGATGACACAAATCCAGTGGTAAGGCTTCGCCGGTAGGGATCAGCCAGCGAAGCGCCGACAGATTCGGTTTGACGCGGCGATGGTCAACCTCCGTCAGCATCATCCGCATCATTGATGGGACGATTTCGAGAGTGGTGATTCTTCCGGATTCGACCTGATCGAGCAAGGAGGCCGAGTCGTAAGTTATATCATCATCGAAGATTCGCACCCGTCCCCCCGCCAGCAGGGCCGCCAGGAACTGCCAGACTGAAATATCGAAACATTGCGAGGCGGTTTGCGCAACCACGTCCCGGTCATCTAACCGGAGATCCTGAATCTTGGCGAAAAGATGATTGAGCATGCCCTTCTGCTCCACCATCGCTCCTTTCGGCGCCCCTGTCGACCCTGATGTGTAGATCACGTAAGCCAACTGGTTGAGCAGAGAAGGTCCGCCTAAATTATCTTCCGAACGCGGGGCGCCTGGTTGACGGGTATCGCCCAAAAGCTCCTCTAAAATGAGCGTGGGAGGACAGTCTTCCGCATTCACCCCGGCTACAGCCTCCGAAGCCAGCGTTACAAAGCGTGAAGCGGCAATCACGAATATAGCTCCGCTCCGGTCCAGAACCTGGCCGATGCGCGCTGGTGGATGATGCGGATCAAGGGGGACATATGCTCCCCCGGCTTTGAAGATCGCCAGCATCGTGATCAAAAAATCCACTCCGCGCTCGGCCAACAGAGCCACCAGTACTTCCGGACCGACTCCCTGTTCGCGAAGAACTCTGGCCAGCCGGTTCGCCCGCGCGTTCAATTCTCGATAGGTCAGCCCCAGATCTTCAAAGACGACAGCCACCGCCTCGGGCGCGCGCTCGACTTGAGCCTCGAATAGCTCGCGCAAAGACATGTCCCGGGCGAACTCGCAACGCGTTTGATTCCATTCGATGAGTAACTGCCTGCTCTCGGCGGCAGTCAGGATCTGGAGGGCGGAAATGCGTGTATCTGGATTGGCTGTCGCAGCGGCGAGTAAGATTCGATAATGGTCGAACATGCGGTTGACAGCGCCGCTCTTAAATAGAGTCGTGTCATATTCGATAATTACAGTCAGCCCCTTTTCGAACTCCTCGATTTCAATAGCCAGATCAAACCTGGCCGTCCCGTTATCAAACGGCATCGGGATTGGATTCAGGTCTGAGGGTTTCGGCGTTGAGAAATTTTGAAGCGTGAATACCACTTGAACTATCGGCGTGCGGCTCAAATTGCGATTTTCTTGCAACTCCGCGACTAGCAGTTCAAACGGGAGCTCCCGATGCTCATAAGCAGCCAGAGTAGTCTCGCGCACTCGGGCCAGCAGTTCCGCAAAACTCGGGCTGCCCGACAGATCAAGCCGTAGCGCCAGAATGTTGGCGAAGAAGCCAATCAATCTTTCGGTCTCAACCGACTCGCGCCCCGCCACATCAGTCCCAACGACAATGTCCTCCTGACCCGTATACCGATACAATAAGATGTAGAACGCGGCGAGTAGCGACATAAACAATGTCGTTCCGCGCGACCGATTCAACGTATGTATTGATTCGACCAGTTTGGGGGGTAATTGGAAACGATATGTAGCGCCGCGATAACTCCGCGCCGCAGATCGCGGATAATCGGTCGGCAATTGCAAGTCAGCTATTCCCGTCAACTGTTTCCGCCAATACCCAAGCTCCCGCTCCAGCCTTTCTCCCTTCAGCCACTCTCTCTGCCAAACCGCGTAATCGGCATACTGGATCGGCAACTCCTCCAGCGGCGAGGACTCTCCCGCGCGGAATGCCTCGTAGAGTTCTCCTAATTCTCCGATCATGACCCTGGTCGACCACCCATCCGTCACGATGTGATGCGTCGTCCAGAGCATCACGTGTTGTTCCTCCGCGACTTTCAGCACCTTCACCCTCAACAGCGGACCTCGGCTCAGATCGAATCCCGTTTCCGCATCCGCCCTCGCCATCCGGGCAACCGCGGCTTCTCTCTCTTCCTCGGTCAGGCTCGTCAGGTCTTCAACCTCCAATCTCCGCCACTCGAACTCGTCTATCACCTGTACCGGCACACCCGCCTCTACTTCGATCCGCGTCCTGAGGATCTCGTGTCTTCTGACAATCTCATTGACGCTCCGCTCCAGCGCAACATAGTCCAATCTACTCTCCAGCCTCGCCGCGCCCGAAGAATTGTAGAATGGATTGTTCGGCACGAGTTGATCTAAAAACCATAACCGCTGCTGCGCAAATGAGAGTGGGATCGAGCCTTGCTTTGGGCGTGCGCGAATAACGGTCTTCTGGACCGGAGCATCAGTCACACCTCGCACGCCTCGCAGCCGCTCTTCGAGTAAGCGGCGTTTGGCCTCCGAAAGACCGGAGCGCCGGCTTGAAAGGTCAGTCATGACGTTTAAATAGCCTCCCGCAGGCGCACAGCCTGTTCTTCCGTGAGGAGCTCTAAGTCTTCAATCATCAACTCTTCAATCAGTTCCCCATGCTCCGCGATGGTCGACTTCTCAAAAAGGCTGCGGACGGGAACTTCTATTTGGAAGGACTGCCGCAGGCGATACGAGCACTGGATGACCAATAGCGAATGGCCTCCGAGCTCAAAGAAATTGTCATGGACGCCTATCCCTTCGATTCCTAGCAGGTCTTGCCAAACGGCTGCTATCGACTTCTCGAGATCGTTGCGTGGAGCGAGGTAGGCCGTCGATAACTCTGGCCTGGAATGTCCTGATCTGCCGAGTAAGGGACTATGTGGGAGCCCCTTCTCTTGCGACTTCTCCAACATCCGCGCCGCTGTCAGCCGCCTGCTTTCTTCCACCACCCGATTGAACTCCTGAGTCGAGACAATCATCCGGCGGCGCCCGGATGCCACGATGCGATCGAGGGCCTCTTGTCCTTCCTCAAAACTGATCCCGAAGCGTCGCCGGTGCGCTTTGAAATATTCCTGCGACTCCCGATCAAGACCATCCAGACCGGCTTCCCAGGCGTTCCATTGCCACTCGCACCAGTTAATCGAGATCGTCGCTCGCCCGTGCCCACGCCACCGCTCCGCATAGGCGTCCAAAAATGCATTCGCGGCGCAATAATCGGCCTGCCCCGGACCGCCTCCCGTCTGCGCAGTCACCGACGAACACAACACCATCAATTCCACATCCTCGCCGGACAACACTCGCTCCAAAACCAGCGCCCCTTTCACTTTCGGGGCCATGACATTGGCCGCCTGGTCTAGACTCTTCAATTGGATCACTCCCATGCCGGGCACGCCCGCCGTGTGAATCACGCCGTGGATGGCGCCAAACCGCTCCCGCGCCTGTCTCACCACTGCTTCCATCTGCTCCAGGTTCGCCACGTCAGCGCTTAACGCCAGCACCTCAGTTCCCGCCGCTTCCAGTTCTTGCAATTTCGCCAGTTTGCCCTTCAGCGCGCGCGGTTCACTTTCGCTGGCCAACAGCGACGGCCACTCAGCTCGCTCAGGCAGTCTACTGCGACCGACCAAAACCAGCCGCGCTTTCCAGTTCGCGGCCAAATGCCCAGCCAGCGCCAGCCCGACTCCGCCCAAGCCACCGGTGATGAGATAAACACCTCCCTCCCGCCACTTCGCCTGCCCTACAGTCGGCTCCGGAAGTTGCGTCGGCTCGAATGTCTCTACCCAGCGCTGCGCGCCGCGATAGGCCACGACCGGTTCTGCCGACGCCCTACTCAGTTCGGCGAGAAGCAGCTCCACCAGCCGCTCGTTCTCCTCGCTGTCTGATGGCAATGGCCACAGATCTACGTTGCGGCAAGTTAGTTGCAGATACTCGGAATGGATTACGCGACACGGCCCCAGCAGCGCGGCCTTCGCCGGGCAGATGCTCTCTTCGCCGGTCACCACATGGAGTTGGCTCGAAACGACTACCAGCTCAACCGTCTGGTTCGACTGGCGCTCGCCAAGCGCCTGCGCCAGCCACAGCAGACTCGAGAAACTCCGCTCCAGACTCGTATCCAACCCTTCCAACGTGTTCCATGCGCCATCATCCTGCGGGAGATTCCAAAGATGAATGATCTTCTCTGGCAACGTCGGGAGCGCGTTGATCAGCTCTTGATAATCAACGCTCACACCAGGATTGATCGTGTAGCGATCAGCGCCTTCCTGACGAAAGACCGTCCCGCGCGCCACCGTAGTGACCGTTTGATGGGCTTGACGTAATCTCGCCACAAGTCGCTCTCCCAGTCCTTGCTCATCAAGTAAAATCAACCATGAAGTCTGCGCGCCGGCGAAGAGTTCTTCTAAGGCTTCCGGGATTCTGGTTCCCTCCTTCTTCCATGCCGGCAGGTAGAAGGCATCGGCAATGGCAGCCTTCGACTCGCTGAACATGGGCTGTCGCGCGGATGGCGCTTCGACCGTTCGGCGAATTCTGGAATGTAAATCCTCGGTCGAAACGGTCACTTGGCCGAACATTTTCATCGAGATGATGCGTTGTAACGCTTCAACAGCCTCTTTCCGCTTGTACTCTGGCGCTGCCGGCGCTGAACCGTATTCGGCTCTCAGTTGGGAATCCTCCTCCTCAACTTGCCAACCACCCCAATTGACGCTGACCCATGGCACAGGAGAGATTTGATTACGCGCACAAACAAATGTGTCCATGAAGATATTTGAACCGCTGTAGGCGGCAAAACCGATGCCGCCGAGGACGGATGCGAGTGAGGAGAACAACAGACAAAAATCCAGGTCCTCGTCTTGAAGCGCCTTTTCCAGGACGAATAGCCCGTGTACTTTTGGCCGGAAGATCAAGCTGCTGTTTTCCGGGGTTATTTCTTGAATGAGTTTAAAGGCCCGTTCATCAGCAATCCCTGCCAGATGTATGACTCCATTTATCGGGCCGAACCGCTGCCGGGTCCTTCGCACCACCTCCCTCATCTGCTCTTCCTCACTTACATCCGCACTGATTACTTCAACCTCCGCTCCGGCCCTCTCCAGTTCCTGGATCTTAATAATCTTCCGCTTGATCTCTTCAGCAGTCTCCGCCTGCGCCACCAACCGATCCCACTCAGCGCGCTCTGGTAATTCATTGCGTCTCGTCAGCACAAGCCGGGCTTTCACAGTACGCGCCAGGTATTCGGCCAGCGCCATTCCCACTCCTCCGAGTCCACCAGTGATCAGGTAGACGCCTCGCGCCCGGAGCCCCTTTCCGGCTGAGGTCGCAGCAAGTGGCGCCGCCTCATATGTTCGCACCCACCGCTGATTCCCGCGATACGCGATCATCTGATCTCCTAATTCGGTTCCCAGTTCTCCAATCAGTTGCTCGATCAATCTCCCTTCTTGCCAAGAACCCGGCGCCGGAATAATCACGTCGATATACCGGCTCTTCATTCGCGGATACTCTTGTCTCATGACTCTGATCGGTCCCATGACCAAAGACTTCTCCGCTCTCACCTCCTCACCTCCGGCGACTCCCATCACTTCATTGCTCACCACTACCACTTCTACTTGCTTCGCATCCGATCTCTGACCCATCGCTCGTACGACATACGCCAGACTATAGAACCCGTCCTCCGCCGCTTCCTCGATCCGCTTCTCCCACTCTTGCGCGCCTTTCTCTCCTTTCCGCTTCAGACTAAACAGGTGCACGATCTTCTCCGGCGCCTCTCCACGCGTTTCCAATTCCTTCAATATGGACTCGTAATCTTCCATCTCACCGGCCCGAATCCAGTACTCCCGTTCTCCTCTCCGCTCATACTGCCCTGCTCTCTTGACCCTCGTTACCACACACCCCTGCCGCTCGAGTTCCGCCGCGATCCGCCCGCCGATCCCCGTTTCGTCCTCCATAATCAACCACGACCGGGCATCTATCGGCTCTCCCCTCTTCACGAATGCCGCTGTTTCCTTCCACACCGGCACATAGAACCAATCGGCCAAATCCCCCTTCCGCTTCACCACACCCGCTCCAGCCTGTGCTTTTATGCCATCCACCCAGTACCGCGTTTCCTCAAACGCATATCCAGGTAATTCGACTCGCCTTCGCTTTCCTTTTCGCCATTTCCCCCACTCGATATCCACTCCATTCGCCCACAATTTCCCGACCGCCTCCATTATGACCCGCATCCCGCCTTCCACTTCTCTACCTAAGGTCGACACCACCTCCTGACGGCCTTTGCCATTTACCTGATGTCCCATCCGACTTGACGCATCTACTGGCCCCATCTCCAGCCACACGCGATCTTTGCCCTCGCGCTTGATCCGCTCCGCCCCCTCCACAGACCTCTGCGGCGGCGCAATCCGCTTGACCATCTGCTTGATAATCTGCTCTTCGCTCATATCGCCAGCCAGGCAGGCGGCCGCATATTCGCTGACACCATGGCCGATCATGGCCTCGGGGTACACTCCTTTGCTCTGCCACATCCGCGCCAGCCCAAGCTCGACGGCGACGAGCGCCAGTGGCGTCATGCGCCTTTGACCGATTAACTCGAGGGCCTGAGCCTCCTCTTCTGGTCCCGGATAGAGCACCCGTCTCAGATCGATTCTCAATTCCCCCGCTACCGTCTCGGCGAAACGGTCGATGACTGATCGATACTCCGGTTCTTGCTCATATAATTCGCGCCCCATTCCAACATACTGCGCGCCTTCCTCGGGAAAGAGATAGACGACCGGCGTCGCGCGTTCGCCGGCTACCGCTCGATAAGGCCGCCGGCCGCCTTTCTCCTCCAGGATCTCGATCGCCTCGGGGAGATCGCGGCAGACCACGCTCAACCGATGGGCGAAGGTTTTGCGCCCCTCTTGCAGCGTGAAAGCCACGTCGGCCAGGTTGAGTTCCGGGCGCTGCCTGAGATATGCCGCCAGCCGCGCGGCCATAGTCGTCAGGGCGCGGTCGCTGCGCGCCGACAGCACTAACAAGTGCCATCCTCCAAGGACCTCCGATGGCTCGATCGAAGGCGCTTCTTCCAGGATCAGATGGGCGTTCGTCCCGCCGATCCCGAACGAGTTGACACCAACACGGCGTGGCGAGCCATTAGTCTCCCACGGCCGCAAGCCGGTGTTGACAAAGAAGGGCGAATTCTCGAAATCGATCTGCGGATTGGGCCGTTCGAAATGCAGACTGGCCGGAATCTGCCGGTGTTTCAGCGCCAGCACGGTCTTGATTACTCCAGTCACCCCTGCCGCGGCGTCCAAATGCCCGATGTTGGTTTTGACCGAGCCGATGGCGCAGAAGCCACACTTGTCGGTCGCGGCGCGGAAGGCCTGGGTCATAGCGGCGATCTCGATCGGATCGCCGAGCGCGGTCCCCGTCCCATGAGTTTCGATATAAGTAACGGTCTCCGGGTCAATACCGGCCTGCGCCTGCGCCTCGGCTATCACTCGCGCTTGCCCTTCGACGCTCGGGGCGGTAAAGCTGACCTTGTTATAGCCGTCGTTGTTGATGGCCGACCCCTTGATGACCGCGAGGATGTTATCGCCGTCGGCCTGCGCTTCGGCCAGCCGTTTTAGGACTATGATGCCGACGCCGCTGCCGGTGACGATGCCCGAGGCTCGAGCGTCAAAGGCGCGACAATGTCCGTCGGGCGAGGCGACGCCAATCTCTTGATAAGAGTAGCCGGCGTTTTGTGGAATGACGATCGAGACGCCGCCGGCCAGCGCCATGTCGCACTCGCCGTTCAATAGACCCTGGCAGGCCAGATGCGATGCGACAAGTGAGGTCGAGCAGGCCGTCTGGACGGCGAAGCTGGGCCCGCGCAAATTGAGCTTGTAGGAGACCCGCGTCGCCATAAAATCCTTTTCGTTGGCGAGGCCGGCTTGAAATCGGCCGGCGATGGCCAGGAAGTCGGGATTGGCGGCGATGACTTCAGAAAAGTAGTAGTTGTAACCGGCGCCTGCATAAAGGCCAATGGCGCCGGGAAAACGGTCGGGCACATAGCCCGCCGATTCCAGCGCATGCCAGGCGGTTTGGAGAAAGAGACGGTGTTGGGGATCGAGAACCTCGGCCTCGCGCGGGTTGAAACCAAAGAACGAGGCGTCAAAGAGGTCGACGCCGTCGAGGGGAGCCGCGACTTTAACGTAGTGAGGATCAGTCAGCATTTCCGGGGCGACGCCCGCAGCCAGGAGTTGGGAATCGGAGAGGGGGGTAATGGCTTCGCGAGCATCGCACAGGTTGCGCCAGAAGATGTCGATATTGGGAGCCTGAGGAAAGCGCCCGCTCATCCCGATGACGGCGATATCTGAAGGGCGCCCCAGACGCCTATTTGAATTGCCATTATTTTCAGACACACCGTTGACGCGCGTTACGCCTTTTTTCCCTGTGTCTCGCCCGCAGGCCAGGACGCGATCTTCACAGTTCTCGCTGGCCGCATCCCCCCGCTGAATCGCGGATCCATCCGCGCGCCCCTGGCTCAAGTAGGCGGCCAAGGCGCTAATGGTCGGATACTGAAAGAGCTTAAGGACTGGCAGTTCTCTCTGAATCAGATCCTGCAGTCGGCTTGACGCCTGCACCATCATCAATGAATGGGCGCCTAGATCGAATAAATTATCGTGGATGCTCACCGGCTTAACCCGAAGCAATTCTTCCCAGACCGCGGCGATCGTCTGTTCCAGCTCCGTCTGTGGCGGAACATAGATGAGGTCCGACGCCGGGCGAATCTCATCAGGATTAGGCAGTCCCTGGCGATCCAGTTTCCCGTTGGGAGTCACCGGCAATCGATCCAACAAAACAATCGCGCTCGGCGTCATATAACCGGGCAGCCGCCGCTCGACAGCTCTGCGAAGTTCAACCGGGCTGCTTTGCGCCACGCCCTGGACTTCAAGTCGTACGGCCGATTCGCCCTCGAATAATTCCTGATAAAAGGGAGTGGCCTTGAATGATTTTTGGAAGTGAGGAGATCGATAGCTAAAGCTTACTTCATCGCCGTAGCGTCGAATCACCCGGCCTTCAATCTGGTAATCAGGATTGATTCCATTTTCCGCGCACAGCCGGCGGCTGCACACGGCTCTGATCGTATCTCCCGGCCAAACTTCCAAGCCTGGATAAAACACCGGAAAGAAGACAGGTAGCCAACTATGGGTTGACTTCAAAATGTCAATTACCTCGTCGGGCGTGGTGTAGAGCGTCAGCCAGACCAAGAACCCGTCGAGAGTGGAGTGTTCAGTAATCGTCAGGCTGATCTCATGACTCTCCTCGTCGGAAACAACTCGATTGAAGTCCAAATCCTCGAAAACAGCCGGGCCGGAAATCATGTGATCAGTCGGAAAGTTCTTCACACAGAGGCGAAGATCGAACGGATGGCCGAGTTGTTCGAAGATTTTCTCCGCATAATACCCGGGAGTAACGGTAAATCGCGGATTGGAGCGCAGCGTTTCAGGCAATCGCGCCGCGGCCATCAGGGTCGCGCTCCGACAAGGGATCATTACGCCTGTCGGCCTCAGAAAACGCCGCGCATCACTCAGTATTCTACCGGCTCCTTCACAGCCCCCGATCGACCCCACAATTTCAGAGACACAAATGTCCACAGCTTCCGGCAATTGGACTTGAGTCGAGTCGCCATGAATCAGCTCAATCCGTTCTTCCAAACCGAGCCTGGATATTAGAGCTTTTGCTTTTTGATAGGTTTCTTCAAGAAGCTCGATCGCATAAACCTTCTTCGCGCCGGCTTCAACGCAGATTCTCGCGAGTATGGCGTCTGGGCCGGTACCGATATCGAGCGCCACCTTGCCTCTGACCGTCCCATCGATAGCGACACGGTAACTAAGGTTTCGGCGCTCATCATGTGTCATGGCATAGTAAAGAGCATCGTCATATACGAAATACTCGGCGACTGATGGCCAGAGTTCGATTTCGTTATGAGGATCGAGCCTGGCGGCTTTTTTCTCCTCCGTGGTCAAATCCGTGACCACGTAAGCAACCAGTCGCTTCTGGCCCGGTTCATCCTCGCGCGCAACCACAACGGCCTGCCGCACCCCGGGCTGCTCGCTCAGCACATTTTCTATCTCACTCGGCTCAATCCGGTATCCACGAACCTTGACCTGCTCATCCGTTCGCCCGATGAACTCGATCTCCCCGTTCAATAAATACCGGCACAGGTCTCCCGTTCGATATAACCTCTCTCCCCCCTCGCCGCCGAACAGGTTCGGGATGAATCTCTCCGCCGTCAGCTCCGGCCTTCCGAGGTAACCTCTCGCCAATCCGACTCCTGAGATGTAGAGCTCTCCTCTCACTCCGACCGGGACCGGATTCATCTCAGGGTCCAGGATGTAGAGCCGCGTATTTGCTATCGGCCGTCCGATGGTTGGCTTTCCATTACTCTCCGGATCACACTCCCCGACGCTCGCGCAAACAGTCGCCTCGGTCGGCCCGTATGCGTCAAGGAACCTTCGCCCTCTCGCCCATCGCTCGACGACCTCTGCGCCGCAGGCCTCTCCCGCGGCGACGACCGTCTGCAAGCGCTCCAACTCTCCCGGCGACAACACGGCAAGCACGCTTGGGGGTAATGTCACCGTCGTGATCTGATCTTCCTTCAACGCTCTCACCAGGTCTGCTCCTGGTAGCAAGTTTTCCTGTCTGTGGACGTGTAAGCTGGCGCCCGCGGCGAAGGTGACAAAGATCTCCGAGACGGACGCATCGAAACTCAATGACGCGAATTGAAGGACGCGCGACTGGTCTCCAATTCCGAATGCCTCCCTCTGCGCTTCCACCAGATTGCATAGCCCCCCGTGTGCGACCATCACTCCTTTCGGTCGCCCCGTAGATCCCGACGTGTAGATCACATAGGCCAGATTCTCGGCCGCAACCTCACTCTCCGGCCCCCTCTCCGGCCCTCTCTCCGGATTGCTCTCGCGCTCGGCGCCGATCCGCTCCCATTCCGAATCCAGACACACAGTCTGTCCCCAAAAGACCGGGAGACGCGCCTCCAACTCCCGCTGCGTCAGAACCACCCCTGCTCCAGCATCCTCCAGCAGATAGCCCAACCTCTCCAGCGGGTACTCCGGATCCAACGGCAGATAGGCTCCTCCGGCTTTGAGCACGCCAAGAATCGCCACTACCATCTCCGCCGACCGCTCCAGACACAACCCGACCACTACTTCCGGCCCCACTCCCAACCCTTGCAGGTAATGCGCCAGTTGGTTGGCTCGGCCGTTGAGTTCTCCATAACTCAATCTCTGCCCCTCGACAATCAAAGCGATCCGATCAGGGGTCCGCTCCGCCTGCTTTGCGAACATCACGTGTACTAATAAAGCCTGGGGATATGCTTTTTCCGTCTCATTCCATTCGACTAAAATCTGCCGCCTTTCTCTCTCATTCAACAAATCGATCTCATCTATTCGCTTCTCCGGATTGGCCGTCACGGCTTCTATCAACGCGCGGAAATGCTCCGACATGCGCCGAATTCTCCACTCATCGAAGAGGTCTGTGTTGTAATCGATCCGCGCCTTCAGCCCCTGGGCGGTTTTGACCAGGGAACAGTGCAAATCAACTCTGGCGACCCCCAGCTCGATGTCGGTCACACTCAGGTTCAAGCCGCCCAACTCCGACGCGGGCGGAGCATTCAGCAACACGAACACCACCTGGACCAGCGGCATATAGCTCAAATCCCGCTCAGGCTGTAATTCTTCGATCAGCCTCTCAAACGGCAGATCCTGGTGCGCATACGCCCCTAGCGTCGTCTCCCGCACCCGACCGAGCGCCTCGCGAAAACTCGGATTGCCCGACAGGTCAGTGCGCAAGACCAGAGGATTGACGAAGAAACCAATCATGCGCTCGATCTCCGGCGCCGTCCGGTTCGCCACCGGCGAACCCACCACGATATCTGTTTGGCCCGTATAGCGATGCAGCAAGGTCTGGAAGACCGCGAATGACGCCATAAAGAGCGTCACCCCTTGCTCTTGACTCATCTCCTGTAAACTTTGGCTCAACTCAGGCCCCAGCGTCAGGCTCAGACGCGCCCCGTTGAAACTCTGACGCGCGGGACGCGGGCGATCGGTCGGCAACTCCAGCACCGGCGGCGACCCGGCAAGTCGCCTCTTCCAGTATCCGAGCTGTGACTCCAAAACCTTACCGACCAGATACGACCTCTGCCACTCCGCATAGTCGATATATTGAATATCCAACTCCGGCAGCGGCGACGGTTCGTCTGAAGCGATCGCCTGATAGAGCGCCCCGATCTCGCGGGCTAATACCACAACCGACCCCCCGTCGGTGATGATGTGATGCATGGTTACCACCAACACATGATCATCCTTGCTCAGGCGCAATAACCTGGCCCTCATCAACGGCCCATTCTCCAGATCGAAGGGTCGCTGCCCTTCGCTGGCCATGCGCCGCTCGGCTTCGACCTCGCGCTCGCTCTCAGACATGTGACTGAGATCGTCCAAAGGCAAACTCACGGCGTAGGCTTGCCGGATAACCTGCATCGGGACACCGCCGACACTGGTGAAAGTCGTGCGCACCGCCTCATGGCGACGCACGATCTCACTGAGCGCTCGCTCCAAAGCAGGCAGGATAAGCTTTCCCTGCAGACGGATGGCAATCGCTTCATTGTAGACGGGGCTACCCTGATTAAGTCGGTCAAAAAACCAGAGGGGCTTCTGAGAAAAAGAGAGAGGCGATTCATTACCGCGGGCAGTCGGGCGAAGGGGCAGCCGCGCAGGCTGAGAACTCGTTTCCAATTCATTCAAGACCTGCAGGATTTCGGATTTGCGTTGCGCCAACTCTTCCAGCAAAGCAGGGGTTAGCGCGCTCGGCGGAGCTTGATAACGCAGCTTGGCGCCCTCAGCCCAAACCTTTACGCCTAGACTACGCAGATAGGACAAAAATTCGAATGTTGTCATAACTCTCCTTCTACCAAGTCAGCCGCAGCCGCGCCGTTAGAGCTGTTCGGCGCCGTGTCTTGACCGATCCATTGAACCGTCGAAATCAACTCTGCCTGGCTGGCGATAGTCGTCATCTCAAATAAATTTCGCATCGGAATATCCACTTGAAATTCTGAGCGCAGCTGAGCGAAGACTTGAACAGCTAAAAGGGAGTGACCACCGAGTTCAAAGAAACCGTCCTCCACTCCCACCTGTTCGACTCCCAACGACTCCTTCCAAATCTTCTCAATCCGGCGCTCCATCTCATTGCGCGCCTCCACGTAGGTTGTGCCAAGCACCCGACGATGGTGGGCCGGTGTAGGCGATTTCGCTTTTTCAGCCTCCTTGGTTGCGCTCAAAGATTCGAGTCGGACCCACTTGTTGATTCTGGCTTGCAAGTCTCCGCTTGAGATGATTATTTGTGTGCCCGGTTCCACGGAAAAGATCCGGCGGAAAACCGCTACGCCTTCCTTTGGTGAGATCCCAAATTCGGCCAGGCTGCTCCCCAGACCCATAGACCCGTCCCGGTTTGGTTCAGTGGTTTGCCAGTGTTCCAAATTGACGCCTGTCCAGGGCGTTCTGCCCTCATTTGTTTGTTGTACGGCGAAGCTATCCAGGAAGCAGTTCGCAGCGGCGTAAGCGACCAGCCCCACCCCGCCCAGAATAGGCGATAAAGACGAAAGGACCAGGCAAAAATCCAGTTTCTTTCCGCGCAGGAGCTTCTCGATCACCAATGAACCGTGAACCTTCGGATGAAAGTGACACTCGCAATCATCCCGGCCGATTTTGTGAATCATCCGAAAGGCGTCCAGCGAAACAATACCCGCCGCGTGGATCACTCCGTTGAGGGGGCCGAAGCGTTTGGAGACCCGATTCATGACGTCGCGCATTTGCGGCTCATTGGCGACATCGGCGCTGATCACCAGTATCTCCGCGCCGAGGTCTTGGAGCGCCTTCAGCTTCTGAATCTTTCGACTGATTTCATCCTCGTCGCCATGGTTTATCAGCCACTCATCCCACTCTTCTCTATCCGGAAATGCGGAACGACCGATCAGCGTCAATTTAGCCCGCACGGCCTGCGCCAGATATTCAGCCAGTTCTAAACCAATGGCCCCCAAACCGCCGGTGATCAGATACACACCGCCATCCCGCAATTTGCTCGGGGAGTCAGCGGTGGTTTCAACGGCGAACGGCTCGACCTCCTGCGCCCATCGCTTTCGACCACGATAGGCGATGACCACGTCGGACGTCTTAGCCCGACATTCCGCGAGCAGTTGATTGACGAGATAGTCGGATTGAAGGGTCTCGACGGCCGGAAAGCTGACGTCGATATTTCGGCACCTGATATTCGAATACTCTTGTGGGATGATTTTACAAGGTCCGAGGAGCGTCGCTTTCTCGGGACAGAATGGCTCTTGTCCGGTCACCCGGTGGAGATTGCTCGAGACGACTGTGATCTGAATCGGATGTTTCGGGTACTGCTCTTTAAACGCTTGAGCCAGAAAGATCATGCTATAAAAGCCGAGCTCTTGATGCGCGGCAAAAAGCCCGTGGTCGACTTCTCGATTTCGGTCGGGAGAGACATTCCAGAGATGCGCCACCTCGTTTGGGGTATAGCCGGAATCGTGAAGCTCCTTAATCAAAGCCGAATAGTGTTCGCGCTGCCTCGGGTTGATAATGTATTCCCAATCGCTTAGCTTGACGAACTTCTCCCCAATACTCACAGTCACAACTTTATGACGCTGTTCTCGCAGTCGTTTTGATAGCCCGGCTCCCACGCCGCAGGTATCGAGAAAAATCAACCAGCTTGCGTCTTCCGTAGCGTCCGCCGGCTGGACAGCGGGCGCTGGCAGAGTAGAAAGCATCCAAACGGGCCGGTAGAACCAGTCGGCCATATCCGGTCTTCTTCTTAATGGCGATTGACGGACAGCGTTCGCCTCTGAGGTCTTAGTCGGTTCACTCCAATGCCGCCGACGTTCGAAGGGGTAGGTCGGCAGCCTCACTCGATGGCGGCGCTCTCGCTCATAAAAAGCCGCCCAATCCAACTCCCCACCCGCCAGCCATAACTTCCCCAACAGCCTCATCAAATAACGCTCGTCTGACTCTCGCTCGGACTCAGACCTCATACTCGCAAAGATCAATGGCGCCTGCTCAGTCCGACACATGGGATGTAGCTTAACAAATGCGCTCAAGCTCTGGCCGGGGCCGACCTCTATCATGAGTTGCTCCGCTCCCGACAGTAACTTCTCTACACCCTCGCCAAAGCGCACGGTCTGACATAGATGATTCACCCAGTATTCGACCGATGTCGCCTCATCGTCTTCAATCCACTTCCCGGTCACATTCGATATGTAGGGGATCTGCGGCGCCCGCATCCGAGTCTCCCTCAATAGCGCCCGGAAAGGGGCTGCTATCTCTTTCATCATCTCCGAATGGAAGGCATGCCTGGTCGGCAAACGGCTCACCGCCACTTCTCTGGCGCTCAACTGCTGCGCGGCCTTATCAACTTCCGATTCGGTCCCGGCCAGCACACAGAATTGCGGCCCGTTGATCGCCGCCAGTGAAAGGCCCCGCCCGAGATAAGGCTGAACCCCTTCCTCTCCTAAGGCTACCGCCAACATTCCCCCGCGCGGGATCTCCTCGATCAGACGCGCGCGCCTCGTGACCAACCGTAATCCGTCTTCCAACGAGAAAACCCCGGCAAGGCACGCCGCGACATACTCACCCAGGCTGTGGCCGATCATCGCTTGCGGCTGTACTCCCCAAGACTGCAGCAGCCGCGCCAACGCATACTCGACAACGAAGACCGCTGGCTGCGCCATATAGGTTTGATTCAACCTCTCTGAGGCGGCGCTGGTTTCATCCCCGCCGCGCCGTAACATTTTGCGCAGATTCAAGCCCGGCCTTTGAGTCTCGTCTTGGGATGACTTCTCTTGATCGAAGATCACACGGCGCAGGTCCAGGTCGAATTCGGCTACTAACAATTCACAGCAGTGGTCCACTACCGAGCGGAAGGTTGGCTCATCCTGATATAGCCCGTGGGCCATATTCACGTATTGTTCACCCAGCCCCGGAAACAAAAAGATCAGAGGGCGGTCACTCGCGTTGCAGACCGCCGTGAACACCTCCGACCGATCCAACTTCTCAAGAACACTTGCCGCCTCAGTCGCGCTTCGGCAGACTGCCATCCGGCGATGGCCAAAAGGACTCCGTCCCGTCTGTAACGTGTAGGCCAAGTCGGCGAAGCAACCGTCGGGGTTCTGCTTCAAATGACTGATCAAGTTTGAAGTCGCGCTCTCAAGCGCGGAATCGGTTTTAGCCGAGAGCATTAACACTTGCCAGGGCCTCGATCGACCGGATGGCTCGATGGGCGGAGCTTCTTCGAGCACCAGATGAGCGTTAGTCCCGCCGAAGCTGAAGGAACTCACTCCAGCGAGGGCCGGAGTCGCTCTTTGAGGCCAAGGCTCAAGCCTCTGCGCAACGCGCAAGGGAAGTTCGTCGAAGGGAATCTGCGGGTTAGGATCCCTGAAATGCAAACTCGCGGGCAGTTCTTTATGTTTGAGCGCGAGCGCGACCTTGATCACGCTGGCAACGCCTGCGGCGGTTTCCAGATGCCCAATGTTGCTCTTGACCGAACCAATCAGGCAGGCTTGCTCGGGGGGTCGGCCGGACGAGAGAACAGATCCAAGCGCCTGCGCCTCGATCAGGTCCCCCAACGCGGTTCCTGTGCCGTGGGCCTCTACATATTGGATCTCTCCCGGCAAGATGCCGGCATTTCGATAAGCGTCTTGCAGTACGGCCTCTTGCGCCTGGCGATTAGGCGCCGTGATACCGTTACTACGTCCGTCTTGGTTGACTGCGCTACCTCTTATAACGGCATAAATAGAGTCGGCATCGGCAAGGGCTTGCGATAGTGGCTTGAGCGCTAGTAAGCCGACGCCTTCGCCCCGCGCATAGCCGTCAGCGCGTTCATCAAAGACCTTGCACGCGCCGTCTGGCGCAATCAAGCCGGCCTTGGAGAAGATAATATGGGTTTCAGGCAGAAGGATCGCGTTCACGCCACCGGCCAGGGCGATGGTCGATTCTCCTGTCCGTAAACTCTGGCAAGCGAGGTGTATCGCCACAAGTGATGAAGAGCAAGCAGTATCAATGACCATGCTGGGGCCGCGAAAATCGAACCAATAGGAGATACGGCTCGCGGCCATACTCACGATGTTGCCGACGCCGACCAGGGCGTCAATCTGAAATGGATCGCTGAGCTGAAGCCGGGCATAATCGCCGGCCGAGCAGCCGATGAAGACCCCGGTTCGAGTGCCGCGCAACCGCTCTATCATTAGCCCTGCGTCTTCCAACGCCTCCCAGGCGGCTTCCAACAACAACCGCTGCTGAGGATCCATGCGCTCGGCCTCCCTGGGAGAGATACCAAAAGCCGTGGCATCGAAATCCGCCAACTGTTGAATGAATCCGCCCCAGCGAGTGTTGATCTTCCCTGGCGTCACTGGCCCTGGATCGCAAAAGGCGCGCCAATCCCAGCGGTCGGGCGGAACCTCGGTGATCGCGTCGCCGCCCTCTCTGAGGAACGTCCAGAACGATTGTGGGTCGCGCGCGCCTCCCGGAAACCGACAACTGATCCCGATGATGGCAATGGGCTCGACCTGCAACCGCTCCAAGGCCTCGAGCCTCGATTGAAGTTCCTGGACGAGAAGCGCCTGCTTGACCGGAGAGAGACGGGCAAATTTCTGAGCCAGGTCTGCTTTCATCTCGATTATTCTCCTTGTGGCTCCTGTATACGAGCCCGTTTTTCGAGTAATGATTCCGCCTCGGCTTCCGACAGCAGGTCTAGCCTCGCCAAGATCTCGCTTAGCGTATCGGCAGCTAGTGTGGGGCCCGAACTCGCCCGCCCTGCATCAACGTCTCCGGGTTGCGCGGTCAAGTGTTGAGTCAAAACCCCGATGCTTGGATAGTCATAGAGCAGGTTGGGAGAAAACCGACGGCCAAGCCAGTCCTCGAGTTCCGCGGCAATCCCGACCGCATCTTTTGAGACCAGACCAAAGACCGTGAAGGGCTCCCAGACGCCGATCTCCTGCGGCTCGATCCCTGTCCGTTCCGCTATTCTCGAGATCAGCCATGTTCGAATCTCTTGAACAGTCAGAGCTTTCATTGCAGTCCCCTGCGTCTGGCCGGAGTCACGGTGATCGAGACTTCTAGCCAATGGTTTATCTTCGGCATTCTCACTCACTTTTCAGTTTCTCCGGGCGGTGGTTGGGAATTGGCGGATCAGGCGCGATTGTGCCCCGATGGCGTCGTGGATGTGGGTTTTCACTGTGAAATTTCAGGTTGGTCGAAGATCTTGACTTTCATATAAGTCGGGAAATCTTGAATCCGACTGAGGTCATTTTCAAAGATAATCAGATCGCCGCTCCGCCCCACTTCGCGGAAGTTGGCGAATTTATAGGAGACGTACATCATCCGGTTTCGGTCGTTCTGGATCAATTCAGCGCGCAGCCTAACTTTCGCCGCTTTCGCCAACTTCAGAATGTGATTGATCAGAATGGTTCCCACTCCTCTAGACATCACCCGGCAAGACATCAAAAGAAGTTTGATCGTCCACTCGTCTTCGGCGCATTCGATCAACGCGAGACCGATCTTGCCGTATGTCCCATACTTGTCGGTGAGGCTTGCGATCAGGAGTTGGTGGCTATCCGACTGCCGAAACTCATTTAGCTCCTCATAGGAGTAGGTATAACCAGTGGTGTTCAATTGATTGGTCCGCAGAGTCAACTCTTCGGCTCGGTTCAAATCCTCCAGTTTAGCAGGCGCGATTGTGAGATCCAATCCGAGGGTTGCAAGGAACTCTTCTTGCGCGCCGACAAACGCCTCCTCCGCCTGCTTGCGCTCCATATCGCTGAGATACATCAGTCTCCTCAGTTTGGAGTCCTCAGTGATAAAGCGCGGCGTCAACTCCGGCCTATCGAGCAGCCCCGCCAGTTCTATCGGATCGAAACAGCGGACCTCCGGAAGCGAGAAGGCCACCTCGTCCCGTTCAAACTCCTGGTCGTCGATGAAGCCCACGGCGTCTAAACCGATATTGATCGATGAAGTAATCGATCTGATCGATGAAGACTTCGAGTTCCAATTAATCTGCGGGTATAGGAAGTACTCGGCGATCCCGAACCTGCGAAGTTGGTCCATGGCCTGTTGGTAATGATTCTTGCTCGCGATTGACTGTAAAATCCCCCTACCATCAAGCGTTTCGATGATCTCAACCACGCCTTCCTTCAAGAAAACAGAGCCGTCTTCCAGCAGCGTGCCTCGCCAAAGAGTGTCATCCAGGTCCCAAATCACACACTTAATCATCCTTTTGTCGTCTCGGGATTTGTCGGGTTCTCTCGTTTGAACCCCGCATAGAGAGGCGCTCATAAGTTTAATCCTCAACCACGGTGAAACGGGGAGATCGCGGCCCTCCCCATTTGCGATCATCCGATCAGGAGTCCACCCGGGGCGTCTCGGCAATCATGGCGGCGCCCGCGTCCTCCGCCTGGATCCGTTGGTGCTCCTGGAACGCATACTCCGCTATCAGAAGCTGTTGTATCTGGTTGCTTCCTTCGATCACCTCCATAACCTTGGCATCGCGCAGATACCGCTGAACCGGGTATTCACTTGCGCATCCGTTGGCGCCGTGTATCTGGACGGCGTCGATCGCCGCGCGCATCGCGGCCCGCGATGCGAAGTATTTGGCGACGAACGTCTCCATGACCTCCCGCTGATCTCCCGCCTGTTTCAAATGGCCGGCTCGATAGCAGAGGAGTCGCGCCGCCTTGAGGTTGGTGGCCATCTCGGCGATCATTTCTTTGATCAGTTGATGATCCTTCAAAAGTGAGCCGAACTGCCGGCGTCGGCTCGTATAGTTGATGCAAGCGTCGAGGCAGGCCCGGGCAATTCCCACACAACCCCATGCCACGCTGTACCGTCCCAGGCCGAGGGCGGTCTGGGCGACAGACATCAGACCGAATCCCTCCCGGCCAATCATGTTCTCTCGCGGGATTTCACATTGCCGGAAGTTGATCTGCGCGACCATTGAGGCCCGCACGCCCAAAAGTCCGGAGATCGGCTCGGCCGAGACCCCCTGCCGTTCACGCTCGACGAGAAATGCAGTCGGACGATTTTCACAACGAGTCAGGACTAAAAAGATGTCGGCAATCTGGCCTGAGGTGATCCATTTCTTGGCGCCGTTCAAGACATAGGAGCCGTTCGAGCGTTCCGCCGTCATCTCAATGCTCTTGGCGTCACTCCCAACGTTAGGCTCGCTCACGGCGAATGCCCCTATGATTTCGCCACGGGCCAGCCCCGGCAGTAACCGCTTGCGCTGCTGCTCACTTCCCCATTTGAGGACGGCCAGGGCTACCATGTCGTGAACCGTAATGATGCTTCTGGCCGAAGAGCATGATCTTCCGATCTCCTCATGCAGAAGACCGTAGGTGATCAAATCCAACCCCTTGCCGCCCCACTCCTGCGGCAGGATGCTGCCCAGATATCCGTTCTGCGCCATTGTTCCGAGAGTTTCTGGCGAAAACCGCTCCTCTCGGTCCGACTGCTCGGCATAGGGGGCAATCTCAACGGTGGCGAACCGCCTCAAACCGTCACGCATCCTACATTGCTGCGGGGTTAACTCGATCTCCATGCTCGCTCCATCTGTGTCGGTGATCACAAAAAGGATAAATGTGGGGAGGCTAAGTACACTGTTAACTATATTTTTTTCTAAATCGAAACATGCTACATGAGACGCCGGTACGGTACCGCGCGCTCTGATTTAAACAAATAACCAAACATAGTTAACGCTGTACTAAGCGCCTTGCGCGCTATAACTCTTCCGAGCAACCAGGTTGGCAATGGCTATAATTGTGTTGAAGTTTTCCAAATCGAGATCTTCGTTCTCAATCTGGATGCCAAACTCTTTCTCGACCCACGTTACCAGTTGCATGGCGAAGAGCGAGTTGACGAAACCGAGCGCGAAAATGTCATCATCCTCTTTCAATTCCGCAGCCCGAAAGAAGTGCGATAGAAACGCCCTGATTTTGATCTTAGAGTCTTCCACTTGTACTGGTCCTCCTCCCTTTGTTCTATTTGTCAGCGGCTCCGGATGGATAGAACCCTCCGCCGCTCTTGAGTCCGTATAAGCCCGCATCCACCATCTGCTTGAGGAGCGGGCAGGGACGGTACTTGCTATCAGAGAAAGACTCATACAACACCTCTAGAGAAAGCAGGATTGTATCGAGCCCGATCAGGTCCGCCGTTTCCAACGGGCCCATCTTGTGACCAAAGCATTCTTTGAAAATCCTATCAACTTCAGCGGCGGAGGCCACCCGTTCGTGCACCAGAAAGATGGCTTCGTTAATCGTCAGCATCAAGACCCGATTAGAGACAAACCCTGGAGAGTCGTTGACGATGATGCATTCTTTGCCCATCTTGGTCAGCAGGTTTCTGGCGGCCTCGATCGTCTCTTCGGTTGTATGGTAGCCGCGAATAACCTCCACCATACGTTTCAATGGCGCCGGGTTCATGAAATGCATCCCAAGTACCTTCGCCGGACGCTTGGTGGCCGATGCGATCCGAGTGATAGGAATGGCGGAGGTATTGGCCGCGAAGATCGTCCGACCAGGGCAAATGGAATCCAACTGTTGATAGAGCGGGCGTTTAATCTCCCACTTCTCAACGACATTCTCAATGAGGAAATCGGCCTCCTCCAAGACCCGACAATCGGGAGAGAAGGTAATTCTGTCCATGACCACATCAGCGCGAGGCGCCGCCGCCACCTTTTTGAATAGGGCCTGGAATCGGAGATTTTCTTCAATCTGACGGCGGGCACGTTCTAAGATCTCATGATTGAGATCGATGAGGAGCGCCTTGTACTCTGATTGGGCCAGGCTCTGGGCAACGCCAATGCCCATCACGCCAGCCCCGACGACGCCAACGGTTTTTATTTCCAATTTATCGATCCTCCTACGTCGGAATCAACTTCCAGTTTCCTGAGGACTATTCCTCAGTCTGAGCAAGGTAAGCTCGAACGTCTCAGCATGCGCGGGTTCGGCTCCGTCTAACACTACCCCCTAATGACTCAAATCCAGCTCAGCGCGCTGTATACGCTAATTGGCGGGAACGAACTAGCTGGCGGTTTTCTACTCAAATAGGTCTAGGGTTTTATCCAAGAAGGAAGCGCGGCAAGCATGCCGCTGAATTTTACCGCTGGAAGTTTTGGGTATAGTTCCTGCCTTGATAAGCGCTATTGAATGAATTTGAAGGCCATGCTCTTCCGCCACTGACTTAATGATAGCTTTTACTATCTCTTGCTTCTTTGACTGTCGTTGCTCTAGGTTTTCTTCAATATGTGGAGTGGTATTTACTTCAACCACAACAACGATGCGTTCTTCGCCATCAATGTCGAGGGAAAATGCCGCACTGCATCCAGGACGCGCCAATGAATGACATTTCTCGATAGTTAATTCGATATCTTGTGGGTAATAGTTTAAGCCATCGATTATAATTAGGTCTTTAAGGCGCCCCGCAATAAATAATTCTTCTTTAAAAAAGAATCCGAGATCTCCGGTGCGCAAAAAGGGCCCTTCATTCGTATTGCGCAGATATGCCTTGAAAGTCTGTTCAGTTTCAGTAGGACGATTCCAGTATCCCTGAGCTATACTAGGGCCTGACACCCAAATTTCCCCTATTTCATTAGGCTCGCAACGATCTCCCGAGTCTGGGTTAACAATAACTACGTTAACGCCAAAGATGCCTGGCCCAGGAGTACCGCAGCCTACCAATGGAATCACATCCTTTGAACGTTTTATTGGTGAGTTTTCCCCCTGCTCAAACGCGGGTACTTCAACAATACGATTTGTTGCAAGCATCTCTGCTTGAACACTACAGATGAGAGGGGCTTTCACTCTGTCTGCAGTCGTAACTTTCAACGTTGCTTCAGCCAGCCCATATCCTGGGCTGAAGCACGTATAGCGGAAGCCAGAAGGCTCAAATGCCTTAGCAAAACGCTCCATTGTTTCATAGCGCACAGGCTCGGCCGCATTCAGGGCTATCTGCCAATTGCTCAGATCTAGAGTCTCACGCTGCTCAGGAGTTGTCTTTTTGGCGCTCAGATCGTAGGCGAAGTTAGGGCCTGCGCTGTAAGACGCCTTGTATTGAGATATCGCTTGAACCCATCGAAAAGGTCGCTGAAGAAATGCCAAAGGCGGCATGATGATTGAGTGGAACCCTGTGTATAAGGGTTGAATAACTCCATCCATCAAACCTAAATCGTGAAAGGTAGGCAGCCAAGTCACCGAGACAGTATGTCTTGTATGGTTCCATCCATATCTATAATAAGCCGAATTGTGTAGAATATTATCGTGGCTCACCATCACTCCTCTAGGTGTCGAGGTGGAGCCCGAAGTATACTGAAGAAATGCTAGGGTATCGCTGCGAATGTCGGGAGGCTCCCACACATCAGCCATGCCATCTTTAATGGTATCTGTTGCGATCCAATTTATAGACCTCAGCTCCGGAGCCTCTGTAAAGAAGCTCTCTATCGTCGTCAAAATTGCTGAGTTAGTTAAGGCCAGCAGCGCTTTGGTATCTTTAACGATGGCCCTTAACCTATTCAGAACTTGAGATCGCCGAGTAGGATCGGGTGGATATGCCGGCACGGCGATTACGCCAGCGCATAAACAGCCGAAAAAGCCGGCGATGAAGTCTAGGCCAGGGGGATAAAGCAATAGTGCGCGCTCGCGCTGCGTTTTCATGCTTTGAAGATACGCGCCTATGGCTCGAGCTTGCATATCTAATTGCTTATAGGTGATGTCAGCCGATTTAGTTTCTCCGTCTTGAAGGAATGTATAAGCGACTCGATCAGGCTCTTCGATGGATCTTGAGCGCAAGACGTCAACTAACGTAGAAACCTCATCATCTATTTTCGGAGAATTATCAATGAGTATTTTTCTCATTCTGAGCACCTCAGTTCAAGTTATAAGCCGCCTCACAATTCTTGTTCCATAGGAATAGCTGGCCATATCAAGGCGCCATCAGTTGAGGAGACACTAAGTAGGTCGCCATTTTTTTCACAAATGCCTGAACTAATAGCTCTTTGAAAATACGCCGGCTTTTTGTAATGCCTGGTTGTCAGTCAGTGCGAGAAGTCGCCCGGGCG
>Ga0154003_1000076_pt1 | contig 30707 bp, 29 predicted proteins | sample TSFL087MetaG_FD_104679 | JGI IMG/M metagenome (GOLD analysis project Ga0154003, IMG submission 104679) | Attine ant fungus gardens microbial communities from Florida, USA - TSFL087 MetaG | ecosystem: Host-associated > Fungi > Mycelium > Unclassified | place: USA: Florida, Lake Talquin State...
ATGACGATCAGCAGGTAGACGCGCAAGTAGCCGTTCTGCAAAACGCGCGTCTGCGCTTTCGCCAGCGCCATCAAGCCGTCGAGCATAAAGTTATACCAGCGCGCCGGCCCGTACTCCGCCGCTTTGTGCAATCTCCTGTTCAGCCAGTACAACTTTCCGCGCAGCAGGTAAAGACACGCGCCGCCGGCCACGGTGGCGACGCTCAGTATCAGGATCGGATTCAGCCCATGCCACAACGCCAGTTTGATTTCGGTCGGTTCGGCGCGCACCGCGCTCACTGCGGCGGCTACGAGCGGGGCGGCGAGCGTGTCCGGCGCCAGGCCGATAATGAGTCCAATCAGCGCAAGCAGCCCCGGGCCGAGCAGCATCGATGTCGGCGCTTCGTGAGGTTCTTTCGGCGTCTCTCTCTCCTGCCCGAAGAAGGGCCGCAGCGCGATGACCGCCGCCAGCGAGACCATGATCACGTTCGCCAACATGCCCGCGCCGGTAATCAACCATGCCGCTTGCGGCGCCTGCAGCTTGGCTTCATAGAGGAGTTCCTTGCTGATGAAGCCGAAGAGCGGCGGCAGCCCAGCCATCGAGAGCGCGGCCAGGATCGCCGCCGCGGCCGTGATCGGCATCGCGCGCCGCAAGCCGCCGAGCCGTTCCACGTTGCGCGTTCCAGCCTCGTGATCGAGCGAGCCGGTCACCAGGAACAGCGCGCCCTTGTAAAGCGAATGTACGAACAGAAAGACCATCGCCGCTTTGATCGCCGGCGTCGTGCCGAGTCCGATGAGCAGCGTCAGCGTGCCGAGCACGCTCACCGTCGAATAAGCCAGGAGGCGTTTGAGGTCGGTCTGCGCCAGCGCCATCGCCGCGCCTACGAGCATCGTCGCCGCGCCGGTGATCGTGACGATGTAATGCCATTCATACGTGTCACCCAACGCCGGCGTGAGCCGGGCCAGCAGATAAACGCCCGCATTTACCATCGTCGCCGAATGCAGATAGGCGCTGACGGGGGCCGGCGCTTCCATCGCGCCGGGCAGCCAGAAGTGGAAGGGAAACTGCGCCGACTTGGTGAAGGCTCCCAGCAGCACAAGCAGCAGCATCGGCAGGTAAAGCGGATGCGAGCGGATGGCCTCGCCCCGCCCTAGCAGCGTGGAGAGTTCATAGCTCCCGCCCGCCAGTCCAAGCATCACCAACCCGGCCAGTAGCGCCAGCCCGCCCAAACTCGTCACCAGCAATGCCTGCAATGCCGCCACCCGCGCCTCGTCGCGTTCGTGATCGAAGCCGATCAGCATATACGAGCTGACGCTGGTCAGCTCCCAGAAGACGAAGAACGTGATCAGATTGTCGGTCAGCGCCAACCCCAGCATCGAAGCCATGAACATCAGCAGGAACAGGTAGAGCCGCCCCAACCGTCCGTCGCCCGCCAGATAGCCGCCCGCGTATATGACGACCAGCGCGCCGATGCCGCTGATCAACAACGCGAAGGCGCCGCTCAACCCGTCGAGGTAGAACGATAGATTGACGCCGAGGGCCGGAACCCAAGGGTAGGAGACGGTGAAGACCTGGCCGGCCGCAACCGCCGATATGAAACTGGCGAAATAGATGAACAGGCCGAGCGGCAGCAGCGCGAGTAGCCAACCAGTCGCGCCACGCGCGATCCGCTGTAACCAGGGCGCAGCCAATGACATGATAAAGCCTGAGAGCACGGCCGTCAGCATGCGCTTCACTCCGATCTTGCAAGCAGCCTCAGGATGTCGGCGCGCGAAACAATTCCTTCCAGTTTCCCCTCGCGCAGAGCCGGAAGACTTGTGAGTTTGTGTTTCAACATCGGCGTCGCCGCCTGCCCGATATCATCGCCGGCGTCCACGGAAACCACGTCGTGGTTCATCACGTCCGCCGCCGTATGATGGCGGCTATTGGCGTATATCTCTTCCAGCCGGTGCGGGTCCACCCACTGCTTGAACAGCGTCGGGAGTTTCACCAGAGAAAATGGGATGCCCTTCTCTTTGAGAAACAATTCGTCCTCGCCGACCATGCCGATGACGTGAAACTCGTCGTCCATCACCGGCACGGCGTTAATGCGGTGTTTCGTCAATAACTGGGCGATCTCGTCCACGGCAGTGTCCGCGCGAACGGTTATTACATCGGGCGTCATTACGTCGGAAACTCTCATCGCTACTTCTTCACCGCTCTTTCCCCAAAACCTCATAGCGTCTTAGGGCAACCTGCGTACCACTGCGGCGCCGAGACAGATCGCCGAGCGAAGAGGCGGCTTGGCTTATTCACTGACTGAACCGAAATAATGAGCGCACATGGAGACTACAGGTTAAGCGCCCGGCATATCTTTTGATCTTTTCAAACTCTGAAGCCAAAGGACGGGTAGCGTAATACACCGGGCGCGCGGATTGTTTGAAGTCAACATCGGATTGCGCGCTGAGCGACCCGGATCGCGAGATGAAGGAGAACTGTCATGATCATCAAAGAAATAATACCCGTAATCTGGCAGTTCACATCCGTCTACATCTCCCCCGCGTTATGAACGACAGCCATTCACTAGGGATATACGCCATCGAACTTGACTTCAGAGTGCGCGCCGTTGACGCGCGATCTCGACTGAACAATTTGCGTATGAAAGCACTGCTGATGAGACCGAACCGAGCAGCAACCGCGTGACCTCGCCCAACCCGCGCGAGCCGAGCACGATCAAGTCCGCCAACCGGTTTTCAGCTTCATTGAGGATCACGTCTCGGGCCCGGCCCGGAATGACCTCGGAGAGGACCGCAACCGTCCGCCCCGTGGCCTCACGGAATCGCGCCGCCGCTTTCTCCACCGCCGCGCGCGCCTGTTCTTCGAGAGCGTTCTCCACTTTTCGGTAAGACTTCGGGTACAGTCCCCACGATTCAGGCCTGAGCGACTGAAAGGACTCAACCGCCGAGATGATCTTCACCTCGCTGTTTGCCGGCCAGGGACGGCCGGCCACTTCATTGACCGCCGCGTCGCTTTAGGCTGATCCGTCAACCGTCAGCAGGATTTTCATGTGCGACTTCTTGACCGGGCGCCTTTCGTCAACGCGCACTACTTCGACCGAGCAGTTGGCGTGAGTCGCCACAGCGCCGGAAACCGATCCGAGCAGGAAGCGTTTGAAGCCGCTCAACCCGCGCGAACCGAGCACGATCAGGTCTGCTCCCCAGTCTTCAGACTGCGCGAGAATGGTTTCCTGCTGTTGTCCGAGGAGAATGTCAGAGGTGATCGTGAGTGGCGCCTCGCGGCCGGCGTTGCTCGGAATGATCCGCGCCAAAGCCTCGTCAACGGCTTCTTTCGCCTGCTTCATCGCGGCACTCTCCAGCCGCGAATAATCACTGTCGGGCAATGATCTGGTCTCCGCAGTCGGCGTAAACGGCAGCCTGACGACCGAAAGAATTTTGACCTCGCTGCCAGGCGGCCACGGACGATTGGCGATTGTCTCAGCAGCTGCCAAACTGTGATCAGAGCCATCCACAGCCAAAAGGATATTCATGACCTCGCCCACTTTATATGCGCCGCCTCAACGCGTTACATATCCAGCTCTGCGCGCGTGAAAAGAAATTGCAGCAGGCGGTCGCGCGAGACGATTCCTTCCAGCCGCCCGTTCGAGACGACCGGCAATTGGTTGACGTCAGCCTGCCCCAACATTTCCAGCGCCTCGGCGGCGGGCATATCTGGGTTGACGGTCTTCAGCCGGTCAATCGGAACCATCGCGTCATAAACGGTCGTGTAGGGCCGCCGCGCCCGCTCGACCGCTTTGACCTCGTGCGGCGTAATGAGTCCAATCGGAGCGCCGTCCTCCACGATCAAGTGACAGCGGTGCCCCGTGCGCAGCAGGTATTCGTCCACGAACGTTTGCAGATTCGTGCGGCCATCGACCTGGGCGCAGTCGCGCGCCATCAAATCCGCAACCCGTACTCCGCGCAGCCTTTCGTCCATCTCGACGCGCGCATAGCTGGCGCGCGCCGCGTTGAGCAGGAACCAGCCGATGAAGGCGATCCACAATCCGCCGAAGCCCAACCCGCGGAAGAAGCCGATGACGCCCAGGACGATGAATCCGAAGCCGATGACCTGCCCTGTCAAGGCCGCCACGCGCGTGGCAAGCGCCATATCGCCGGTCTTCCACCAGACCGCCGCGCGCAACACGCGACCGCCGTCCATCGGGAAGCCGGGAATCATATTGAAGATCGCAAGCGCAATATTGATGTAACCGAGCCAGACGAGCATCGCCATCAGCGGCGTTCCCGGTTCGGCCAGCATTGCCCAGCCGAGCGTCCGAGCCAGACCAAGACAGATGAATCCGATCACGGCGCTGGTGATCGGGCCGACTATGCCCATCCAGAATTCGGTCTTCGCGTCGGCGGCTTCCTTCTCGATCTTCGCCATGCCGCCGAGCGCAAAAAGCGTGATCGAATGCACCGGCAGGCCGCGCATTTTCGCCACCATTGCATGTGACAGTTCGTGGACGATGATTGACGCGAAAAATAAAGCCGCTGTGATAATTGCAGTCAGCCAAGCGACGCCGCCTCCCCAATCAGGGTGCATCGTCTGAAAGCGCACTGCCAGCGAAAATGCGATCAGCAACGCAATGATGATCCATGTGTAGTGCAATCCGATTTCGACGCCGAAAATGCGACCAAGCTTGATATTGGATTCCATTCGTGTCTCCCTCGGCCAGGAACATCCTCTGAAAATTCGTGACACAAGAGGCCTCTTGTCCCTCGAATTTTCTTTGCGTCTGGGCGAGTTCAGCGAACTCGTGAATGACTCCTGGGGAAATCCTGGACGCGCATCGCTTGCGTCGGAACCGTCATTCCCCGATGCATGTCCCCTGCGGCGGCTTATCCATCTTGTTTTAATTACGCGTTTATCCGGTTTTGGGAGTGCAACCCGTATGCCGAACGCCGACCTCGACTGCGGCGTGCATCCCGTGATTAGCGACGCTGACTGAGACAATTAAAGATTCCGCGTCGCGCGGCAGCACGCGCAGCGCAAATCATCCAAGGCCGCGTCTGCATACTCCGAACTGTCATAACCAATTACAATTTTCATTTTCCCACCTATACACTTGCCTCCATCGTCCCTGATATTCTTGCAATACGGGAGCCACGGCTACCTCCGAACTCACCGGATCCTCAGTTTCATCAATGACTTGAGCGCCCTGGCATAAGCCTTGCCCCCTACATTAAGCGCACGATGAATAGTCTTATTCCTAATATCGGAATTCGGCGTATTGACCTGTTCAGCCCTTTTCAACAGAAGGATCGATGGCGACGCGACAGGCAGTGTCAGGACGAGCCGGAAGAAAGTCTGCGCGCAAAAACGGTGAAGCCTTAGACAGAGAAGCCGAATGGTGAGAGAGGAGAACGAATATGAAGATAGTGATCGGATATGACGGATCGGATTATGCCGACTCCGCGCTTGACCATTTATCGCGCGCGGGATTGCCACGGCGCGCGGACGCATTGGTGATTTCGGTCGCGGGCCGAAGCCTGTCTGAACCTCCGCCTTCGAGCTACGAGCTTGTCGAAGCGATGCAGAAAGTAGGGCCAGACTCCGATTCGCAATCCGGCGTCGGGAAGGATGCGTCGCTGGCGGAAGCGGAGGCGCTGGCGTTGTCCCTGCAGGCCAGCAAACGCCTCAAATCAATCTTTCCCGACTGGGATGTGCGCGCGGCGGCGGAATCACACCCCACCTCGCCTGCCTTGGTATTGATGCAAAGAGCGGATGAATGGGGCGCGGATCTGATTGTCGTCGGGTCGCAAGGTCGCTCGATGTTGGGGCGGATGATTTTAGGCAGCGTGTCGCGAAAGGTCGCGACTGACGCAAAATGCTCGGTGCTGGTAGGGCGCCGCAGGGATGAGGGGCGCGGTGAAAAGAACGGTTCGGCGTCGCGGATCATCATCGGCCTGGATGGCTCGGAGAGCTCTGATCAGGTGGTACGCGCGGTGGCCGCACGCACCTGGTCTGGCGGGAGCCTTGCCAGACTCGTGACCGCGCTCGTCATTGCGCCGGGGTTGAATGTCGAGCAGCAGACGGAGCGAGCGGAAGAGTTTCACCACGGCGCGAAGGCCCTATTGCGTTCGGCGGGGCTTGAGGTCTCTTCGCTCATCAAAATAAACGAGCCGGAGCATCTCCTGCTCGAAGAGTCTGAAACGTGGCAAGCCGACTCCATTTTCGTCGGCGCTAGAGGATTGGGCCGTGTGGGGCGTTTCCTGCTCGGCAGCGTATCTACTGCAGTAGTTACAGACGCGAAATGCTCGGTTGAAATAGTTCGCGTAAGGCAACCTAATGAGGCCGTGGATAGTTTATGACGTCCTCCGTTTAAGCGACTCGCCGGTTCGCCGCGCCGGTCGTAGCAGTCTGGACCATCCACCGCGTTCTTCTCATCATGCGGATCACAAGGGCAATGGGTCGTTCAGCCGTCCGGTCAGGTTCGCGACGACCGCGGCCAATTCATTCGGCTCGACCGGTTTGGTTACGTAATGTTGGAAGCCAGCCCTCATTGCTCGCACGCGGTCTTCGGCGCGCGCATATGCAGTCAGCGCAAGCGCCGGCACGCCGCCGCCGCGGTCGGGAGGCAGTTCGCGAATCTTGCGCATCAACGAATAACCGTCCTCGCCTGGCATTCCGATGTCCGCGACCAGCGCGTCGGGCGGCGCGGAGCCGATCATTTCCAGAGCTTCCGCCGCCGAGGCCACCGTCGTTACCGCCGCGCCATGGTTTTCCATGATCTGCTTCAGTAATTGGCGCGTGTCCAGGTCGTCGTCCACCACCAGCACGCGTGCGCCGTCAAGTCCCCATTCCGTCTCGCGCGGCGTGAAGTCGGCGGTCTCATGTGAGGCTTTAGTTTGAGGCTGCGCCAGTTGTCCCACCGTCAGCGGCAATCTGATGGTGAAGGTGGAGCCGCGCCCTTCGCCATCACTCGCGGCGCGCACAGTCCCGCCGTGCAGTTCGGTAATGTGGCGGACAATGGACAGGCCCAGCCCCAAGCCGCCGTACCTGCGCGTGGTCGAGTAATCTTCCTGGCTGAACCTGTCGAAAACGTGGGACAGGTATTCGGGTTTGATGCCCTTGCCGGTGTCGCTCACTGCGATCTCGACGTAGGGATCAACGCGCGCGAGACGCACTGTGACTCTCCCGCCCGCGGGAGTGAATTTGACCGCGTTCGAAAGCAGGTTCCAGACGGCCTGCTGCAGCCGGTCGGCGTCACCGCTGATGACGCCGACGGTCGGATCGGACGTCGTATCGAGCGTGATCTGTTTAGCCGCGGCAGCCGGGCGCACGGTATCGAGCGCCTTCTGAACGACCATTTCAGGCTCGACCGGCCCGAGGTTGAGACCCATCTTGCCGGTGATGGCTCGCGAAACATCCAGCAGGTCCTCGATCAATTGGTGCTGCGCCCGCGCGTTGCGCAAAATGATTTCGAGCATTCGCGGCGTCTCTTCGGGCTTGTGCCTGCCGCCGCGTATCAGATTGGCGTAGCCGACGATGGCGTTCAGAGGGCTGCGCAGCTCATGCGAGAGGACGGCAAGGAACTGGTCTTTCATCCGGTTGGCCTCTTCAGCCGTTTGTCGGGCCGCCTGTTCGATGCCGAGCATCTGTTCGCGTTCGGCTTCGGCCTGCTTGCGATCGGTGACGTCCTGCATGATGCCGAACATCTTAAACGGCTGGGGCCCATCCGTATCCTGGTAAGCAACCTGCCCGCGTGACGCGATCCACCTCACGCCTCCGTCTGGCATGACAACCCGGTATTCGCACTCCAACCCCGTGCGTTTCTGAACAGCTTCCTGGAAACGGGCAAGGACGACAGCCCGGTCTTCCGGATGAATATTGACGCTGGCTTCTTCGATATTGTTGATCGGGTCGTCAGGCCCGACCCCGTGCATTACCTCGCTAGCCTCGTCAAACCATAACCGCCCGTGGGACAAGTCCACCGCCCATGCGCCCAGACGCGCCCCGTCCAGCGCGAACTTTAACCGCAGCGTGGCGGCGCTCAACTCGGCCGTGCGCTCAGCGACACGGCGCTCAAGCTCGATGTTTAACCGGCGCAATAAAGCATCGGCGCGCTTCCGCCTCTCGAGTCCGCGCCTGACAGCCAGGATGGCCAGCCCGGTCAGGAGCGCGCCTATTGAACTTCCCGTCAATAGAACCGTTGTCGCGCGGCGGGCGCTCGACCGCGCAGCCGCCTCACGAAGCTGCAGCAATTGAGCCTCTTCCGCTTCCATCTCTTTGATCACCCGGCGAATCTCGTCCATCAGCGTCTGTCCGGCGTCGCGTTCGAGCAGCATCAGAGCGTCATTGACACCTTGCGTTCGGCGCGTCCTGATGACTTCTTCGGAACGATCAAAGATTCGCTGTTTCAATCGTTCAAGCTCATCGAGCCGCTGTCCTTGTCGCGGGTCGTCGGCGGTCATGTTGCGCAGTTCCTGGAAATTAAAGTCCATGTCCTGTCTCGCCCTACGGTAGACGTCCAGATAAGACTCTTTGCCGGTAAGCACATAGCTACGATATCCGATCGCAACGTCCTTGAAATCGGAGAGAGTTTCTTCAAGCCGTGTTATTACGCGGAGAGTGTCAGTAACCTGATCGGCGGTTCGGGTCAATTCGCTCAAGCTTCGATAAGAAACAACACTGAGGCTTATGAGCAGCGCCAATCCCATCAGGAAAGCCATGGGAGTGTATTTTTCTAGGGTCAATCTCATTATGCTCTTCTCCCTCTCTGAGGTTTTGACTTCAGTTGAGGATTCCGTACTCGATAATTCCCGCCACACAAAGCAGCGCTCGCTTAAGCGACTCGCTGGTCAGCTGCTAGAATGTGTTAGAGTTCATAGGCCTCTTCTCTTTTTCGATCCTATTTTCTTTGATCCAATTGCGCCGAGCCCATCCCTGTCGCAAAAGTTGCGTGGACGTTAAAGAATATCGTACAAGCTTCGTGCCGCCCCCTATCGACACTCGCAATGACTTTAGCCATGCGCATCAAACTTACTATTCCTACTCGAATGAAGGAGATAGCAAGAGGGTTAAGAAGCCTTCCTCTTGCCTCTGTCCCAACCTGCCCCGTCGATGTCCCAAGCTGTCCCAACATCCCTCGGTTGACTTGGCGCGCGTCATCGTATGCCCCAGGCCCTGTTCAAAATGTCCACTGCGATCAGCGGCACATTTTTTGCGCTCTTAATTCATAGAAATCGTCAGCGCGGCAAATGACAAAAAAACACGTAACGGACTGACGCTCCAATGAGGCGGCGAAAACGAGGTGGCACGGGATGAACACTAGCGCTCGATTAATTATGTTGTTGACGCTGATGGTAGGCGTGGTCATGGCGGTGGGAGGCTACTTCTTCATGCGCCAACGGGAAGCGAAACTGGAGGAAGCCATGCGCAATGAGGTGCGCGCCCACGCGCTTACCTTGCAGATTGCACTTGAGGATTATTACCGCGCCGGGCGGCTTGCGGACGCGAAGCAGATGATCGACCGCTTGAGCGATAACACGAAAATCTACGGCGTGGCGCTGTTCGACGAAGGCGGGCGCACCGTCATGGTCTCCGATCCGCTCGTCGCCGACGAAATCAACAACCCTCTGGAGGCGCGGCGGGTAATCGCAACTGGCGAGACGGTCGAGCTGGTAAAGACAATCGGTGAGCGCCCGGTGTTCTCTATAATTATGCCGATCCGGGTCGTCGCGGCGCGCCGCGGCGCGTTCGAGATTGCACAGCCCTTATCGTTCGTTCAAGCCGACATCGCCAGCGCTCGCCGTGAGATCACATTTATGACGGCGATGCTGTGGGCCACGATCTTCCTAGTCGTGCTTTTCGTTACTCGCCGCAATCTGTCACGCCCCATCAGGGAGTTGCTTGGCGGCGCGGCCGCTATCGGGCGTGGGGACCTCGATTATCGCGTGAGCGTGCCCATCAGGGGTGGCGAGTTCGCGCGGCTTGCGCAGGATTTCAACCGCATGGCCGACAGTCTTGCTGGGCAGAGACGCGCTGCGGCGCGCGAAGCCGAAGAACGATTGGCGCTGGAACGCGAACTGCGGCATCACGAGGCCCTCGCGTCGGTGGGGCGTCTCGCCGCTGGCGTCGCACACGAAATGGGTGCGCCTCTGAACGTGATTGATGCGCGGGCCGAGCATTTGCTGGAGCGCACGGAAATCCCCATTCAGGCGCGACAGCGCAACCTCACGATCATTCGCGCCCAGGTCGCGCGCATCACTCGCATCGTGCGCCAATTGCTCAACCTCGCGCGCCCCTACGACATGCGCCGCGAACCGGTTGACCTCTCGCGGGCAGTTACGGGCGCCGTAGAACTGCTCGAGACGGACGCGGCACGCGCGGGAGTTGAGATCGAGGTAGCGCTGGGGGACGGGGTCCGGGTTGAGGCTGATCCGGAATTGCTGCATCAGGCGCTCATGAACATCGGCCTGAACGGCCTGCAAGCGATGCCGGCAGGCGGGCTGCTACGCATCGAGTGCGTCGCCGCCGACGGCGCAGGGAACGGGACACGCTTCGCCGCCGTGCGCGTCTCAGACACCGGAGTCGGCCTGGGGCCGGACGTGCTTCCGCACATCTTCGAGCCTTTTTATTCGACCAAAGAAGTCGGGCGTGGCGTCGGCCTCGGCCTGGCAGTCTCGCGCCGCATCGTGGAAGAGCATGGCGGCTCGATTGAGGCGGCCAATCGGCCCGAGGGCGGCGCAGTCTTCACGATTTATCTGCCGCGGGCTGACACGCCGCATGTGGCCGCGCCGGGACACTCAGAGGAAGGAGGTGAGCTATGTCGAGAGCGCGATTGCTGATCGCAGAGGACGACGCCGACATGCGCGATCTGCTGCAAGAGGTGCTGGAGGACGCGGATTACGAAACGGTAGTGGCGGTCGAAGGCCGCGCGGCACTCGCGCACATCGAGCGGGAGCGCGAGATGATCGACCTGGTGATCACCGATGTGCGGATGCCCGGCCTCAGCGGCGATGAACTGTTGACCGCCGCGCGCGAGCGCCGCGCCGAAACGCCTGTGATCATCATCACCGCTTTCGGTTCGGTCGGGCAGGCGGTGGAGATGGTCAAAGCCGGCGCATTTCAGTACCTGATCAAACCGTTCGAGACAAAGGATCTGCTGCGCGCGATCGAGGACGCTCTGGAGCGCAGCTCAGCCCAACGCGCGCAGGCGCAGTTGCGCCGCGAATCGCCCGCCACGCCCGCGCGCATCATCGGCGCGTCGCGTCCGATGCGCGAGATGTTCGATCTGATAGAGCGCGCGGCGCGCAGCGCGAGCACTGTGCTCATCACCGGCGAGTCGGGAACGGGCAAGGAACTCGTCGCGCGCGCTATTCACGACATGTCCGGGCGCAAAGGCGCGTTCGTCCCGGTTAATTGCGCGGCGATCCCTGCCGAACTGATCGAGTCGGAACTGTTCGGCCACACCGGAGCGGCCTTCACCGGCGCGAAGCAGGCGCGGGCCGGGCTGTTCGAAACTGCTGACGGCGGGACAATCTTCCTGGACGAGATCGGCGACCTGCCGCTCGCCGTTCAGCCGAAGATCCTGCGCGTCTTGCAAGAAGGCGCGGTGCGCCGCGTGGGCGCAAATCAGGAGCGCGCCGTCAACGTGCGCGCCGTCGCGGCGACGAACCATGATCTGGAAGCGGAGGTGAGCGAGGGGCGTTTCCGCGAAGACCTCTACTGGCGCTTGAACGTTATTGCGCTGCGCGTCCCGCCGCTACGTGAGCGGCCTTTCGACATCCCGCTGCTGGTCGAACACTTCATCAACAAAGCGGCTGAAGCCACGGGCCGCCCACCGTTTACACTCTCTCCAGAAGCGCTGGTTGTTCTGACCTCTTATGCGTGGCCTGGCAACGTACGCGAGTTGGAGAACGTCATCGAGCGGGCCGTGGCGCTCGCCCGCGGCGCCCGCTTGACGCTCGACGACTTGCCGGACCGCGTGCGATCGAATGGTGAAGCCGCGGTGATCCTGGCGCGGTCGAGCGAGCGGCGCCTGACGCTGCACGAGCTCGAGCGTGAATACATCATTGAGACCCTCCGTAGGACCGGCGGGCACAAATCGCGGGCCGCCGAGGCGCTCGGCCTCGACCGTAAGACGCTCTACCGCAGACTGGACGAGTACAGGGCCGAGGACCCTTCCCTTGAACTGTAGCCTAAAAATCTGGGATGCTCGGGTATTCGGTTCATTGATCCTCTTTCGCAAACGATGTCACTGGGGCGACATTTACAAGCCACCGCCCGCGTACGTTTCTTTCCGCGGGAACGCCATTGAGGCAATCAATGAGATGATGAGGACTCCGGCAACCCTACTCAAGGCGACGGCCACCGGAATCTTGTAGAAGTCGGCCAGTAGCATCTTGGCGCCTACGAAGATGAGGATAGCTGATAACCCATAGTGAATCTCTTTGTCTTTCTCCAGAGGAATCTTGACGCCGGTAAGGACGAGGAAAGCGCCGAAGACGTATATCACCCAGTGGAAGCGCTGGATAAGCGAAACACCGTGAGATCGCCAGTACTAACACAAGACTCGCGGACTTCCGCCACTTGAACCTTCAGAGGCCCTCTCACTTGCCTGCCGGTCGAGGCGCTCGGCTCTTAATGACGCGGCCTGCGCTCACGAACGAAATCCCTTGCTGGGAAGCCGTGCTGATCATGACCGCCTCGACCACGGGATCGGTCACTTCGACGGCGGCGCCCCACTCGACAATAAAGTTAGCGCCCACGCCGCCGCTCGTATCGTCCTCCGCCACCACAAAGTCGGTCGAGGCCATCGGCGCCAGACGGAACGGCGCGCTTACGTACTCTTTCAAGAGCGCGCCATTCGTGTCGTAATAACGCGCTGAGTTGATGCGAATCGGGTTTTGCGCATCCGTATTCCGGACGCTGAGCGTGGCGCTCAAGTTGATCACACGGCTTTTATCGCGGGTGTAGATGTGCGAGTAGACCGGAACGTAGATCGTCTGCCCCACGATCTGATTTCCATCCGCTTCCACGGTAATTGTGGACGGCGCGCTCACAGGCGTAGGTTGAGGTGTGGCTGGCCGTTCTGCCTGCCGCGAGGCGCAGGAGGTCAAGGCGAGAATAAGCGGCGGCGTCACAATGATCTTGAGCATCTCATTCCTCGAATCACAAAACGGTGATTTGTTGTCCGTTACTTGTTCCCTTGCTTCTGCGATGACTCACATTTCCGATTCAATCTCTCTTCAACTCGACGTCCTGGGGCGCTTCCGCGGAGCGACTCGACGTTGATCGCCCCTCAAGCCAGCCTTTTTCCCTCTTCCCTTGACGCCGCAGGTTGTAGCCTCTGTAAAGGAGCGCGATGGCTACCCACACAAAGACAATGACGAGCGGGTAGACCAGCGCGCGCGGGAAGGATGCGAAGAGAGCCGCCAATGCCAACAGCAGCGCGCCCGTCGTTACCATGATACGCGCCTCGACAGGCTCTAATACGCGGCGGCTGGTGAAAGCCGCGCCGATCGCGCTACCGATGCGAATCGCCCCGGCCGCGGCGCGACCGCCGCTTCCCCCGCCGCTGGTTAAAATGGGATGCGGATGGGGCGGGGCGCCGGGCGCCCGCGCCTTCCGTTTCGCACCCAGGACGACTTCCGTCGCGTTCGTTAAATCCTGAAGGTACATCTCTTCCATCAGGCGCGCGAAAGCTTCGTCTTCGACCACAACGTCCAACTCGCAATTGCCGAACCAACTGGCGATGTTGAGATTCGACGAACCGACACGCGCCCAGTTACAGTCCGCAACTGCGGTCTTCGCGTGCAGCATAGTCCCGTTCCACTCGAAGACGCGTACACCTGCTTCCAGCAAGGGGCGGTAACCGGCCCTCGATAAAGGTCTGAGAATAGGGATGTCGGTCCCGTTCGGGACGAGCAGGCGAACGTCAACTCCGTCCATCGCCGCCGCGCGCAAGGCCTGCATATATGTGGTCGTCCCGGCGTAGTAGGCGTCCGTCAACCACAGGCGTTTCCGCGCCATCGCCGCAACGAGTTGATCCAGACGGAACAACCCCGCGGTCGCCGGCTCGATCGCGACGACGCGCAACGCCGTCGCGAGCGCGTCACGGCTCGCTATCTCGCGCTCGGGAATCGGCTCGCCGATCATCGCCCAGACATGAGCGAACGCCTGCTCGATGTCCGCTACCGAAGGGCCGCGGACTTCGACTCCCGTGTCACGCCACGGCTCGATGCCCTTTTCAGGCGCGCCGACCCACATCCGCCCGACGCACAGACCGGTAACAAACGCGACTTGACCATCGACCGACAGCATCTTATGGTGCTCACGACTGAGCCAGCCCAAGGGCGAGTCCCAGCGAGGCGGGTTGTAGCAACGTACTTCCACGCCGCCCGCGCGTAAGTGGTTCCAGAACCGCCGCGAAGCTTTGCCGAAGCCGCCCATCCAATCGTATATAAGGCGCACGCGCACCCCTTCCAGCGCTTTCGCAATCAAAGCGCCAGCGAACATCTCTCCCGCCTCGTCTTCATGAATGATGTAGCTCTCGAAGTGGATGTAGCGTTTCGCCGCGCCTATGGCGTCTAGCCACGCCGGGTAATTCTCCCTCGCGTCTTTGAGCAAACGAACGCGATTGCCTTCGACAAGAGGCGCGCCGGCTGCGCGCGAGAAGGCTTGGTCAGCGAGCGCGCGCACGGCCGTCATAATGCTACGCTCACGGCGGTCGAAATGCGCCGCAACACTCATTGTCTCGCTTGCGGGATTTACGGCGATGCGCAAAACCTTGTTTCGGCTCTTCATACCTCAACTGTGTCTCCAACCTTAGTACAGGATGATACGCCATCGCTTTTCTTTCTTCATCCACACCACGCCGCGTCCAATCGAAACGGAGGTTGGGGCGAGCGCCTGCGCCCATTAAGCTCATCACCATCAAAGATTGGCGCAGGCCGCGGCTAAGGCGCGGTTTGGAGATAACCGCTTTTCTTGTATCGCGACCTTTTCACCCGCTCGGAACGCCCTGAGAGGAAGAGTGACCGTAAAGGCCGCCCCCTGACCTTCTCCGGCGCTTTGAGCCCGAATGGTTCCGCCGTGTAACCTCACCAGTTCATGCGCCAGCGCCAGGCCCAGTCCGAGGCCGCCCCCGGCTCGGTTGCTTGCGCCTTCGGCTTGACGGAATCGGTCGAAGAGATAAGGCAGGATGCTGGGGCTGATGCCCCGCCCCGTGTCGCTCACTATGATCGCAACTCGCGCCCCCTCGCGCTCAAGCCGGACCGTTACACGGCCTCCGCGGGGCGTGAACTTGACGGCGTTCGACAACAGATTCCACAACACCTGCTGCAGACGGCCAGCGTCGCCCAGTACAGTCACCCCGCGCAGATCGACCGCCGTTTGAAGTTTTATTCCTTTAGCTTCCGCCGCCGGGAGCACTGTGTTAACAGCCGCTTCAATAACCGCCGCCGGATCAACCGGGCGAATGTCGAGGCGCAGCTTACCTGATGTGACGCGCGCAAGGTCCAGCAAGTCTTCGATCAGTTGCGCTTGCGCCTGAGCGTTGCGTTCGATGGCGTCCAGCGCCCGACTGGCGGCCACCTCGTCAAACTTCCTGGAGCGCAAGAGCCGTGTCCAACCGAGCACCGCCATTAGCGGCGTGCGCAGTTCATGCGCCGTCAGCGCGAGAAACTCGTCTTTGAGACGGTTGGTTTCTTTAGCTTCAAGGTAGAGACGCGCATAGTCGTTAGACAATAGAGTTTGAGGAGCAAGGTAATTGGGACACTCCGCAAGCTCCGTCGTTTGATCACGGCCAGAATTGACGTTGCGCATTATGCCTTCCATATATATCTCCTTTCCAAAGCTTAACCTTCAGTGACACTTATTGATCAGTAGATATGCAGAATAGGTGAGAACGCCGCGGCGGGTAAGCGTGTGAACACTCGAATGGCGCAGGTGTTTACACTGGTATCAAGGTGGCCGGCGGGAATCGGTCGTGGGCGCGACCGTCAGTCCGCCCCCTTGCGCTCGAGTATGTAGCGCGCGATCTCGACACGATTGTTGAAGCGTTTCTTATCGAGGATGCGGCTGATGTGGCCCTCGATAGTCCTCAGGCTTAGGTTGAATTCGGCCGCGATCTCTTTATTGCTCAGCCCGCGCGCCACCGCCTCGGCCACGCGCCACTCGGCGTCTGTCAGGTCTTCGTCAGGCGCCGGCTCCTGTTCGCTCGCGTCAGTTCGGCCGAAGAGTCGTGCGATCTCAGCGTGCGTGCTTTCAATCCGCTTGAGGATGTTAGTGACGACGGCTATCAGTTCGTCCGGCTCGAACGGCTTCGTCAGGTAGGCATCCACACCGGAGCGGAATCCGGCGATTCGGTCGGCGGTCTCGTCTTTCGCAGTCAGGAAGACTATCGGGATGAGTCTGGCGCGCGCGGAGGCACGCAAATTCCGGACTAATTCGTAGCCGTCCATGCCGGGCATCCGAATGTCGCTGACGATCAAATCGGGCAACGACTGGGCAATGTACCCGAGGGCTTCCGCGCCACGGCGCGCCGTCGTCACCTCGTAGCCCTCGGCGCGGAGAGTTTCCGCGACCGCGCGCAGCAGCCCGGGATCGTCATCAACTACTAGCAATCGTTTCGGCATATCGACTCTCCTCTCCAGGTGACTGCCGTCCTTCCTCTTCATCCCACACCGGCAGGTGAAGAGTGAAGGCGCTTCCACGCCCTACCTCGCTCTCGACGCTGATGCGGCCTCCCATCTGCTCGATGACGCTGCGCGACAGATAGAGGCCGAGACCGATGCCTGGAACCTCTTCCAGTTCCGGCGACGCGGCGGCCGTCGCTCCGCCGGCGGTCACAGGCGCAGGGCGGCCGCGGTGGAACTTGTCGAAGAGGACCGGGATATCTTGCGGCGGGATGCCGCGCCCGTTGTCGGTGACGCTGATCTCCACTTCATCGCCCGCCCTGCGCGCGGCCAGCGTGATATGGCCGCCTTCGGGCGTGTACTTGATGGCGTTCTCAATCAGGTTGGAGATCACTCTGCGCAGGGCCTTCTGGTCGGCGCGGATTGCGGGGAGGCCAACCGTCTGCTTCAGTTCCAGGCGATGGCGTCGGAACTCTGCGGCGTGGCTCTGCGACTTCAGGCAGGAGAGCAGAACTTCCGCCGCATCCACTCGCCTGAGACTCAGTTCAAACGCCCCCGCCTCGATGCGCGACAGATCCAGCAGGTTGAGCACGAGGTCAATCTGCCGGTCACACTCTACCGCAATCGTATCCAGATACTCGCGCTGTTTGGCCGCGCCCAAACTGCCGCGCAGGAGCAGGCGCGTCAGAGCCTTTATCGTCGTCAGGGGCGTCCGCAGCTCGTGCGATGCGTTGCTGACGAACTCCGACTTAAGGCGGTCTAGTTCGTTGAGCCGCCTCTCCCGCTCCTCGATTCGTTCGGCCATCGCATTAAAGTCGGCCCCGAGTTGGGCCAACCTGGATGCGCCCTCGATTGGCGCTCGCACGGCCAGATTCCCTTCTCCGAAGGCGCGGGCGGCGAGGGTCAGGCGGTCCAGCGGGCGGGCGATGCTTCGCGAGATCATCAAAGCCGCAGTGACCGCGCAGAGCAGCGCCACCAGGCCGACTGAAGCCAATCTTGTGAACTGCCGCCGCGCGGGGCTGTACAAAGTCTCGCTGGGCACGCCCACTGTCATGATGTAGTCGGTCGCCCCCACGCGCGCCACACCGTAAACGCGTTCAATGCCGTCGAGCGGACTCTCCACGACCGTCACCGTCGAGCGGCCGCTGCCGAGAGAGGTTAGTAACTCAGAGCCGCTGGCGCCGGCGCCGAGGAACACTTCCGGAGACTTGCTGCGATAGATAATGCGCTGCCGTGAATCGAATATCGTAATGAGCGCTCGATCGGGCAATTGGATGTCACGAAACAGTTCCTGCAACGCTTCCCCATCGACCCGCGCAATCACCGCCCCGCCCTCCGCCACGGGCGCGGCCACGGCCAGCTCGTACCGACCTTCGCCCCGCGTCCAGTCAGTCTCGACCGCCGTCGACCCACGACGCACGTCCGCCAGCAGTTTCTCAGCCAGCCCCGGCGGAAAGGCTTCGGCGTCTGAAGGGTGTGAAAGCGCGCTCTCGCCGTCCGCGTTGACAATGCGAATGTCAATCCAATGCGGGCGGGGGGCCTTCACGAAGCCCAGATAATTCCGCAGGAATGCGACGTCCGGAGCGCGCTCGCCGGAGAGGGAGGCGACCGTCAGCAGTGGTTGCCGCTGCGTGTCGAGCCAGCGATCGAAGACGACCGCCCCCAGTTCAGCCTGCTGTTCCAGGGCCTCATTTAGCTGCTGCCGCTTGGCTTCCCACACCTCCCAGAGCGCGGCAAGGGCGACAAGCAACAGCGGAACCACGGCGCCGACCGCCAACATCAGTAACCGCCCACGAATGCTCACCGCTCTCTCCTTCCATTTGTATATCACGAATTAATTCCATCCGCGTCTATCAGGACGGCGCGCGCGCCACCCTCCGGCGCCGGATGATATAAAGTATAACAATTGCGTGGGCTACTCCGTCAGGGCTTCGCACGTCGAGCGACTCAGCAGACGCGCGTCCTCCAGCATCCTGCCGACGCCCAGTGCGACCGATGAAAGCGCGTTCGCGTCCACCGTAACCGGCAGGCCGGTCTCCTCCATCAGACGCCGGTCCAGATTTCTGAGCAGCGCCGTGCCTCCGGTGATGGTGATCTCGGCATCCACGAGGTCATTCGACAGCTCGGGCGGGACGTGGGCGAGCGCTTCACGGACGGCAGAATTGATGACGTTCAGCGGGCCGGTCAGAGCTTCGCGCACTTCCTCATCAGTGACAGTTATTGATCTGGGAGCGCCCTCCGTGACGCTCTTGCCGCGCGCTTCAGCCGAGAGTGGCGATCGCAGTGGCAAGGCAGAGCCGATTTCAACCTTAATTCGCTCCGCCGTCAGCTTGCCGATCAGTAGCTTGTGCTTGCGCCTCACATGCTCGATGATCGCTTCGTCGAGGCTCCGGCCAGCGACCCTGACCTCGCGCGCGTAAACGACCCCTGAGAGTGAGAGCACTGCGATGTCCGTAGTCCCGCCCCCGAGATCGACAACCATGCTGGCGCATGGTTCGTCGGTCGGGAGTCCGGCGCCAATTGCGGCGGCCATCGCCTCAGGAACCATGAAGACTTTACTCGCCCTAGCGCGGTAAGCAGCATCTTCAACGGCCCGGCGCTCCACTGTATTGGCCTCGCCCGGCACGCCGATGACGACTTTAGGATTTAGGATCCGCCTGTCCCGCTGCGCCTGACTGACAAAGCGCCGGAGCATTTTTTCAGTCACGTCGAAATTGGCGATGACCCCATCCTTCAGCGGCTCGATCGCCTCCAGGTCTCTGGGGGCGCGGCCCAGCATCTCTTTGGCCTCTCTGCCGATGGCCTCGATCTTGCGTGACTTTCTGTTGAGCGCTACCAGCGACGGTTCATTAACCACTATCCCGCGCCCGCGCGCATAGACGAGCGTGTTGGTCGTGCCGAGGTCAATTCCGAGGTCGCTCGAAAAAAAGCCGAAGAGTTTATGTAAGTTCATTTCGGCGGCCTTTCTACAAATGGTAGTCCCCGGCCGCCTCCGGCTGGTAGAGCACCTGCTCGATCTTCAATCTCCTAACGCCCGCCGGAACCTTCCATTCGACGGTCTCCCCGGCCCGGTATCCGAGCAGGGCCATGCCAATGGGAGCCAGCACCGATAGCCTGCCTCGTTCGTAATCGGCCTCGGCGGGAAAGACCAGTGTGAAGACCATCTCTTCGTTCGACTTCAAATCCCTGATCCGGGCCCGAGAGTTCATTGTCACTACATCGCCCGGGATCTCCTCCGGAGAAACTACCTGCGCCCACTCCAATTCCTCCTCAAGTTTAACCATGCAGTCCCTGTCTTTATTGCCCAAAGACTGTACGCAGCCGAGCAGGCCGCTAAGGCGCTTCAGATCAAACTCAGTAACGTAAATTGTGCGCTCCCCCATGATTTCTCCTTCCTTTACAGATTGCGGCCACCGCGCCGGCGAATATAGAAAAGAGAGGCGCGCGCCTCCCCGAATCGCCTGTCGAGCGTGAGCAACTAGGAATCGTCAATCAACAAGCTGTCGTCAATCCATGCCGTCGGCGCGGTTGATGCCTTTGCTGACGGGCAAGTTTAATTTAGGCGGGAGAGACGCCCCGCACTAGCGTATAAACACCTGAAAGGGGCAGGTGTTTACACTGAGATTGGAGGAATGAAGATCGAGGAAATCCTCACGGCAACGCGGAGTCCCTGGCAGAACCCATACTATGGAGAGACTGATCGGCTCCATCCGCCGCGAATGTCTGGACCATGTGAATGTTCTCGGCGAAAACCATTTACGCCGAATTTTGAGAAGCTACTTCGCTTATTACCATTGTTCAAGAGCGTATTTACCCTGGCGTAAGGATACGCCGGAGCTGAGAGCAACGCAGGCGCCGGGTTGCGGGCCGGTGTGAGATCGCCGAAGTCGGAGGTCTGCATCATCGGTAAGAGCGGAGGACGATGAGCGAGTCGTAACCCCAGTCGAAAACCAGGTGTGGCGCAAGTTGTGTGGCTTTTTGTATACAGTGTGGTTTTTTAGGATTGATCGAGGTCGTCCTTACACTGACCCACTTATTCGTGGGGGAAGGAGCACGCGCTTCGGAGAGTTTTCACTGTAGGATGAAAGCCCGACTCAAAGCGCGTGCCGCTTGCGACCCCAGCCAAAATGCAGATGATTGAGCATAACGAGCTTCATCCCCTCCCGGTATTAGACTCCTCTGCTTGTTATCAGATCTGCGCTTCTTATATGGCAAAGTTCGTGCCTCGCGCGGATACCCACGACGGATTTCGCGGCCGCAACCTGTGGCATACGTCTTGTACTGCCAGCCACTATGATTTCCATCATTATCCCTGCACTTGATGTGTCCGCCACTGTCAGCTCAGTCGTGAAGTTAGCCTTGGCCGATCCGCGGGTCAACGAAGTCATCGTCGTTGATAACGGTTCGATTGACGGCACCCCTGAACTTGCGGAAGCGGCCGGCGCGCGTGTCATCACGGGAGCCCTGCTAGGAAAAGGCGCTTCAATGAGCGACGGGTTGAATGCGGCGCGGAACGACCTTCTGCTCTATCTTGACGGCGACCTTAGTGGATTACATCAGGATTTGATAGCCCGTTTGGCCGAGGCGCTGCTAGAGGGCAGCGCGGACTTCGTCAAAGCCAGTTTCTCACGCGACGCGGGCCGCGTGACTACCCTCACGGCGCGCCCGCTGCTCCAGACCTTTTTCCCCGAACTCAACCACATAAAGCAGCCGCTGGGCGGAATCATCGCCGCGCGTCGTTCACTTCTCCGGCGACTACGCTTTGAGGACGATTACGGCGTAGACGTAGGGTTGTTGCTGGACGCGGCTCAACTCAGGGCGAGAATAGTCCAGGTCCACATCGGCCACATCGAACACGACAGCCACCCCCTTCAAGCGCTGGGCGACATGGCTTCGCAGGTCACGCGGGTCATCCTTGACCGGGCTTCACGCTACGGCCGCCTGAGACTCGAGCAAATCAAGGAGACGCAAGAGGCGGAGCGGCGCATGCGGGCCGATCTGCCGGTGATCCTGCAAAAGATCGCGCACGCCGAAAAACTGGCGTTGTTTGACATGGACGGAGTCATTCTGGACGGACGCTTCATCGTAGAGTTGGCCCGGCGCGCGTCCAAGACCGGCGCATTATCGCAGTATCTCGATAATCCGAAGTTTTCCAATGAATCGCGGACACGCTTGATCGCGTCTCTATTTTCCGGCGTTCACAGAGATGTGTTCCTGCAAACCGCGCAGGAGATGCCATTGATTCCGGGCGCAATTGAAACGGTCATCGGGTTGCGCAAGCTAGGCTACCGCGCCGGCATAGTCTCCGATAGCTTCTTCGTCGCTTCTGAGATCGTACGCCGCAGGGTCTTTGCGGATTTCAGCGTCGCGCACTTGATGGGATTCAGCGACGATAAAGCGACCGGGGATGTGACGCTCGCTCCGGCAATGGCCCATCACCCTCAGGGTTGTGATGAGCATAGAATTTGCAAGTCGAACGTCCTGCGCCATCTGGCCGGACACGCCGAATTCGCGTCAAAAAGTGTGATCGCGGTCGGTGATGGAGAGAACGATATATGTCTGCTGCGCGCCGTTCCACTGTCGTTCGCTTTCCAGCCGAAGAACAGGAGTGTCCGCGCCGCGGCGCGCTACGTAATAGACGACTCCCTGTCAGATTTGTTAAGAGTCGTGTATCAGGCGGAATTGTCAGAGTGCATCCTCGGGCATGAGGCGCACGCATGATCGAAATATTCAAGGATGCGAATTACGACTTCCTTGGCAAGAAGTGGCCGATGATTGCCCTGTCGTGCGTTATCATTCTGGCTGGCGCGGTCTCCTTCGCATGGCGTGCGCTGGATGGCGACCCACGGACGCATCCTTTCAACCTCGGCGTTGATTTCGTGGGCGGTACTATTGTCAATGTGAAAGTCAAGGAGCAGCCTGATCTGGACCGATTGCGGGCGGCGATTGAGCGGCAAGGCATTGAAGGATCGAAGATCACTCTCCAGCCGGTCGGCGAGTCATTCGGCCAGGAATATAAGAACGAGATGCTCATCCGGCTACCCAACCTGCCACAGGTCGAACCCCAAGCCGACCAGTCAGAGGCCGCCGCCAAGGCGCCGACCGATGTTGAACTTGGCGCGCAGAAAATCTTCGCCGCCCTCGCTTCGCTCAATCAAGAGGCGCTCGTCCAAAATAAGTTTGACCTCAATGTTATTAGCCGCGAGCGGTTGGCGGAGGAACTGGCGCACGTGGATCCACTCGATCTCCGCGAGAGCGCCGCCGTTTCCGCGCGCTATGTCGAGATCGCCAGCCGGATTGTCGATTATCGCGACCAGCAGCGCGGAGGACTAATCGGCGGCGTAGACGAGATCAAAAACTTGGGCGGCATCGAACCGCAATTGGGAAAGGCGCTTGACAGCCACTTCTTTGCAGGCATAGCCGCCGTCAGGAGCGCCGAAGTAGTAAGCCCGCAAATCGGCGCCGACCTGCGCGACCGCGCGATCATCGCCACACTACTGGCATGCGCCGGGATGCTAGTCTACGTCGCATTCCGCTTTAAGTCCTGGGGCTTCGGCGTCGGCGCAATCGTGGCGGTCTTACACGACGTCATTATCACGCTCGGCATCTTTTCGATCATGCAGTGGGAGATCAATCTGACGGTGATCGCGGCGCTTCTCACGCTGGTCGGTTATTCAATAAATGACACGGTCGTGATCTTCGACCGCGTCCGCGAGGTACTGCGCCTTAAACGCCACGAGAGTCTGGAGAAGCTGACCAATGACGCGATCAACCAGACCCTGTCGCGGACGATCATCTCAAACGGGACAACCTTCATCACGGTTTGCGTTCTAGTGATCTTTGGCGGCGAAGTCCTGAAGAGCTTCTCGTGGGCGCTCTTCATTGGCGTCATTGCCGGCACATACTCTACAGTTTACATCGCAGGCCCTGTGATGTTGTGGTGGGAAAGCCATAGGTCCGTACAACGGCCAACGACTGTTGGCTCGCATAGATAAGCGCCGGTCAAGAGCGAGCCCCCTCTCCCACTCCGGCGCCGGCGGAAGCCTAACTCGTCATGAGTGTGTGATGATGGATCAATCAGTTGGATTACAAATCAAGTGGAAGGTAAGCTGTCGCAGCCGCGACGCTCATCAGACGGCAGCGCTCGCAGAATCGCCGCCATCACAACCATGATCTTATCAAAGAAAGTATACGCCGGACGGTTGTCGAGCCAATCCGCCAGCGTCTTCTCCACGGGGCTGTCTTCCGCGATGCCGCGTGACCGCGCGGCGGCGAGGATCAATTTGCGTTCGTTCGCGTTGATTCGTCCAGCGACCCAGGCGACCTGTACGACAGGAAAGCGCATTAACACTCGATGATCACGCATGTTTACACCTGACCTACCGCGCGGGGCGGAGCGGCCACGTCGTTGAAATTATTGCTTCGCACGCGCAGGCCGAGTGAAGCGGGCGTCGTCAAGCTCCACGTTGTTCTTAACTTCAGTAACTTTGATCATCATTTCGCCCACGGGCGTCTTCTGTGTCCAGTGAAACGCCAGCTTCGAGCCGTCTACCTCGCGGTAATCGGCGTAATGAGTCTCAATCGGAATCCGGCCCTGCGGCCCTTCGTAGATCGCATCTTCACGCAGCAGCAGGAATGTCTGTTTATCATAGCGGCGGATAACAAATGAGCCATCCTTCCGTGTCAGGCGGATGACGAAAGCGGTGTCTTCCGTATCTGTCAATTCGGCTTTGGTGAACAAATCAAGCCAGCGCAGTTCGGCGTTGAAGACGGCCGACAATCGAGCGATCTCCAGTTCTTCGCCTGTCAGAGCATGCAACCCTCGGTACGGGTCTTCGCTCCACCCGGCCTGTCCGTCGTAGCCTTGCTTGATCGCGCCAACTCCTTTGATGGTGGTAATGGTCAGTCTTTTGTTGGGCGCTTTGCCATAAATTTCTAGCGCGCCTTGCAGGCCGCGCGACGGACTTTCCATTGTGGCCTTGAGCGCATAACTCGTGGTCTTTTCCAGCGCCTGACGACCGCCAAGTGCGGCGATGTTTTTCTCCATGATTTGTTCCGCCGAGAACATTAGATTCGGCGCGGGCGGCTCGGTTTTGGCGGGTTCCTGCGCTCTCGCAATATCGACAAGAGCGAGACAACCGATGAACAGACAGACTTGCGATAGGATTCTCATGATTTTCCTCCTTACTGCTTCTTTATCGAATGATGGTGATGGCTTTTTCCAGGACTTGATCGCGCCCTTCAAGCAGCGCGCGGCGAGTGATCTCGACCGGCGTGTCGGGTTGTATGCCCCGGCCTTCGAGCGCGACGCCTTTCGGTGTGTGGTACTCGCCGATGGCGTATTGCAGTCGCGCGCCAGTCGGGAGTTTTTCGATTACCGATGGCAGCGCCCCGCCGGCGGTCGGTTTGCCGACAATCTTCGCCCGACCGTTCTCCTGCATTGCGACAGCGAAAGTTTCAGCGGCGCTGCCTGTCCCTTCGTCAACCAGGATGACCAGCGGGCCTGTGTAAGCTTCAGCGTTCGGCAAGACCAGGCGGCGCAACTCACCCTGTCGCAGCCGGGTCGTGCCGAGCGTGGTGTTCCTGGTGTGGAAGAGTCCGGCGACGGCCGTGGTCACGGCGATCTCGCCGCCGGGCGCGCCGCGCAGGTCGAGGATGACGCCGGGCGCATCACGGAAAGATTTCACCGCCTCCCGAATAGGTTCGAGCAGCGGCAGCATAAACAGGTTGAAGCGCAAATAGCCGACGCCGTTCGCCAACCGCCGGCTCTCAACCTGGCCGCGATAAACCGGGAGTTCGCCGAACTTGATAGAGAGGCCCTCCGGTAAACGCCGTTTCAAAGTCGTTTCACGCGCCGCGCCGTCTTCATTCAGATAGCGAACAACCACCGTCGAATCAATTTCGCCTCTCAAACGCGATCTGATGGCGCGCAGCAACAGCGAATGCTGCTTGGCCACATCCTCTCCGCGCGCCGCGATTTGCCGCTGCAATACATCCAGCGATTCTTCGCCAACGCTTGCCACGATGAAACCCGGACGCAGCCCTGCCTCGGCTGCCGGTGAAGACGGCTCGACGCGCGTGATCGTCGGTCGGCCTTCGACCATTTGCACCTCCATTCCCGTTTCGGCGCGGGCGGATTTACCATTCGATTCTTCGCCTGCGTAGGCTGAAGGTGGGAAAACAGCGAAGTGCGACTGCTTCAACTCCCCCAGCATTTCGTTCAGCAGCCGGTGAAACTCAACGTCGTTCGTCGTCGCAGCCACGCGCGGAGCATAGCGCAACCGGACCGCATCCCAATCCACGCCGTTGAGTTTTGGATCGAAATGTCGCTCCTTGACACGACTCCAGGCGATCTCGAAAGCTTCGCGCCGCAACTCACTAGCCGTTTGCTGCGCTACCGTAATGCCGCATAACAGGACGAGCGCGACCAAGACGTGGAACAAACCTCGATAACTTTTCATCACTTTATTCTCCTTCTTTTGCTTCGTCATCTTCGGGCAGAAAGATATCTTCAATCTTCAAACCCACCAGCCGTGCGACCTTGAATGCCAGCGGCAAGCTCGGATCGTATTTTTCGGTCTCGATCGCGTTGATCGTCTGGCGCGACACGCCGAGACGTTCAGCCAGATCCGCCTGCGACCAGTTGCGCTCGGCGCGAATGACTTTCAGCCGATTTTTCATTGGTAACGCCTCCGCGCGATCAGATAACCGAATACCCACAGCGCCATCATCATCATCAGGACGTAATCGGGTTTGAACTGCGTGATGAACCCCGCCTTTCGCAGATATTCACAGGTGAGCACGGCGACCGCCGTACTAGGAAAAGCGATTGCCAACGCTTCGAGGTGAATGCGCCGCTGTAACTCATCTGCCAGCCGAATCAGTCGCAGATAGCTGACAAGGCAAAAAACGTAAGCCGCCACAGGAATCATCGCCAGCCCAAGCCGCGCCAGCGCGCTCAGTTCCAGCCGCTCTAACAACCATGAAATGAAGATGACGCTTGCCATTCCGACTCCAGCCGCTATCGCCATGCGGAACATTGGTTTTGGGTCTTGTTTTGTCATTGCTTTCCTCCGTGAATGAAACTCGGTTGACAAGAGCAAATCGTAAAGTATCCTTGTCTTTATTTCAAGTATCATTTACAAAAAGTCTGGCAACACTGACATAATTTGAATCATACTTGACAGGCAGATGATGAATTTACGGGAGATTTGCCGAAGATGTGGCAAGGTTTGACTAAATTAGTTTTACTCCGACTATACAAGTGACAATCTGAAGCAGCCGTATGCGAAGGAAAGATGGCAATGTTAGGCTGTCAAGGAGAGAATGGTCGTGAGGCGCCTGGAGCCAAGCAACGCGACCGCGAATTCGCCGAAGAGTTGGAAAACCATCTGGCCATACACAACGAAGACAACTTGCGCGCCGGGATGTCCCTGGATGAAGCGCGGCGGTTGGCGCTCTTCAACCTCGGCGGCGTCACGTTGACGAAAGAAATTCGCTGTGAACAATAGGGGTCAGTGCTCGAAACTTTTTTGCAGGACTTGTATATTGGCTTGCGAATACTGCGAAAGGGTCCGGGCTTTTCGTTGGTGGCGATTCAGACGCTGGCGATGGGCGTCGGCTCGAACGTCCATTTTATCCTACGTCCACACTTGCCTGCCCTAACTCTACCGGCAATTCCGATTACAAAAGGGAAACAAGTGAAAACACCTATACGGATCAGGTGAAGTCACGGATGCCCATTCATCACTAATCCCTTACTATATGAATAGTTAAATAATCGCAGACACAAAACGAAAGAAGTCGAAATGAACGAGTTGATGAAAGTATTGGTTGCTTATGACCCTTCAGATAGGCCTCAGCCCCTGCTGGATGAATTGCAGCGGGCGGGTCTACCTCGCGAAGCCGAAGTTGTTGTTATATCGGTAGTTGATGTAGACGCGCCACCTTTCCCAGATGATGTGATCTCGTCAATCTCCGTTAATGACAGATTGAATACAGTTTTAAGGGCGCGCAAGCAAGCTTTTTACGATGTTGTAATGAAGGATCGCGATAAGGCGTTTCATGCCGTAAGTGATGCCCTACAGTCAGCGCTCCGGGCCAGCGAGCTGATTAAATCTGTGTTCCCTGCATGGGATGTGAGCGCTGAGGCATACGCAGATTCCCCTGTGCAGGCAGTAATCAAGAAGGCTGATGACTGGGGAGCGGATTTAATAGTTGTCGGAACCCATAAACAATCTTCGCTCGAACGATTCATTCTCGGCAGCGTGTCACAAAAGGTAGTAAACGAAGCCAGTCGTTCCGTACGCGTCGCAAGAAGTTCATTCTATGAAGGCGAATCTCCGGCGCGCATTTTAGTCGGTCTGGACGGCTCGTTCTTCGCCGAGAAGGCCGCCCAATCAGTCGCAAAGCGCGCCTGGCCTGCGCGTAGCGAAGTGCGGCTCGTTACTGTAACGAAGCCCTTTGGTATGTACGGAGTTGCACCGGACGAGCAGCGCAATCGGGCCACTGAGGCCCAAAAACCCGTAGAAGCAGCGCTCCGGGAAGCGGGGCTAAAAGTATCGTCAGTAATTCGCGAAGGCGATGCGAAAAGCGCTTTGGTAGCGGAATCTGAAAGCTGGGGCGCGGACTGTATTTTTGTCGGGTCGCGGGGACTTCACCGCGCTTTTTTGAGATTTTTTCTCGGCAGCGTTTCGGGAGCCGCCGTAGCCAATGCGACTTGTTCAGTCGAGGTGGTGCGCTAAGATCGCGCACTCCCCTTATGGATGAATGTATAAATCTTTGTTTCCTATATATATATACATCATATTCCGGTCTGACTCCGCGTGTGCGCTGATAATAGGCCTGATAAATCGCCGCGGACTTGGGTGTCGCGTGAACTCCGCCGAAGCCACTGTTTTCGACCAGCACGACCGAAGCGATCTCCGGCCTGGCTCATTGATGACCTGAATCCAGTACAACCTCACCCCGAGGAGCAGAAAAAGTGTGACACCCGAGTTGAGTAGATCGACCGTTTGAGCAGATGAATTGACGTCAGTCACCTTTGTGTCATTGTCCGTTTCACAATCCAATCGCCGATGGTCTTCAGCGCGACGGGCGCAATGGTCTCTTCAATCTTGATGTATTCGTTCGGCGATCCGGTCTCGCTGGTTTGAAAAAGGTGATTGAGCTTCGCCAACCTGACCACGGTGACGTCTTTATTCCCGCCTGCTTTGAGCGCGGCATCGATCTCGCGCAGGTTTTCGTCAACCGGCACCTGAAGGTCGTTCTCGCCGTTGAGCGCAAGGACGGGGCATTTCACTTTCCGCAGCGCGCCCTTAAGCGGGTTTCCAGTGTGGGGGGAAGCCCCACTCAGGTCACGCGCTGACTGCATCCTAAGACAGAGTGCAGACTGCCAAGCATCGCGAGCTTTCTCATGCCCATGATTAAAACTCCTCAGCCTGTCGCCAAATCTGCGCTTATTGTTGGGCAACGTTCTTGCCAGTAGCCAGGGAGACTGAATCTCTATCTTTAAACCGATCGCTATTGCGGGGAACAGACGATATGCTCTGCCACTTGTACCAGTTCCTCCTGGCATCTATAGAGGTATGCAGGCTAGAATTCCCGCAGATGCTTTTACAAAGATGGACATCCAGAAAAAGCAATCACCTTGTGGTCGCATTGACTCTGGTGTTTTGGTGGGGCGGATATACTTTACCTCGTTTCAAGACAGAGGTATCGCTTGCCTCAGGCGACTTGCGGATCGCTGAGGATGCGGCATTCGTATCCGCGGGCGAACGCCGCCAGGTTACTGAGGACGGCCTCCGCATCGTTCTAGCTAAGCCCGCGGATAAATTCCCTCGGCCTACCAAATCGCAGGCGCGCGGCGCGCTCAACGTTTTTTTTCTGAGTTTAGGTCGCAAGCCGCGCCCGGACGATGTTCCGGCTCCTCTGATCACAATTGCCTGGCGCTCCCCTATCAAGGACAGTGATTGGCCACCACCGCCATCCGTCGATCGGCAGCTACCGTTTCACCTCCTCGACGCCTACCTCCGCCACTGCGCCCTTCTGATTTAAATCACAAGAATTACAAATTCGCGCGTACCCAAAGGGGCTCTCGATAAATCGTTTGCCGGACTTTTCTCGCTTTAGAGCGCCGGGGCAAACCATCCTTACTTTTTGCGAGGTGGGGGGCGTTCAATTGATTCAGTAGTTGACGACGCGGGTAACGCTTCAGCGACCTGGCGAATGCTGTCAATGCTGCGCTGGGATTCGACAAATCCATTTTAGACACGAGTTATCACAGCGCATGAATGCGCGAGTTTTATCCAAAATGTCGACAGCCCGGCAGAAGGTCTCAGGCATTACCAAACCTGTAAGTTTAGCCATCGCCTGATTTGAAAGAAAGGAAAGTGTAGTTCTATGCCACATGGTCTGCCTCTGCTCGACGATCTGCTTATTCTGCTCATCGCCTCAATCCCCATCGCCTTCGTCTGCCACCGCCTACGCCTGCCGGTGATCGTGGGGTTCATGATCACCGGGGTGGTGATCGGTCCTTACGGATTTGGACTCATCAAGGACGCGCTGGCGGTCGAATCCCTAGCCGAGATCGGGGTGGTACTGTTGCTATTCACTATCGGTTTGGAATTCTCGCTACGCCGCATGATGGAGATGAAGCGGCTGGTGATATGGGGCGGTGGGCTGCAAGTGCTGCTCACAATCCTGGCTGGCGCCGGACTCTTCCACATGCTCGGCTGGGCTACTGGCCAGTCGGCCTTCTTCGGCTTCCTGTTCGCGCTATCGAGCACGGCCATCGTGCTCAAAACCTATATGGATCGGCTGGAGATTGACACCCCGCACGGGAAGGCTGGCGTCGGCATCCTGCTCTTCCAGGATTTGTGCATCGTCCCGATGATGATGCTCGTCCCGATCCTCAGTGGCAGGGAGGGCTCGTCTTTCACGAATATCGCGATCAAACTGGGGACGGCGTTGGCGGTTATTGCCGGCGTCATCCTGGCGGCGCGCTTCGTGGTGCCTTTCTTGCTCCATCACATCGTGCGCCTGCGCAGCCCTGAGGTGTTCATCATCTTCGTTGTGCTGGTGAGCCTCGGTACCGCCTGGCTCACCTCG
>Ga0154003_1000080_pt1 | contig 30021 bp, 24 predicted proteins | sample TSFL087MetaG_FD_104679 | JGI IMG/M metagenome (GOLD analysis project Ga0154003, IMG submission 104679) | Attine ant fungus gardens microbial communities from Florida, USA - TSFL087 MetaG | ecosystem: Host-associated > Fungi > Mycelium > Unclassified | place: USA: Florida, Lake Talquin State...
CGCCAGACGTGGCGCTCGTTGTCGTAGGAGTGCATCACGTCGCCGTAGTCCCAGAACCCGTACCAGTTGTGCTGGTCAATCTGCTTCAGATAAAAATCGAGCGTGGCCGCGAGCCTCTCTTCAATCGCGCGTTTCACCGGGGTCGAGCGGTCCTCCAGTCCCCAGACGCCGAAGGCCCGGGCCGAATGCAGGTATTGTGGCGCGCAGACCAGCAAAGGCGGCTCTACGCCGGCCCGCGCCATCTTCGCCGTCTCCTCTTTGGACGGGACGGCGGCGGTCGCAAACAGCGTCAGCTCACTGGTGCGCGCCACGCCGTGCGCCGTGCTGAAACCGGGCTGCACGTCCTCGTAAACGGCTTCGAGGCCATGCGGGCGGGTGTCGTAGTGGCGCATATCCATGCCCGGCGCTTCGGGCGACCACATCCAGACGATCAACTCCGCGTCGCCGCCGGACGCCTTCTGCGCTTCGAGCGACGCCGGGTATGACTGCCAGAAATTCTTCAGGCCAGCCGCCAGCCCGCCGCTCACATCACCGGCGAAGACCAACCCTGACGCGCGCTTGCCTGACCCGGCCGGTATCCACGCGCTTTCATGGTTGGCGCGCTTGAGCACTGTAAACCCGTCGGCGTTGGGTTGGATCAACTTGAAATCATCCCACACCGCCCAATCGGCCAGCAGACTCTGTCCGCGCGTGTTGTAGGCTTCCTTGTTCGGGACGCGCCTGCCGGCGATCTGATCCGGATAAACGTCGGCGCCCGTTTGCGGATGGACCACGAAGCGGCCTCCGCGCCCGATCATTGGCTGAATCGGTTCCGACCACAGGCCCGAGCCCTCGCCGGAGAAGCGCACGTGGCGGTTGTGAATCTGCTCGCGCATCGGGACCGAGAAGACCACGCCCAGCCCGCGGATGAAGTCTTTGCTCTCATTGCCGTCGTAAACGACGGTGTGGACCAGGCGAACCGACTCCTGCCCGGCGTAGAAATACAGGCGGACGACAAACGGAAGCCACTCGCGGTTGCTCTTCATCCCCCGATGTTTGCCTTCGATCTTCGCCACCGCGCGCACCGGGCCGGACTGCTCTATCGTCACTCTCTCGACTTTGGTCGAATATCTCTCGCGTGGCGGGGCGTTCTCGGCCCCGCCGTCGGGGCCGTCCTGTAGGATGCAAACGAGCCGCCCGTGTCGCGCCACCTCACGACCGTCTATAGCCATCGAGTCAATGAGACTGGCGCCCCACCTGGGAATGCGAACCTTCAATCGTCCGGTATCTATTTCAAAGGTTGTGTCGCTCTGTCTGACCTGCACGACCGGGACTGATGTGGCCGCCGCAGTATTGCTCAGGGAGAGCCTGAGTGAACCTGCAGTCTCCGGGCCGGCCACAGTGGCGAAGCCAGACCACTTGATCGAGCCGTCCGGCCACCAGGCGAGAGGCCACGATTGCAGCGGCAGACTCTTCCCGTCGGCTGTGGTCAGGGTGAATGCCTGGTCCCTACGAACTTTTCCCTGTGGCCACGGCGTTCCCCAACTAACGCCCATCGGCGCCGCCGGCGGCCTATCTCCCAGCCATTTCAATTCGACGGATGAAGCGGATTGCGCGGCGGCAGGCAATGCGCAGCCCGCAACCAGCAGGGCCAGCAGCGTATGCAATGCGACCTGCTTACAGAGACGGTCTGCTAAAGCAATCAAGGTCAATCTCTTTTTCATAGCTTCCCTCACCAGGCTATCGGGTTCGTTTGGCAGTAACCTGCCACACTCTGAAGTTGTCGTAAGCTACCATAGTCACGCCTTCCATTGAACGCAGTCCGATCCGTCCTGCCCCGTGCGGGCGTTCGAGGTCGTCCCACTTGATGACGACCTTGCCGTTGACCTCAACTTCGATGTGCGCGCCGCTCTTTAAAATACGAAGGCGATGCGTGACATCGGTCGGGCCAGTGGTCAGGCTCGGGCCTTCGGCCACCTGTTTGAAACCAGGATTCTTGCGGAGGCGGTTCGAGAGGCTTTCCGTCTCATTGTTCCGGCTCCAGTAGGAATCGGTGTAATTGGCCAACGCGCCGCTGTGATAGGCCTGGTATTCCGCCCGGCGCGGCGGCAGGGACAGGTCGAAGATGTCTTCGCCGTTCCTGCTGACGGCGCAGAATAGGACAATGGTCAGCCCGTTGGTGGAGCCGCAGGGGCTCATCTCGAATTCGAGCAGGAAGTCCGACGGGAAGACGCGATGATTCCAGATCACCATATGTGAACGGCGGCCCGGCTCGACAGGCCGGGGTCTGCCGGCCGAGTCGAATGGCGACGGAGCCACAAGCAGTCTGCCGTCGCGAACTTCCGCGCCGCCCCAGCCCTCGGCGATCCACTCCGCGTCTGGCGCGGGGCTGGCTTTTCGCCGCCACATGGCCCCAACCTGCTCAATCAGATCTTCTTCGCGGGCGATCATCTGCGGCCGGCTGAAGTCGTTTTCGTAAAATGGGCGCATGTCATACCCCGACAAGTCAAGCGGAGCGGCCACGCCCGCCGCGGTCTGCGTCGTCGCCGTCCGTGCCGCGCTGGTAAAGCACAAGAACACGAAAAGCAAAACGGCAAGGGGGCGCATTGCGCGGCGCCCAGCGGTGACAAAGGACAGGCTCAAGTCAACCTCCCGTGAACAAAAAGAATACCGGGACCGGTAATGATCCCGACTCCGGCGATTGGCTCTGATCGAAAAAGCCTTCCAGCAATTGCGGATGGAAGACGTCAGGCCGCAGCAATTATAACCCCGTCGAAAGATTGTTGGTGATCATCAGGTAGTCAACGGCGTCACACTCGGCGCAAAGTACTGTTCTGAAAACAACCGACTCCGCTGATTTGATCTATATCACCCCGGAGCTAACCGGATCGCCAACATTATGCGGCTCGTCGGTAACGATGATGCAACCCGCCGACTTGAGGGATTGCGATGACCTTGCACTTCAACGGCGCTTCGATCTCTCGAGGAGTCGGCGAGTTCCTCTCCAATGCCTGATGCGGTCGTGAGTTGTGAGACCACCGTTCCAGGACACATTTATCTTTGTGTAAGGATGCGCCGGAGCCGAGAGCGAAGCAGGCGCCGGAGTGCGGACCGGTAATTGAGATCGCCGAAGTCGGAGAGTCGCATCATCGCTACGAGCGGCGGGCGGCCTGAGGAAGTGATTGAAAATACAGGCCGGATAGAGTTTTAGCGATGAACCGGTCTATCTGGATATTTCACTCGGCAGGATGACGCCGGCGAGGCGTTCGCTGGCCGCGCGCAGGCGGCGTCCGCCAGAGAAAATGATTCCAGGTCTTGATTGACAATTTGTCATAGAACAGATATAAATTGACCATCAATAGTACAAATAGGCATAATACAAATCGATCACAACCAATATGGACACTGAAGAGTTGAAACAATTCGGACGCCTGTTAAGGCAGGCGAGAGAGTCAGCGGGCTTGAGCCGGGACGCGCTGGCGCAGCGCGCCGAGATGAACGCGAGCTACATCTACCGCATCGAGTCCGGCTCTCGCCGGCCAAGCCGCAAGGCCACATTTGCCCTGGCCGAAGAGTTAGGAGTTGAGGGCGAGAGTTTGAATAACTGGCTATTAGCGGCGGGATATGCGCCGATGCCGCTGCTCACGAGGGTGCGCGGGGCAGTGCGCACGCGAGGCGGCGCGCGCCGCCCTTCGCCGGAATCGAATCAATCCGGCTTGGACAGGTCCCGATGGACGGAGTGGCTGGAAGCGATGGGGCTGCAGGAGACCGCGATCAGGCGGCTGCTGCGGACGATGGAGACAGCGGAGGCGCCGGTGCGGGAGGAGGCGGCCAGGACGATCTCCGCCGCCATCCTGTGCGCCGCCGAAGCGCTGGAAGCGCCGGTTCGCAAGGCCGTCATTCCAGCCGCCGGCGGGCATCACCAGATCATCGCGTCGCACGTCATGCAGCGATTGCTCCTGCGCGCAATCGGCGAGGCTGCTGAGTCCGGGGTCACCGATATCATTCTGGTCCTGGCCCCGGGGATTGTAGATACTCTCTACACGCCCTTAAAGGACGCGTTGGAGATTGCGGTCGTTCCATCAATCAAACTAAAATGCGTCCACCAACCGGCGCCTGATGGATTGGGAGACGCCATTCTTCAGGCGGAAGAGTTGATAGGCCAAGAGACATTCGCCGTACTCCTGCCCGACGATGTGGTGAGGGAGCGTGTGGGTAGGACAGTTTATTCGCGGGAGCTACGTCGTATGATGGATACCTTTAGCCAGCAGAAATGCGCTCATCTGGTAGCTGTGGCCTCCGTGCCCAGGTCCAAGATGCCTCAGTGCGGGGTAGTCAAAGTCGCCGCTAAGCAGATCATCCCCAACGTTTTCCAAATCAATCAGCTGGTCGAGAGACCGGAATTGTCTCATCCTATCTTTCGTTCCGAGCGCATTTATGGAATCGTCGGCCGCTATATTCTGAGTCCTGATATTTTCTCTACGTTAAGCAAGTTGAAACAGAAAAAGGAGCGCCCGGTGCAGCTCACAAACGCCCTGGAGCAATTGCGCCAGGACGGGCAAAACGTTTGCGCCTTCGAGTTGAAGGGCACGCGGCAGGATGTGGGGGAGGTGATTGAGCAAGCAGGCGAACTGATTGAAGCTTCTGATGAGTCGCTGTAGCGATTTGCCGCCTTAAGTAGCGTAGTCTCACCTATTTAGGCGATATTTTCTTGGCGGGTTCATCAGGCCGAAGATTTTTTTACGCGCCTTGTCCCACTCCCAATGCGATGGGCGGCAGTACGATGGGCTGGCGTACGATTTTGCGGCCGAGCCTGATCCGAAGTGGATCGGGTTGGATGAAGCCCTGCTGACCGGCGATATCACTGAACCTGATCTCGGAGTCTCTTTACAGGACGCCCGCCTACTCGAAGAGATTGCGCATATGGTTCGTATGGACTGAACCAACTCAATCAAGAAAGGAGTCAACGTGGCAGACATAGAACTACAAGTTATCGAACACTGGGTGCAGCAACTCCGGCAGGCAGGTGAAGCGGAGCAACTGGCAGCCACTAACAGAATTGTTATCCGCACTCGCGGCGTCGTCAGGACACGCGGTATTGCGCGTTCGGCGGCGCCGGCGGCGTCCGAAGACGCGCTTGCGCAAGTCGTCGCGGCGCTTCAGGAGACGCAGCATCCCGACGTGCGCCGGGAGGTCGTTCTGGCGTTAGGGCAGGTAGGCGGGGCCGGAGAAGCCGGCGCCTTGGCCAGGATAGCCAGGAGCGACGCGGACCCGACGGTGCGCGCTACGGCGGTCGAGGCGCTGGGCCAGATTGGAGGAGCGGACGCTCTACAAGCTTTGCGCGAGTCGGCTCTACGTGATGGGCATGAAATTGTGCGGGCGCGGGCAGTGGTGGCGTTGGGCGAGTTAGCGAAAGCCGCGCGACAGGTAGGGGAGGACACTGCGCCCGTGCGCGCAACGCTCGAAGAAGCGCGCGACACGGAGTTGTCCGCATACGTCCGTGAGATGGTTTTGGAAAACCTGGAAACGCTGAAATAAGCGGCAAGGAAGGCTCCCCCTATGGATAGTGATCGCAAAGAACTAGAAAGTCAGATGCAACAGTTGCTCCGGGAACTGAGCCGGAAGGAAGGCGGTAGGGCGCAAGAGCGCGAGCAAGTTGTCATTGCGGAGATTCGGGAAAAAGGCGGCGCCGTTAAGAAGTTCATGGAAGCCTTTGGCAATGAGGCCAGAGATCAAGTCGTCACTTTCCGATGGCACCCGCGCTTCCGCAAGCATCTCACTCCCGAACCACCCAGAGAGGGAGTGTTATGCGCCTTCGGCGCCATTCAGGATCTGGTCTTCACGCCCGCCGGGATGGAGGATTTGATACGCTGGCTGGTCAAGAATAGACATGTTGCCCCCCGGCAAGCGCTCGATGATCTTTTTGTCGCCGGGCAGAAGCCTAAGGAAGTAATCTCCCTGGCGCAGGAGATGCTGGAGGCGCTTCTTTACTCAATGAGCCAACCGCCGGCCCTGAAGCCTGTGCTGAAAGACGCTGAGCTGCGGTCCGCCCTCAGAGACTTCGTCGCCGGTTTGTCACAACCTGACAAGGTGCGCCCGGTGTTGGGTGGCGCTTCGGCGATCATTGCCGAGTTCCTGTCTCAACTCGGAGTAGCAAACACGCGGCTCTATTCGAGCTACCGCTCCACGGACATCGCGCGGCTGTTTCTGGGCGATGCATTGACGCTGGAAGTGGATGTAAATGGTTCGGTCACGGCGGACAGGCGGGTCAAAGATGCGGGCGAGCAGACCCATCCAACTCGCTCCAGTTACATTCTGCCTTACAACGCCGGGCGCACAATCGCGGACCCTACTCGGCCGAAGAGCCTCCTGCGTCATCCTCAGACTGGCCAGCCGATCACGGCTCGCCAGGACGACCGGCTGATTTATCGGGTCTTCAACCACATCCGAGATCACATGCAACAATGGGATGATGTCATCATTGAGACAGACAGCGGCGAGTTGCTACAAGGTCCCACCGGATTGGACAAAGATGAATGGCCGTTCGTGGCCGGTTTCGTGGATTGGGACGTGACGACGGACAAGAAGCTGAAGATCCGTTTTCTGAAGCCGTCGCAGATGGCCGAGATCGGCCGCCGGTTTCGCTATGTCATTCTGAACGCGCCTGGCCTCCGATCCTTTACTGGGCCCGAATCCGTCCTCCCGCAGGATGCGTTAGGCAAGATGCTGAGCGAGGCCCTGGTCAAGCAGATAGCGGCGCTGCGCGAAGCGGGATGCAAAATCCACCTGGAATTGAGCGGAGGCGCGGGAGAGAACGATCGCCTGATGCCTTTTGCGCGCAGCCTGCGCAGCCTGATCGGCAGCCTGGGCCTTAATCAGGAGGAACTGCGCCAGGTGACAAACCTGCCGGATTGCCCGCAGCCGAATGGAGCCATCCCGCATCCCAGCGAGATCTTCAATCGATACCAACGTGCTCGGCAGTTGGCCGAGACGCTCGACGCAGATAGGCTTTACGTACATGGCAACGATGTAGACCTCGTTCTGCGCCGGAACGGCTCTCCGGGAGACATGCATAACGAGATTCAAGCCGACCTGTTTACCAAGGGCGTCGTGGTCGCCGGAGTGTTACAACGCAGCACTGATGACTGGGTCGCCGAGATCAATAACCTGGAACCGTTGCTGACCGCCGATGGATTCATCCGGCTGATCGAGTTCGGCTTTGACTTCGCCAGATTGCGACACCCCGCGCCAAGCTCGCCCCTGGGAATGACCGTCGAGGGCAAGCAGCTTTTTCGCAACCTGGTAGAGACGGGCTACTACATTGCTACTGCTTCCAACGAGTATTCGGTCGCTGTGATCCCGGTGATGTGGCCGCGGCTCCCGGCGGGCATTAACCCAACCGGCGCCGGTGACATTTGCTCCGGGATCTCGCTTGTATATTCCGGGTGGTAGTACAGCAGCAAGATAGGCAAGGTTTGACTACTATGGAAATTCGTTTCAATAAATCTCACGGTTTAAGGAATGACTTACAGATCGTTCTGCCTCGTGCGGAGGTAGAGGACGCTCTCTTCCACATCGCCAATCGCGGGCGCCTTATGCAGTTGCCCGGGCTAGTGCGCCACATTCCCAAGCAGGATCCGAATGTACGTTGGCAAGTCAACGATTGCAAAATACCTGTCGAAGAGCATCTGAAGCTACTTACGGAACAGGGACAGGCTATACTGGATCACAACGGCTATCCGAAGCGCCGCGTCATTGCCATCGGCAGCCGCAACGTCGGGAATAACCACGGGTTCATCGCCTGGCAGAAGAACGAAAATCCGAAGCCGTTCCATATCCAAGGCGACCCGCTCAATTATCCGTCTTATTCGTGCTTGGTCAGACACCGGAACGGGCGATTGGCAATTCAGGCTCTGCGATTCGACCGGGATCGGGTGTTCGATGGCGATGCGGAAATTACAGAAGAGATCGAGTGGTGTGTGTTCGCCAATTGGGCGCTGAGGGATGGCAAGGTCGTCAACATCGAAGATGTGATCGAGCAGTTTTATGACATCCGCCACGTCCTGGCCTTTGATCTGGAGCGCGAGGCGGGGCGGCAGATTGAAGCCGAGATTTACAAGGATTACCCCGGACGTTTCCGCGAGAACGCCATCCAGGCGTTGAGGGATAAGGGCGCGCCGCGCAATCGCTTTCTACACAACTGTCTGGGCCTCTCTGACGACCACATCTTCATCCTTCAGCGGGAAGGGACGATCGAAGAGGTGGCCAACTGGCTCAAAGATGCGGGGGCGAATGATGGAATTATCCTAGACAATGGCGGAAGCGTCTTTTGCTGGGCCTGGTGGCTGCATCCGAAGGGCGGTTTTCTATTCACGGCGCCCGATTTTCGCCCCGCCTCCAGCGCCGTCATCGCCTTCGTCCTCAAAGGGCCGGCGGCGCCGAGTATGCCCAGCGGGAGCGTATCGTTCAGCATCGTTTAACGACCGCAGCGGAGGCTAGCCATGAACCAATCAATCAACGATCACGAATCGGAGAAAGCATTGTGTGTAGCCGAAGAAGCCGACCTCGATTCTTTCCTCGATTCCGTGCTTGAGGAAGGGCTTCGCGCCGTCGGAACAGATCAAGGCTCGCTTATGCTGCTCAATTCAAGAGAAGCTATTCTGGTTACCGGGCGTGATTATGACTCAGCCTGCGACCAACAGAGTGGCTGTACAGACTGCGTTTGGAACCAGCCATCCTGATTCGCGATTCGAATCAAAGGCGATTTGAACAGGGAGGAGCATGCCGATGGGAAGAGAGATTCTACATGCCATCCTCTGGGACTACACTGCTCCTGAGGAGCGGCGCAAACTGGCGAGCTATGTTCTGGAGGGACTGGACGAGATCGTCAGGATCGTCAAAAAGGCCGAAGACGATCTGGAACAGATCCCGCCTCGCCGCGATCCCTGTTTTAACGGCTACGTGGATGGAGGAGCGGAGCGCGTGAGCGCTCAGGTCGAAGCCTTGTTCCGTCGCCTGCAGAAAACAAAACCCAGGGAGGGAAAGCGTCTGACCTATCGCGATGAGCCTCCTGACGCGCCGCCAGGCAGGCAGCGTCTCCGGCTAGCGCGCGAGATCCTGCACAATGGGAACAGCGAATGTCTCGGCTGGGTGACGCTTCTGGCCGCCTGCGCGCTTCAAGTTCGCCTCAACCCGCTGATCGTCGTGACGCGGAATAAGAGGGACGGCGGTCATCACGCCATTTTCGGCTACTGGTTGAGTGAACAGTGCTTCTCGCGAGTGGTAGTGGATGGGAAGAGCGTGGAAGATCGCTTGAAGAAGGGACAGATCGGCGTCGTCAACGCCACCCGAATTGCTGTTGACGAGAATGGAGGCTTGTACACGTTCGACAAAGCGGAAGCGGAAGCGCGTGATGAACTCCTGCCGCCGCGCAATCCCGACTGGGAGATTCGGTACGCGATTGACCTGCGCGCAGCGCGAGAGCAAGGCGTCGAGCCTTTGCTGCCGCTCAGGCCCTGGTCGGGCAATCATCCTCTGGCGCTGGCGGACGCGTTCCAGAAACGGCCGGAGTTGAATGATTTGCGTAGGTTCTGGCGCAACCGAAAACCGTCGGGCGCGTTCGCTCTGGTCGGCATTGGCGGCGCAGGCAAGACGTCTCTCGTCCATCGCTTCCTGGCGCAATTGCCCGGCAGCGAGATCGGAGGCGGCGCGGAGCGCGACTCGTCGCTACCTGTCCCTGACGCTCTCTTTGTCTGGGATTTCTATGAATACTCGGATAGCGACAGATGCGCCACCGCGCTTTACAACTACCTCACCGGGAAGCGGGTGAGGAAGGCGACTTTCGAGCAGGTCCAGCAAGAGATCAACAAAGAGTGGCGCGGCTGCCGCGTCCTGCTGGTATTCGACGGCGTGGAGAAGTTGCAGATCGCGTCCGGCGCCGAGCCGGAGAAAGATGGCGGAACGTTCGGACAGTTTCTCCCTGAAGGCGCGCCTTTCGCGCGATTTTTAAGATGGGTTTGCGACGGACCGCGTCCCGTTCAGGTCGTCGTCACGAGCCGGTTGGAATTGACCGACTTGCGCCGTTATGTGGCTGGCGGCTGTTACCGCGTTGTCGAAGTGGGTGATTTACCCGGTGAAGGCGCGCGGGCCTTGCTGCGGGCGCGAGGAGTCCAGGGAGAGGATCGGCGCCTCGATGAACTCGCGCGCGAATTCGGCAATCATGCCCAAACGCTCGATCTGTTAGGCAACGCGTTGCGCCTCTTTTGCGGCGGCCAGCCGGCGCGCGTGCGCGATTTACCTCCCTTGGAGAATCCCGATCGTTTCCCGGGCCTGGGCGATCAGGCATGGAAGCGTCGCCGGGTTTTGCGATTCTATGAACAGGAGCTTCCACGAGAAGCCCTCGCGGTTCTCCAGTGGCTGTGTCTCTTCCATATCGTTCCGGCGACGAAGCAATGGCTGACAGACATCTTCCTCAAACGGCGGGGGACGACCGGAGGCGCCGCGAAGATCGAGTCGGCGGAGTTGCAGAGTTGCCTGCTCAGTCTTTGCCGCCACTACCGCCTGGTCTCCGCCGAGCCTTTGGATCAGCCGGAAAAGTTCAGCGTCCATCCGGCGGTGCGCGAATACTTTTACGAGAGCATAAAAAAGAAGGCGGTTTTGCACGGACGCGTGCGCGAATACCTGGCTGAGATGACATCTTCTATCAACAAGCCAGTTGACCAGCAAGAACTCGATCTGTTGGAAGAGTTGGTTTACCAGTGCCTGGGGGCGCATCGTGAATCCGAGGCTTTCGATGTATTCGTTGACAAGATGGGTTCCTATTCTCACCTCGCCTCCAATCTCGGCGACTATGCCAGAGGCAAGCGCGTGGTGTCGCTCTTCGCCGGGAAGTCGGATTTCGATTTCCCTGCCAGCCTCGGCCTCGAGAAGAGGGCGCGCCTGTTAAACGCATATGGCGGGTTCTGTCGAGAGTTGGGAGAGTTGTCCGCCTCGGCGCGAGCCCTGGAGGAGACGCTGCGCATTGGTCGAGGCCGCCAGGGCGAATACAACATCTCCGTCGCGCTACGCAATCTGCCACTGGTCTTCCTGCTGTCGGGGCATTTGAGCAGGGCCAGGGCGGCGGTCGCGGAAGCCATCGCCCGAATGGATGGCAGGGACGACATCGAAGGAAGCCTCATCTCTTACGCAATCAGCGCGCGCCTTCATAGCTTGAAGGGCGACGTTACATCCGCTCTGGATGACTTTCTGGCGGCGGCGGAACTACGCCAGACAGGATCATCTTCACTGGCAGGGCGTCTCGGCGTGTGGCAAGCCGAATTGCTTCTTCGTTTGGGGCGGATTGACGAAGCTGTCAGGATGACCGAATGGAACCTCAAGGAGAGCGAGCGGCGCTGGGTTACCGCGGAGCCACGATGCCAACTATTGTTGGCGGAAGTGGCGCGGCGGGCAGGAGATCATTCCGAGGCGCGAGAGTTGATCCGGAAGGCGATGGAAAAAGGAATGGAAACCTCAGGACACAAAGTCATCCTCTGGGCCTGCCTGGCTCAAGCGCGCTTGACGCTTGACCTGGATAATTTGCTGGTTGCGGAGCAAGCCTTGCAGGAAGGGCTGCGGATCGCCGAACACTGCGGCTACGGAATCTATTACATTGACCTGCTCGTGACACGAGGGCAATTGCGGCTCGAACAGTGTGATTTCGTCGCCGCCGCCGAAGATGCGCGAGCCGCATTGAACGGAAGGCGGCGCGACGGTCTGGTCGCTGTTACTCATCACGAACCCGTAGATCAACTGTCCTTCATCGGAGCGCGCCATCCCGAATGCGGTTATGTCTGGGGCGCATGTGACGCCTTACATCTGCTCGAGCAGGTGATGCTGGCTCAGGGGCGGCGGGAAGAGGCCCATCGGGTTTTGCAAGAACGCCTTACTCTACGCCCTGATATTCAAGCGCATGGAGCCGGTCAGACATGGTAACTCCGGAAAATGAAGCGCAACCTGCCGAGGTTTACGGCGCCTAATCAACTTGCCCGCGGTTTCGCGTCGCGCAAGTGGCCGCAATTGGAAGCGGCCTGCGCGCGCTTTATCGGGATGGAAGCCGGCGAAACTCCTCCTGCTCCGCGACAGCCCGCAAAAGAACAGGCGAAAGCCGCGGCCATGGCTGCCCTTCAGTCCGCCGCTTGGCAGGTCAAGCGCGAGGTCGTGCTGGTCTGGAGCTCGCAAGGTGATGAATTGATATTGGAAGCGCTGGAGAGCCTGGCGCGGAATGATGAGGAATGGCGCGTGCGCGCAGCGGTGGCCGACACGTTGGCGACTATCGGGAGCCAGAAGGCTGTGGAGCTACTCACATCCATAATCAAGTCTGACCCGCATCCTGACCCGAAAGAGAAGGCGCTTCGAGGGTTGGAAGGATTGGCGCTTGCCCCAAGACCGCTCATTCGCTCTGCCGTGCGCGCACGCGGGGCGGTTCGTACGCGCGGAGCGAGTTCCTCTCAACCGATCAGCCCAGAGGCGGAGGCGATCCTGGACTTGTTCGACAGAGTCATAACGGGGAGGTAACCGCACAGATAGTTCGCAACGGTAAGATCGTCAAGGTCAGCCGCCTTACACATGAGTTCAGCGACTTGCGTCGTATACTTCAATTTCCAAACTTGAACCCGCCAAGTTCCATCCCAGGCTTATTTGGATCGCCGCATCCTGATTTCTATTCGGCGACGGGAGGGATCATTCTTAGGATCTTTTGCTGGCGCCGCGATGTTTCCGCCCGGCAGGATGATTTGCCCCGCGCTGTAGCCATAGATTTTCTTCCCGGCCAATCGCCCATCTGACTTGAGCAAGCTCGCGACAGACCATGCGCGCATCAGCCCGAGGTCGAGGTTACTACCAGCGATTAGCGTAACTGATTTCCCATTGATAACGGAAAGCAGGGCGGTATCGAGATTTGACGCGAGGCCGATTGACTGCTCGTCGGTATGCCCGATGACTTCGATGATGTCGCAGCGATAATCCGCCGCCAGTTTCTCCAGCTTGGGGACGATGGTCCCAGTGAGGAGGCCTTTGAATTGAGGGGAAAGCTGAGCCTTGCCTGAAGCGAACGAATAGACCTCTGCTTCTGAGACAGTAATGATCGGCGGCTGGTCATCCTCTCGTCCCGATCCCTGCTTGTTATGCATGCTCTGTTCCCACATCAGCAGCAGCAATGGGATCAGGATGACCATCGCTACCGCAGCATTCATCAGCGACAGGGCATGGTCTTCACCGCGCGGGTTCATACTCTTTCTCCTTTCCCGTTCATCCTGAAAAGAGGTGAGGAGAGCAGGCTGACAACCTGCCGGTGCACGGTAATAAGCTGGCTGGAGACTTCTGTAACTTCCATAATGGATTTCCGCATTTCTTCAGCGCTTCTGGACGTTTTTTGTGTGGCGTTGGTCAGGTTTTCCAAGGCATGCTCAACCCGCCGCGTGGCGCCTGCGCAGCCATTGATCGCTCCATCCATTGTCGTATTGAATCGCTTGACCTTCTCCTGTAAATCGTTGAGAAGCCGCATAGTCGCCTGCATAGTTTCTTCTGTCTTCCTGCGCAGGTCTTCCATCGAGGCGCCCCCGGAGTGTTTCATCTCGATGCTGTGTCCGAACCAGACTCCGAGGATGTGAGGTATCAGCGCGGTAGCCATGGGAATCAGGACCGGAGCGGCGGTGGTTACCGTCCCGGTGGTCTTGCCCCAGGCTTGCGCCACCGCCACGACCGCAGCGCCCAGTCCCATCAACGTGTGCAGGAAACCAGCTTTGTGGAGTGTCTGAACCGCCAGGTTATCCTGCGGCACAGGGAGCCGGTACCCCACTATAAAAAGAAAGAAGATGTGCATCGCGCCCAGCCACAGCAGGTGGCGCATAGGCTGCTGGGAACCGCGAGCAAGGATCACTACCGATGGTAACAATCCCAGGTGGAAAACTATTGAAAGGATACGTATCGCCATGGCATCTCCTTACTAACTCTGCCCGGTGGTCAACAAGCGTATGGCCTTTTGCGCGCCGGCAGGCAGTTGGTCCTGATATCGTTTAATGTACTCGTCGAAGGTATGCTTTCCCATGCTGTGGGCGAAGACGACGCCCAGCACGCTATAAAGTTCCTCCAGATTGTCCAGCTCTATCATCTTGCCTCCGGACAGTCTGGCGATCTCGTCGAATGCCTGGCGGGTGTCGCTCGCTCCGCCGACGACAATCGGATAGACCGGGCGGTCGGCCTGTCCCAGGCTTTGAGCCTCCTTGCGCCCGTCACGGCCATTGTGCGGCGGAGCGTCTCCGATCAGCACGACGCCCGAGACCGCTTCCTGCTCTTCGACCGCGGCTTGAAGAGCTCTGTCCACCGCCTCCGGACGGTCGCCGCCGCCGGCGCAGTGGATGCGACCCGTGAAACGATAGAGCTCTTCCGCATCACGACACCACGCGGACTGCTCGATCACTTTATCGCCGTCGCAATCATCGCGGTAAGCGATGATCTTGAACTGCGGCCTGCCCCCGACTTCCAGTAACCGGGCGACAATTTCCCAAATCGTTGACTGAACGTGCCGCCAGTGGGGTTGCATCGAGCCGGTGGCGTCGAAGAGCAATAGACACCCGCCGCCCCGCGAATCAGAATACTCCTGCATTACTTGATCGATGGTCGGCCGGCGCTGCTGTGAAGTTGTGCGGTTTACTCCAGGCAGCTGCTTCTGCGTTGTTTGGGCCGGCAATGTAAGCCGGTGTTTCTTGAGGTCTGTCATCGTATGGTCTCCCTGGTTTCGCTCATAGCTGCCCGTAACAGCCATTCATAGGCAGCCTTGATCTGCCGGAACTTTTCCGTGGCCGATTTGTCGTCGTTGACATCCGGGTGGTACTTTTTGGCCAGCTTGCGATACGCGGCTTTTATAATTGCCGGAGATGCGTCTTTAGTCACGCCCAGCAGGGCGCAATATTCGAGCCTCATCTCCTCGTCCCGCTTACCGCCGGAGCGTTTGCCTGAATCGCCAGCGAAGCCCGCGTGATCAGCGACTAGCTTCAATTTCTCCAGTAACGCGTAAAGCCTTCCGACTCCCTCGTCAGGGCGGCGGCGACCGTTGAGGATCGCCGCTACGATCCCTTCTTTCTCTTCGAGCATCCGCAGCGCCACGGCGCGCAACTCTTCCTCCAATTCCGCCTCGCGTTTCCCGAGCCGCGCAAACACAACGTCTAACTCGGCGGTGACCTGCTCGAACATTTCATGCAAGCTCACATAATCACGCTGGACATTGAATGCTTCGGCAAGGTCCTCGGCGGAAAGGGTGTGCCAGGCCGTAAAAGCTTTCAAGACATCATCGCGGAAGGAACGATAGAGCGGAAACCCAACCTCGGTCTCCTCTATAAGTCGCCATATCGGGGTCGCCTGCCGGTACAGGTTGAATAGGTCCTCGGCTCTGTTCAGCGGGCCGGAGAGCGACTCATAAAGAGGCGCTGCATCGAGCGTGGAATTCTGCGCCTCCTGCTCTATCCGAAGCAGCAGACCGAGCGCCGCCTCAACGCGGCGCCACAATTCGGCATGGTCAGGGTGAGAGGGATCGAGCAACACTCCCAGGTCGACGGCGCCGAGCCGGCCGAAGAAGTAGACCAGAGCAAACTCCAGATCATTTCGCTCGAGCAAGCTCGTGAGCAACCCGGGCAGCCGCTCAATCCCCCATAGGCTGAGGAGATGCGCCGCCGCTTGACGCTGAAGCGAATGTATTATGGGATGAACATTGCGCAAGGTCGGCTGATCAACGGAACTCCCGAACCGCTGACCGCGAGAACGCCATAAATGTTGCGCCCGCCGATATCGCATATGAATCCCAATTTCCCCAGAGTCTGCATGGCGTCTCTCGGAATCAATTGAATCGACTCCACGCCAATCAGGCGACATCTATCACCACTGGGCGCATGATTCCCCGCTTCTCAAGGATTGCCGCTTTTTCCATGCAGACTGGACAAACATATAAATGATAGGTGCCCATCTCAAGCGGATTGCTTGCGTCGAAGACGCTCCTTAAGGCCAGCGATAGCAGCCCGACCCTCTTGCTGCCGACATATGTCATCCGCCGGTGCCGTCTCGATTTGATCGGATACGGACCCGTCGAATTCCACCACTCATCGCCGCAATTGATGTCGGGACAAAACACTTCAAATGATTGTGGGTTCGCCATGCCTTTCCTCCCCTTTTCATTAATCCGGTGTGACTGAATTCAAGCAATGAGTGAATTCAGTCAGGTTTTACAGCATTGCCATTTAAAAGTCAAATCATTAAATCAAAGACCGAAAACACCTTCCATCGCGGAGAAAAAGGACTATAATGCCGGGGACGAGTTCATTCAGTCACTCATATTAGCTTAAATTTGAGAAACAGGGATAAATAGAAGATGAAGCAATTGGACATGATCAGGCAGTCGCGTGAGCGGAAAGGATGGACGCAGAAGCAACTGGCGGACGCGATCGGCGTCACGCCGAGTTTCATTACCAAACTGGAAGCGGGCCAGACTCTGCCCGGAAATGATCTGTGTATGGCGATCGCGGACGCGTTGGGTTTGTCGGTTGACGAACTGTTGGAAGAGGTGGAGAACGCGCGGGCGGCGACTTCGCAGCATCGGATTCGTACGCGCGGCGCGGCGGTGCGCGGGGCTCTGCGGACCCGCGGGGCGCGAGCGGCGCCGCCACCTGTTCCGCCCGAGGATGAGTCGAGCGCCGAAGAGATCGCCCGAGAGATTGTCGCTGATGCGGAATTGCGAGTCGCATATCAAAACCTGAAAATCGCCCTGGCCGATCCGCAGAAGCGCTATGCGGTGCTGGTGGCGCTCGAAGCGTTTGCCAGCGCCGCGCGTCCGGAGTCGAAGGAATAAGACACGTCTTGTCCTTCGCCAAAAATCATATCAGCGCATTTGCCCTGGCGGAACGAGATCTGGAGATGTCACCTCCGATAATCAGGCGATTAGGAATCAGGCCCAACCAGCCCTGGGATGGGTTGGAGAGTATGTCCATAGATTCAGAGGCAACCTCCGGCGAGTCCTTGAAGAAAATCACTGGGGCTCTCACAAACCTTACAATTGCCCTCTTTTCCACTTATATTTCTGATGCCCTCGCGCTAGAGGGTGAAGAAAGAAATCTAGATGTTGGACAGGTATTCGATCAAATCAGAGATTCGCGGCGGTGTGGAGATCTTCTCGCTGTGTGGAGCAGATCAAGCCTATGCGGAAGTTGCTCCGGAATGGGGCAACAACTGTTTCGTCTTCCAGGCGCAGGAACCGATTCTGGAGCCTGTTGCTTTTGAGGAATTCCGCAAACGCCCGACCAGTTTCGGCATCCCCAGCCTCTTCCCCTTTCCGAATCGCATCCGCGACGGAGAGTTCCAATTTCGCGGACAGCGCTTCGCAATCAATCCGAATCGGCATGGCTTCGTGCGAGACAAAGCCTGGAGCGTAGTTGCTACTGGCGCTTCTGATCATGAAGGGGCGTGGATTAAATCGGCTTTTGAAGCCGCGCAGTACCCGGAAAAGATTCTCAAGCAGTTCCCTTTCCCGTTTCGACTGGAAGTGACCTACCGGTTGAAAGACAGCAAACTAGAAATGGAAACCCTCATCCAGAACACCGGCCAGCAGGTGATGCCTTGCGGTTTTGGCATTCATCCATATTTTCGTCGTCCTGAACAAGGCACGATTCAAGTACCGGCTCGCAAACGCTGGGAGCTGATAGATAGCCTGCCGACGGGAAAGTTACAAGAGGTAGATGGTCAATACAATCTTCGCCAACCGATCGAGGTAGCAAACCTGGAGTTGGATGACATCTTCACAGATCTCATCGCGGATGCGGATGGTTTGGCGCAATGTACCCTTGATGACCGAAGCAAAGGCATTCAGACCATCGTCGAGTTCGATGCCAGGCAGTTTCCCAACGTCGTCATCTATACGCCGCCCGCCTCCCGGCAGGCGATCTGCATTGAACCTTACACATGTCCGACTGACAGCTTCAATCTTCATCATCAGAGAGTTGATAGCAATCTCATCGTTCTTCGACCAGATGAGACGATCAATTTCAAGGTATGCATATACGCGCGCAGCTCTGATGAGTGAGCGTATCGCAAGCGGGGAAACACGACAAGGTGGCGCAGTCAGAACCAGAGGAGGAGTCCTATCACGTGGCCTGGATAAATTGCCGCCAACAGAATTGCACAAAGACGATCCTGTCGTTAAGCGGTTCAAGGAGAGGCTGGCTGATTGGGAGCGCCCCTTTGAACCGGGGGATAAACAGGACGGATGAAGTGAAGCCCACAGCTATGCAATGGAAAGGCGTTACTGCACATTTTGATCTGGAGCTTTTCAACAAATGGCAGGCTGGTCGTGATGAGTCTGGCACTATGGCTCTTGACCAACGCAGCTTACGGCTGTTTGAAGCCTGCTCCTGCAAGCCGGCTTCGGAGGGCCTTCCTTCATCTCTAAAACAGCATCGCGCTTGATTTCTTACCATCTTGCGCGTTCCTGGCATACATTCGCCAACAGTATCAATGATATATGCTACCGTTGGTTGCGGATCCGTAATCTAAATCAGCGGAACTCCAGGGCGAGAGAAATGCGGGAGGGATGGATTGCTCAACGCGCAATTGGCCATAAGTGCCTGTGGAGCAGGGGGTTATTGAGATTTCTTGGGGCGGAGGATCATAAGGGCTGGGATCTTGGAATGCTGTTTGCATATTTTCCCATACAATCTTAGGCTTGCGAAATGTTCCCGGAGCCAGTCGCCCCCGCGTCTTAGACGCGCTTCGTCGCTCACTACCGCGCTCTTGAGACAACGACCGCTTCGAGCAACATGCGCGATCCCCGTGTCATCGCGCAGTGTGTTCGATGTTGGCCGGCCTTGGCGAGGTCGCTCGCTTGCTCGTCGGGATGCTTGAATCCGATTAAGCTTTGGAATTTATCCCAAAGATCAGCTACGGAGCCCCCAATCGTGACTTGTCAATGAAAAGTTTAGTGCGCATGCACAATATAACGAAGTTGTTCCCGGGCGGAATTTTTGCCAATCGGAGTGTCGACTGCGAAGCGCGGACGGGCGAAATTCATGGGATTCTGGGTGAAAATGGCGCCGGCAAAACCACACTCATGAAAATCTTGGCCGGACTGTATAGGCCGGATGCCGGCATGATCGAAATTGATGGACAAGTAGTGAATTTCCATACGCCGAGGGATGCCAAACTGGCGGGCGTCGGGATGGTGCATCAACATTTTTCTCTCGTCAATGCGCTGACTGTCGCCGACAACCTGGCTCTAAGTGCGATCAACACGCCTTTCTTTCTAAAGCCTAAGCGCTGGGCCGCACATCTGCGGTTAGAGGCGGAAAGATTAGGCATCGAAGTTCGACCTGACGCATACGTCTGGCAGCTTTCAATGGGGGAGCGCCAGCGTGTCGAAATATTCCGATTAATTCTGGAGGGGGCTAGAATACTGATTCTGGATGAACCAACATCGATTCTCGCTCCGCAGGAGGCCGAACACCTCTTTTACCATCTACAAAAGTTTGCGTCGTCCGGGCACACCGTCTTCTTGGTCACTCATAAGATAAATCAAGTGAAAGAAAATACTGATAGGGTAACTGTGCTTCGCCAGGGCCGCGTGGTTGCCACTAGCCAGACACAAAACTTGAATGAGGCTCAACTTGCTGAGCTAATGGTGGGTCGGTCCTTTCAGCAATTTACAGCTCGACATGAAAGAAAAGTTCCCAGCGACGAAACAGTTCTCGAGGTTAAGGGGCTAACGGTTAAACCGCTATTCAATCCTCATGGTCTCGTTGATTTCTCTTTTACTCTTAGATCCAGGGAGATTCTTGGCGTTGCAGGCATCAGCGGCAATGGTCAGGATGAATTGGTCGCCGCCCTGACCGGTATTACAAGATACGCTGGGGTAATTAATAGAATGGGCATTTCTTCCGATCAGGAGCAGAACGAGGTTGGATACATTCCAGCGGACCGCAGAGGGGTCGGCGTCGCCCTAGATCTTTCTGTGGGAGATAATCTATCTCTCAGAGACTACCATCGATCCCCTTTCACGTTCGGCCCCTTTATAAAACAATCACGCCTGGATGAAGCGGCGCGAGAAAAGATTGCGGCGTATGAAATCAGACCGGATAGCCCAGGCAACCAAACTTCATATCTATCCGGTGGCAACATCCAGAAACTCGTTCTGGCCAGAGAGATGGCTCATGATCCGAAGTTGATCGTGGCGGTGACTCCAACTGCTGGGCTCGATGTCGCGACGGTCGATCTAGTGCACCGCGAGATAATTCGTCACGCTGGTAACGGCGCCGGAGCGCTCATTGTATCTGAAGACCTCGATGAACTCCTGGAGATATGCCACCGCATCTTAGTTATATATGCCGGTCGCCTGGTTGGCGCAGTCGAAGCTCATCCCGATAGACGTCAAGAGATCGGTCTTCTCATGAGCGGCCTGGATCTTGGAGTGAAAACGGGAACCGCTGGTGTCCCTACTGAAAGGAATTAATCTTTGTCATTCATCGTGAGTGGCTCATCAATGTGGGACAAATGGAAACTGATATTAAAGCTCGTCTATTAAGGATTTTCAGGGGCCAAGACGACATATTCAAAGTCATATATACAGCCGGTGGAGCGACTGTCGTCGCCGCGTTCGCAGCTTTTTCTTTGTTGTGGTTGCTTCTTTACGCGGTTGATAGGAATCCAGCTGAGACGATCTGGTCGATTCTCGTAGGCGGCTTTGGTAGCGCCCTGGGGCTAAAGGAAACCGTCACGCGAATGACCCCATTGCTGCTATGCGCGTTGGCGGCGGCAATTCCGGCGAAGGGCGGCCTTTTCAATATCGGTGGTGAAGGTCAGTTGCATTTGGGCGCCATCGCGGCGACTTCGGTAATAATCTATCTTACATGGTTGCCTCACTGGATGGTAATACCAGCTATGATAATGATGGCAATGCTCGGGGGAGCGATCTGGGGATTCATTCCTGGCATCCTCCGCGGCTGGCTGGGAGTTAATGAAGTGTTGGTGAGCTTAATGCTCAATTATGTCGCTGTAGCTCTGGTAGAACTATTAGTGTACGGGCCCTGGAAGGACCCTTTGGCCTTAGGGTGGCCCTATTCAGTCTCTTTCCCTGAATGGGCGGTCCTGCCAACCTGGAGTGGATCCAATATTCATTTGGGGTTGCCTCTGGGAATCGCTGTCATTGGTCTATTTTACTTATTGATGCGTTGGACAACCTGGGGGTTCTCAGTTCGTGTGATTGAAGCGAATCCACTGACTGCGACCTATATCGGTCTTCGCATCAAGATCTATGCAATCGTCCTCTTGTCACTGGGAGGGGCGATGGCCGCGTTGGCTGGACTGGGAGAGGTCTCCGTCATTCAAGGACGTCTGAGGGAAGGGATATCTCCCGGTTACGGCTACACCGGGTTTTTAATCACCTGGCTATCTCGAAAGAAGCCCATTGCAATTATCCCTATCTCGTTTCTGGTGGGAGGATTTTACTCGGGCGCCGACGCGTTGCAGCTCTCCGCCGGGCTTCCTGCGGCGACTGTGGATATTTTCATGGGCTTAATTTTCCTCGCCTTTCTGATTGATGAATATGTACGCCGCCGACGCGCGGTAGCATATAGTAAGCAGGCAATCTCATGATTTACCTGATCGCAATAGCCGCCTTCATCACGGCGGTCTTCACTTCTGCCATTCAAAGCGGCGCCTCGATCGCCTTCGCCGCGATCGGTGAGGTGATCTCCGAGCGGGCCGGAGTAATCAATCTGGGTTTAGAAGGGTTGATGCTTGTTGGCGCTCTGACTGGCGTGATTGTGCAGGTCGAGAACGGCAATCCGGCGCTGGCGTTATTCGCCGCAGGGTTGGCGGCGGCGCTTCTCGCCTCAATTCATGCTTTTTTAGTGATAGGTCTCAACAGCAATCAGATCGTTAGCGGCATTGCCATTTCGATTCTCGGGGCGGGGGTCACTGGCTTACTGGGTCGAGGTTACGTGGGGGTCAAATTCGACGGGATTGCCAAGTTTGAAATTCCTGTTTTGAAGGACATCCCCTTTTTCGGCCCCGTGCTTTTTCAACAGGATTCCCTGGTTTACTTACTGCTGTTAGTCTCTTTGGGCGCGTATTTACTCATTAATCGTACGCGCTATGGTCTACATTTACGGTCGGTCGGCGAAGATCCTCAGGCGGCCTATGCCCAATCTGTCGCAGTCCAGCGAACGCGAGTGATCGCCGTTCTCCTAGGCGGATTTCTTGCGGGGATCGGCGGCGGCCACCTGTCACTGGCGTACACCTATGCTTGGTCGGAACGCATGACTGTTGGTAGGGGTATCATCGCTGTCGGCTTGGTTATCGTGGCCGGTTGGCGCCCGTTGTGGACTCTATTGGCGGCGTTCATGTTTGGCGCGCTGACAGTCTTGCATCCAAAGCTACAGGCAGCGGGCATTAATGTCTCACCATATCTTGTGAAGATGCTGCCCTATCTTTTTACAATCGTTGCTCTGACCCTCGCCACGATCAGATTTAAACGTAGCGGGCAGGGGATGCCGGCTGCCCTGATGAAGCAGTTTTTACCAGGCCAGACCTAGGGCGCTATCTTCACCGAAACTTTCGCGAGCTCAATGTTATCTCATCAATCCATAAAGGAGATTTGTTATGTTAGAAAGAATCAGAAGGCAGAAATCAGGTTCACTTTACGTATCGAGGCCGCGTTGGTTAACAATCGCACTAGTTCTAGCATGTCTTTGCACAGTTATCTACCTTCAATCCTGCACAACACAGCCGGCGTCAAATCTGACTGATCCCCCTTTTGGCTTTGAGAAGAATTCCGGCAAGCTTCAAGTCGGGTTTATCACAGTCGGGCCGGCCTCTGATTGGGGTTACAATTACCAGCACAATCAGGGTCGTCTTGGGATGGAGGCAAGGCTTCGTGATAAAGTTCATACGGTTCTCGCTGAAAACATCCCAGAGAACGCGGACGTCGAACGTGTAATGCAGCGGATGGTCGATAATGGGGCGAACCTGATTTATTCGACCTCTTACGGTTATGCGGATTCGTCCATGCGCGTGGCCAAGAAAAACCCCAATGTCACTTTCATGCAGGCGCTCGGCCTCAAGCAAGCGGAAAACCTCGGAACCTACAGTCTGAAAGTCTGGGAGCCGGCTTATGTTTGTGGAGCAGTGGCGGCTATGACGGCTAAAAATGAGGGGCGCTTCGGATTTATCGGGGCTTATCCTATTCCGCCTATTTACTGGACGGTGAACGCCTTCGCCATCGGAGCGCGGAGCGTCAACAAGGCTGTCAACGTCGATATCGTCTTTACGAATAGTTGGAATAATCCGACAGCCGAAGCGGAGGCCGTGAAAAGTTTAGTTGATAGGGGGGTTAAGGTGATTTACGTACTGGTCGACAGTCCGATCGTCGGCGTACAAGCCGCGGAACGCGCGGGTGTGTACTCCCTCGCGCACTTTGCTGATCTCTCGAGCTTCGCCCCCAAGGGATGGCTGACAGGCTCTCACTGGATTTGGGCCAGGCTTTATGAAGATGTGACCCAGAAAGTTATCAACAAGACATGGACAAATCAGCCTGTCTCAGGTGGTTTTAAAGAAGGATACGTTGGACTATCGCCATTTGGCCCTGCCGTAAATGGAGCGACGCAGGAAAAGGCGCGCGAGCTGTCGGCAAAGATAGCCGCAGGGGAGTTAGACGTCTTCAAAGGGCCCTTGACCGACGCTCAAGGGAAAGAGCGAGTGCCAGCCGGCCAGTCTCTATCTACGGAAGCGATCCTCTCGTTTGACTGGGCTGTCCAAGGGGTCCGCGGGGCGCCTACGAAATAATAGCTCGAGGCTGCGCAGCGCCGGTGGCGCTGCGCGGGGGCGTGAGGATATTGCGCGAACAGCTAATTGCGTCACGATGTCTATCGACCTAACACTTACGGAGAGTCAGAGTAAGAGATGTAAAGAGGGGAGTAGAAGTGGAGCATCGGGTTTTCATCAATGATCGTTTCGGTGATTTTTCGTTTCACATCCTTGCCGACTGGTTTTTGAGCAAGTTTCAATCCGACACCGGCGAGCCTGCCGAAGCCTTCCTATCCAATTTGCGGGATGAACACTCTGGTTTGTCGGATCAGGTCAGCGATGACCTTACAGATTACCGTTTCGTCGATTGCTTGCGGAAGATATTGACGGAGGAGGATGTTGATAACCTGGAACGAATTGCTTGCAAGCTCGACGATACCGGATTATGGCGCGAATTTCCTCACACCGTTATTCTCCTTCTTGGGCTCGCCCGCATACGGATTACAAAAGCCGGATCGCTCTACGAGGTCGGGCGCAAAGTGTACGATGAAAACTTGAGAAAAGCTCAAAACGGGAGCAATGATCCGTCCGCGGTCAAGATTGCGCTCAAGGCCGGCACTCAACTTTCACGATTAGAGACCGAGATCAAAGACATCTGGCGGTACCTGCATTTCGAGCTCGACAATTTAGAGATATTTCTCTCGCTGCGAAATCAATATTACGGGACGGATGATCCAGCCGCCCTGCTAGAGCGTAGCAAAAAACGATGGCTTCATCTCAGCGACGTCGATGGCAAAAGCATTCTCGATAAAAATGAAGTAGATCAATTTGGCGCCTTGCATCCGCTCCTGTTGGACCTTCCGGTCGCCTGTAGCAGCGGCTTATCGCTGACCTTCGCCGAGGAGTTCTCGAATACCTTTAATATTACCGATAAAGAGAAGAGAAGCGAGAAGCTTGAAAATTTCAACCGTGATTGTCTGGCGAAAAATCTCCGGATATTGCAATGGGAAGTACTCACACAGGACACGACCAGGCAACGCGTCGATAGCCGGACTGGCAGTCTCGCTTATGTGCCCGCTACGGCCGAGTTAGAGATTCCCGGATCCCCGCCGGATCGGTTTCTAAAGGATTACATCGAGAAAAGCCTGCGCTTTCAGCATGAATTCCTTCCTTTACAGGTGGGGTTTCCCCGAAGACGTCCGGGCGCCGAGAGTGGCGATCCATTCGATCAGATATTGGGCTCCTTGAAAAATCACTCGCGCGGCTTTTATCTTCTCCTGCCGCTCGTCAAGGACATCTACCCCCAGGCGTTCAATGATGCAATCGAGGACTTCGTTGAGAGGCAGAGGCTGGGCGCCCCATTCGACGTGATCCTGATCGAGGACGGCGAATTTTCATTCTTTACCTTACTCTGGTTACTACGTCATGCGTACAGGGAGGAAGGCGACCCTCGGATTTGGCGCGAGGATGTCAAGGCGGAGCTGTACGCGAGCTACCACCCGACCGATAACGCCGAGACATTATCCAATAACGAGGAATGGTGGCATAAGTGCAGCCTGTCAGAGTTCGCTACCAATTGCGGGTTGCTTGTGCCGTCGCCGTTTGAAAGATATGTCCTCTCAAATCGGTGGCGCTCATTCCTTCTGTGGCTAAAATTCCGGAATCAGTCTATGAGCGACAAAAAAGGGGCGGATTGGAAGGCCCACCGGAGCCTGCTGCCGGTGAAGTTGCTAGACTATAGTTATGAGGAAAAGCAATTCATTGCTGAGCTATGGAAATTCTTCTCCTCCGACGGCCTCGCGGACTATTTGGATAAAGTCAATTCGAGAGTGTACAACGACGAAGTTACGATCGAGGAGTTTGCGAGAGATTTGTTTGCGCCGTTCGTCGATCGTCTCATGCCATTGATCGAATTTGACTCTTGGTCCGATTTAGGGCTGGGCTCGCTGACGGATCCCGACAGTTACCTCATTAAATCGTGCCGGGCGATCTATCTCCCGCTCGAATACCTCTTTCGAGCCTGTCAGCCTTACGAAATTCAACTGCTGGAACTGGCTCTCCATTTCATCCACTCGGACAATGACCCGCAACAGTCCATACCCATCTCCCTGGGATTCGGGACGATCGCCGGGGCTCTCCCGATTGGGGTTCCAAGAGGGTTGAGTCCCGATAAGGAGGAGCGCGGGGTCGAGGAGTACTCCAGGGAAGCGGCAATGTGGCTGGCGCCCTACCGGGCACTGTTCTCCTCTCTCTCTTCCGAGGTATCGATCGGCAAAGCTCAGTCGATGGCGAAACAGGGTGGGATCGAAGAAATGTTGGTTTCGTTCAGCCACGAAGTTAGTAAGTTCGGCGGGTATTTGTTCAATAATTATATGACAAAGTTATCCCATGCGTTCTCGATCGATGGTGAGGACGCTATTCCTAAGGAGCGGTGGAATGAATTGGCAGGTCATGTAATACCAGCGAAGGAGTTGGAAGATAGCGTCTCGGAATGGGTCGTCTGTCCGGTGCCGACCGCCTGGAAAAATTTAAAACTACTTTTCACTACTTGGGCCGGATCCAAAACAATTTTACAGGATCTGGGAATACATCTCGACTGGAACCTCAGTCAATTGATTGACTATTTGATTCCCTCAGCGCGTATCTGTGCGGCGATGCGCGATAAGATTGAACGAGATGTGCCGCTCAATAATATCGACGCGGTTCTCCTTGTCGAGAGGGGAGGTAAAATCAGTCTTGATAATGTCTCAAACATCGTTTGCGAGTCCGTAGAGATTGCGGAAACAATAGGTTTTAAGTCGGCGACGAGCGGCTTTGCCGCGACTTGCGAAGCGTTCCTGACCCGCGGCCTGTTGGCCATGCTATCGAACGCCGCTTATCATACGCCCGCCGAGTATGAAGTTAAATTGAAGGTGTGTATAGAGAGTCAAAATTACGTTACTATTGAAGCAATTAATAAGCCTTACCCTCATCTTCAACAGCAGGAAGACACCAAGACTCATTTCTATGCAGGGACGAAAGCGGTCTGTCAGACAAGTGTCAAACCATTGGATGGTAGGTTTGAGATGGGGCCGCTCGAGGATGAAGGATTGTGGCGAAGTTCTTTCAAAGTTCCGATACAAGTAGGAGGCCAACAATGGATAACGATCGATTAATTCTGATTATCGAAGATAACGTCACGAATGGTTTGAATCTGTCCACACTTTGTCGGAAGCTTGCGCCTGATTGGCAGGTAACGTGGATACAGGTTTACCATAAAGCAGCTTCAAAGCTGCCTGAAAAATTGCTCCCTGAAGGATTGAAGTACATCACCAATATCACGACTCAGGAGAAGGCGAAAGAGGCAATTCTGGCGGAGACTAGCGGTCTCACGAATCTCATTGTCTTCTATGATCTGCAATTAGGGCTGGTGCAGAGGAATTCTGAAATGGCCTGCTCTTCACCGATCACAACCACTTTACAGACTATCATCGAGGAGCCTCGGAAAACCTTATTCGACATACATTCCGTCGACTTAAATACCCGGCAAGTCGCAATCACGATAGATGAGAGTTTGACGAAAGTTCTTCACCATCACTGGGTCACTGGAAGACCCATTGACGAAGTCGAAGGGATCGTCAAAGAGACAATCGATAAATGGAAGGACCTTTACCAACACGCCCGCGTATCAAATGGCTGAATAATTGACACCCTCCGGACTTCAGAAGGCGGACTCCCCCTGGCGCTCAGACTACCCTCGAATCCATTCCCCCATTAATTGCTTGTCAGCTGTGGCGTTATCATTATATAATCGGCGCGTGGCTATTAGGATTACAATAGGCCATCAGATGTCAGCCTGAAGGCCGTCCAGGCAGTCACTAGGTCGGCAATGGATAGCGTAACAGCATTTGGGAATGACAGCTAAGACTTAGCATTTTTCGGGCCCTACTCCGTATCGCCTCGAAATTTTTCCGAACTATACATCTGTTCACAAAATCGCCGATCATCATTCGTGTCTGGCTTTTCATCGTGAGGTAGTTCGCAGCCACGCGCTACTCAGTGACGATGGATTATCGACCCCATCGATTAAGGTGTCTTTGGAGGCGAACTGGAATGGGAAAAGGGAAAAAGATCCTGATCATCGAGGATAATGTCACCAATATTATAAATATATCGAGAACGTGTCGCAGTGTCGCTCCTGAATGGGATGTGGTCTATCTTTTAGTTTATCATCTTCCATCAGAGGTGCCTAAGAGCCAACTTCCAGATGGCGTATCAGGACATGATGGGATCCGGTCTCTAGATGACGCGGCCAGAGTCCTATCAGCAGAGACTGTCGACTCGGATATGGACCTGATCATCTTCTACGATCTGGCGCTCGGTCAATTACAGAAAGGGGTCGATACGGGATTGAATTCCCCGATCACTTCCAAGTTGGCTGAATTATCGCAGCAGATCGAGAGAAAAGTATTGATCAATGTTTGCTCCACTGATCTTAACACCGGTTGGATAGGCGCCAAAATAGACCCGAGCGGGCAGAGAGTTATTACGCAACATTACTTTACGGGTCGAGCGGGGGATGAGATCACCGAGCTAGTCAGAGAGACCATCAACAAATGGCATACCAACTTTATGGCGCTTAGATTTGACGAGTTTATTAAAGAAATGGAGAGGATGGAGCATGAGCAAATCGATGCCTTCGAGAGATGGGTGACAAGAAAGGCAAGAAAAGTAGGCGACTATAGAGACCCAAAAGATATTCTAAGGCGATTTCTGGTGATGGAATCGAAAGAGTTCGAACAGCATTTCTGCAATGCTGACGGGTCATTTCTCCCGGGAGTGGCTGAGGCCTTAAAAGGTATCGGTGGCGTGAGAAATGAGAATGGCAAGAATCAACTCAGACCATTATCTTGGGGCGGCGGTTGGTTTTTAGCGCTGAGACAGTTTCGCGAGTTGTCGAATGGTAAAGAGTGGATGAATTGTTTCGATGTCGGAGAGTTGATCGCTAATCGGGGGTGGAGCCTTCATCCAAAACAGACAGAGGAGAGGCGCCGGAAGACTATCGCGGCATTTTACGATATGTGCGGCGTCCTCTTCCGCAAGAGAGACACCGAGAAGGAGTGCATCCTGGAAAAGGTCACATTGAATCAGAACAAGTTCTCCTTCTCGTTGAATTTTCCATGCACGAGCGACGGGCATGATCAGCAAGGGTCGCTTTGGGGGAGAGTCTTCGATGAAGTTTCGAATTCTATATACCTGACGGAAAGAGAGTTCGATCCGAAAAGGATCGAACATCTTGAACATCATGATTCATCACTTGCGATATGGCGGTTCTATCTATACAGTAATGTGTCTGACTTCAAGGAATTTGTGGAGGACCGGTTTAAGGGTGGAATCTTTGGCTTTCATACGCGCATGAATGTCGTGAGCTATGGGCGGAAAACGGAGGTCGTATGGAAGAATCACTCAGGTTAGTCAGGCCTACCGTTGCGGTCATCGATAGGACCGATGATCGGCGTAAAGAGATGGGGGAGGCGTTTGCCGGTCTGGCGAAAGTTCAATTCGGATACCCAGGGGACGGGGGGCCGAAGGACATCCTTCGGGTAACCGACGAGGGAGAAGAGTTACAAGGCCTCGGCCCCGTGGCGCTAACTCTTAGACATTTCCGCGATCAAGAGATCGATCCTAAGATTGTTACCTCGGTCACTATTTACTACGGCGGCAATGGGGGCGATGACCCTGATTGCCCTCCCCATATCCAGGAGAGAATCTGGCGACCGGTTAACCCGAGTTCAGGGACGTTGAGCAGGAATGAGGCGAAAGAACTTCTGAATTACGTGCAAGCGCGATATGTTCGTTTTGAGGGAAGAGTCGCCAGGCCTTCATTTTTAGAGAAATATCCAGCCCGAGTCATACTTCCAGCCCTGCTCATCCTCTGCCAGGGCTCTCTGGTGGTCCAAGCCGAGTGGGCGTCTGATCATTGGGCGCTCCCGGAGATAAAACTTGCGCACGAATGCGGGGCTTGGCCTGATTTATTGGGTAGGGCAGGACCAATCATCAATTCGCTTGGGGTGGACAAATCCGCCGCGCGTCTGAAAGCGCTTTCCCCGCTATGGTGGTCCGAGATATTTATAGATGACGGAGACCAGGTTGAGCGGCAGGTCGCCAGGGAATTGGGAGTTGAGCGTCTCTCTGAGTCCTTAGCCGTCAAGAATCTGATCGACGCAATATATGCGAAGCAGCAGGTCGAGC
>Ga0154003_1000081_pt1 | contig 29161 bp, 29 predicted proteins | sample TSFL087MetaG_FD_104679 | JGI IMG/M metagenome (GOLD analysis project Ga0154003, IMG submission 104679) | Attine ant fungus gardens microbial communities from Florida, USA - TSFL087 MetaG | ecosystem: Host-associated > Fungi > Mycelium > Unclassified | place: USA: Florida, Lake Talquin State...
AATATACCCTAAGGGGGTATAATAAGAGAAATGTTAGTGGGAGGGATAGCTATGTGTTCTGAACATTCTTGTAAAGATGATTTGCAGTTTCAGCCTGATCGCAAACCACTGATACCTCGAACGGATGAAGAAAAGCAGAAGATGATCCATCGGTTAAGTCGGATCGAAGGTCAGGTGAAAGGTTTGAAAAAAATGGTCGAGGATGACCGCTATTGTGTAGACATTCTTATTCAACTTTCTGCTGTCCAAGCGGCGTTGAAAAAAGTTGGGTTTTCTGTGATGGAGAGACATACAAAGATGTGTGTAGCTGGTGCTATCAAAGAGGGTAATGGCGAACATCATATAGACGAACTTTTAAAAGTCATGCAGCAATTTTCAAAATGAAGAAAGTAGCTGGTAAGAGGAGGTGAGGAGCTGTGACTACCAAGGAATCAACATTGGATATTACGGGGATGACTTGCGCAGCGTGTTCCACCAGAATTGAAAAGGTGTTAAATAAAATGGAGGGTGTTAAGGCGAATGTGAATCTTGCACTTGAATCTGCACAGGTGACATATGACGAGGAGCAAGCGGGTCTTGATGATATTCTTGTGCGCATTAATAGGCTCGGGTATGGGGTGCGGAAGGAAAAGGCAGCGTTCGATATTCGTGGTATGACTTGCGCAGCTTGTGCGAATCGAATTGAAAAGACCCTGAATAAAATACCTCATGTGCAGGCAACGGTGAACTTAGCAACAGAAACCGCCATGGTCGAACATCCTGTCGGAGTGATCACAAATGGGGCTATCATCCAAAGAGTGAAGCAACTGGGTTACGAAGCCATTTTGAAAAAGAATAATAATGAACAGCATGCCTTCAAAGAAAAGGAATATCAGAAAAAAAGATTGAAATTTATTATTTCAGCGGTGATTTCTCTTCCTTTTATTTATATGATGTTGGCTCATGCTGTTGGATTTTCTGTGCCGAGGTTTCTGGAATATCCATGGACACAGATGATCCTAGCTGGTGTCGTGCAATTTTATATTGGTGGTTCTTTTTACGTGAGCGCTTGGCGAGCATTGCAGAATAAAAGCGCCAATATGGATGTGCTTGTTTCTCTTGGAACATCTGTCGCTTATTTTTTTAGTTTATACGAGACACTACGCTGGACAATGGCTTCGCCTATTGAAATTCCCGTGCTGTATTATGAAACGTCAGCTGTGCTTATCACGTTGATCTTGCTTGGAAAATTATTTGAAGCTCGTGCTAAGGGACACGCAACGGATGCTATTACAAAATTACTCGATTTGCAGGCTAAGCAGGCTAGGGTGATTCGCGATGGCGAGGAAAGAATGATCCCTATTGAGGACGTGAGGGTAGATGATGTATTAGCCATCAAACCAGGTGAAAAAATTCCTGTGGATGGTCAGGTATTATCGGGATATTCTGCAGTTGATGAATCCATGATTACGGGGGAATCTCTACCTGTGGAGAAAGGCGTGCAAGATCGAGTGGTTGGTGCAACGATAAATAAAAATGGTAGGTTAACCATTAAGGTGGAGCGTGTGGGACAAGAAACCACCCTTGCCGGTATCATAAAAATCGTGAAGGAGGCTCAAGGCTCTAAAGCGCCTATCCAAAGATTAGCGGATGTCATTTCCAGTATTTTTGTTCCCGTTGTTATCGGGGTCGCATTTCTAACCTTTTTGATGTGGATACTCTTTATTTCTCCAGGAAATTGGTCGAATTCCTTGGAGACAGCTATTGCTGTGATTGTCATTGCTTGTCCGTGCGCATTGGGTTTGGCAACGCCGACATCGATTATGGTGGGAACAGGGAGAGGGGCAGAACAGGGTATTCTCTTTAAAGGTGGCGAGTATTTGGAAGGCACACGGAATCTTCAAGCCATTTTACTTGATAAAACAGGCACTGTGACTCAGGGTAACCCTAAGGTGACTGATTTTGTCACATTAACAGGAGAACCGTTACCTCTTTTATCTATGGTGGTCTCTGCTGAAGGAGCATCGGAGCACCCACTTGCTCAAGCTATCGTCGATTATGGCGTTGATCGACATGTTGACAGGATGGAAGTGGAAAACTTTGAAGCAATACCTGGTAAGGGTATAGAAGTTCGGATCAATCATCAAAAAATACAGATTGGAACAAGCCGATTGTTTGCTGAAGGCGTTGTTTCTAAGGAACATCTTGCTATGCTGTCAGAATTGGAAAACAGCGAGAAAACAGCGATGTTGGTGGCTGTCGATCATCATATACAGGGGATTATCGCTGTAGCAGATACGATAAAAGAGTCTGCAAGGCAAGCGATTTCCGATTTAAAAGCCTTAGGTATTGAGGTATATATGATGACGGGGGATAATTGGCAAACCGCACAGGCAATTGCAGAGCAGGCAGGAATTGACCATGTTTTCGCGGAGGTACTTCCAGAAGAAAAAGCAGAAAAGGTTGCAGCACTTCAAGAAAAAGGCTTAAAGGTTGCAATGGTCGGTGACGGCATTAATGATGCTCCGGCGTTAGCAGCTGCGGATATTGGCATGGCTATGGGGACTGGAACAGATGTGGCTATTGAGACAGCAGATATTACCTTGATTGGTGGTGACCTTGCTCATATACCTAAGGCGGTCAAACTAAGTAGGGTTACGTTAACAAATATTCGTCAGAATCTGTTTTGGGCACTGTTTTATAATTCTGTAGGAATTCCTCTTGCAGCAGTAGGCTTGCTGGTTCCATGGCTAGCGGGAGCAGCAATGGCTTTTAGTTCTGTGTCCGTTATATTTAATGCGTTGCGATTAAAGCGTATCAAGCTTTAATTTAAGATGTACCCATTTTATGAATAAGGAGAATGTGATAATCATGGAAAAAGTAACGTTAGAGGTTCAGGGTATGACATGTGGACATTGTAAAGCAGCGGTGACAGGTGCACTTCAGTCTCTTGCTGGTGTCGAAGAAATAGAAGTAGATCTCGATGCGGGCAAAGTTGAAGTAGCCTATGAGAATGGCAAAGTAAATATTGAAAAGATGAAGGAAGCTATTGAAGATCAAGGATACGATGTAATGTAAAGATCTACAGGGTTCATGAAGACTGGTCAACACACACATGTATAGGGGGTGAGTGCGTTGATCAGTTCTATTCTATGTTAATCACTTTGTTCATGGGAGCTGAGATGATGGGTGACATTCAAATGGTAATCGATTACTATGGATAGATGAACTAGTCGAAAATATATGGAAGAAATGATAAAACCTGTCTAAGTAAGAAGTAGTGTGCGTATAATCGTTTAATGAGAGGATCTTTTGAGGTGGTGCCGAGTGTCATGTTGAACTTCTGGGGCTCTTGGTGTAAGCCGCGCCCACAAGAAATCCTCTGCATTGAAGAGGTTACCAGCTAATGTTGACATATGTAGCGTCGATAAAGGGAATTGAAATGGCACTAACGATGACCAGGGCGACGGAAGTGTTTTATTATTTAATATGATTGCGCCTTAAAGTAATTGATGTTAAGGGGGAGGGTGCGAGTGGCAGATATCAATATCTTTTTGGCATTTGGCGCAGGTGTACTTTCTTTTGCCTCTCCATGCACACTTCCGTTATATCCAGGCTTTCTTTCTTACATAACAGGGGTAGCGGTTAATGAATTGAAAGAAAATAATGGCATGTTGCAAAGACGAGCATTATTCCATACGGTGCTTTTTTTGGTTGGTTTTTTTATTGTATTTGCTGCCATAGGCTGGTCAGCAACTTTGATAGGTTCCTTTCTCAATCGCTATGATGATGTCATACGACAAATTGGAGCGATTTTAATCGTGGTCTTTGGGCTCATTATTGTTGGGGTATTTAATCCGTCGTTTATGATGAAGGACAGGCGCATTCATTTTACCAATCGACCAGCAGGGTTTTTAGGGACGCTACTGATTGGCATGGGCTTTGCGGCTGGCTGGACTCCGTGTACAGGTCCTATTTTAGCCGCTGTGTTTACTCTGGCATCGACAGCACCTGCCCAAGGTTTTTTGTATATTCTTGTTTATGCATGTGGCTTTGCTGTCCCGTTTTTCATCTTAGCTTTTTTTGTTGGACACTTAGCCTGGATAAAAAAATATAATATTGCATTTATGAAACTCGGCGGAGGATTAATGATCTTTATGGGGATTTTTCTCTATTTTGATTGGATGACAAGAATTTCATCCTTTCTTACCAATCGTTTTTTTGGTGGATTTACAGGTTTTTAAATGGATAAAAAAATGGGGTCATCCTTATCAGTGTAAAACACGGATAGAGGATGACCTTATTATATGTGATATAGTCTCGGCTATGAATTGAGTAAGGCATTGTATCATCGCATTTTTCTCTGGATTTCTTTGAGATTTCAAGTTGGTTTTTCCTCTTTGCCTCGTTGAAAATACGTTACCTTTAAGTGGATAATTTGTTACTCTTCTACACATTCTAGTGTCAAAGGGTAACAAGTTCAGCGATGGAATACGACAATTGCCAAGAGTGGAGAGCGCATGTGGAATAACAAAAGAAAATTTAGGGATAGAGGATGGAGCTCATGAATCCAAGCATATCAGTAGTTATCCCTGTTTATGGATGTGGTGGGTGTCTTAGAGAACTTTATAATCGCATTCAACAAACTGTAGAAGTTATTAGTCCCTCTTTTGAAATCATCATGGTGAATGATGGTGGTTCAGATCAATCATGGCAGATGATTCAGATATTGGCGAGGCAGGATGCTCGGGTCAAAGGCATTGCGCTGTCTCGAAATTTTGGACAACATTTTGCAATCACTGCTGGATTGGATTATTCAACGGGAGCTTGGGTGGTGGTCATGGATTGTGATCTTCAAGACCAGCCAGAAGAAATTCAATCGTTGTATGATAAGGTGCAGGAGGGCTATGATATTGTGTTTGCTCGCCGTGCCAAACGCAAGGATACAATGGGCAAGCGCATACAGTCCAAGCTTTTTTATAAAATCTACGATTATTTTACAGAAAACAATACGGATGCTTCCATTGCCAATTTTACTATTTGTTCACGAGCTGTTGTGGATCAGTTTTGTTTATTAAGAGAAAAGAGTCGTTCTTATCCCTTGTTTTTAAAATGGCTTGGGTTTAAATGGGCGGTTATAGATGTTAAGCATGCTGGACGTCGGGAGGGAAGATCAAGCTATAATTGGTCCAAGCTCATCAATTTTGCGATTGATAGCCTTGTTTCTCAATCGAATAAACCGCTTCGATTCTCGATCATATTTGGTTTTATTATAGCGTTTTTTTCAATGATTTGTGGTCTGTTTTTGATCTATAAATATTTCTTTTTGTATCAGCCTGTTGCTGGTTGGACCAGTGTGATGGTCTCTCTCTATTTTTTAGGAGGGCTTATTTTTGTCAATCTAGGTGTTATGGGTCTCTATATTGGTAAGATTTTTGATGAAGCTAAAGATCGTCCACTGTATGTTGTTCGAGCAAAAGTTGGCTTTGATCCAATCTATTCTTCTTTGCTGACCACACATGAAAAGAAAAGATAAGGAGCGAAAAAGCTGTGGAAGATTTTAAAGAAACGCCTTGGGATCGTAGAGTATATGGTTTGCCCACTTATGAAATTATGCAGCCAACTGAGGAAAGTTTAAAAAGGACAGAACGGCTTACGGGACATTTTACCGTGAGGGTTCACCCTCTTGTTTCAAAGCGGCTTTTACATCGGTATAACTTTTATTATTGTGATACCTTATTTGAGCCTGTTTGTCACATAGATGCTTTTCAGCCCATCTTTGACGAGCGCGTATCAGTGGTTCATGAACAAGATGCTAATCAATGGATTCACTTTTGTCTCGATACTTTTAAGTATGATCGCTTCCATAGGGATTTTAATCTTGATCCGAAAAAGGGAGATATCCGTTATATTAATTGGTTGCACTCTCTCATGGGAGAAGGGCATGTACTCAATCTGCAATTTGAAGGTGTGTCTGTTGGTTTTTTTGCCTATAAGGATAATGAAATTCTTCTTCATGCGATTGGGAAACCATTTCAAGGTCAGGGTCTTGGAAAATTCTTATGGAGTACGGTTTGTCAGATGGTATTCAGCAAAGGGTATCCCGAGATTAAAAGCTCTGTTTCGACCGCTAATGTAGCTGTTGTCAACATTTATCGACAGCTGGGTTTTGTTTTTAAGCATCCCGTTGATATTTATCATAAATATCAACCAGCTCAATTATAAGGAGAGAATGCTGTGGGTTACGTCTATATTCTTGGCACCATTACTTTGACGGTATATGGTCAGCTCGTTCTTAAGTGGAGAATGAATCGGATTGAGGTGTTGCCGTCTGGTCTATTGGAAAAGTTATTTTTTCTTCTTAGGATGATCCTAGATCCCTTTGTATTTTCAGGGTTGGTCGCTGCCTTCCTGGCTTCCTTATTTTGGATGGCGGCAATGACGAGGTTTGAGCTGAGTTATGCCTATCCTTTTATGAGCTTCTCTTTTCTAGCAGTATTTGGAGGGTCCTTGTTATTATTTCATGAAGCTTTTACTTGGCAAAAGGGTTTGGGGCTTTCCTTTGTCATTTTAGGTATTGTCATTTCTAGTCAGGGGGGCATTACAAATCAATAAAGGAAGGTGAAATCTTTGATTCCATTTAATCGGCCAGCGGTTACTGGGCGTGAAATTTTTTATATTCATGAAGTGATTAATAGTCGGAAAATCTGTGGGGACGGACGCTTTACCTTTCTATGTCAACAGTGGCTTTCTGAACAAACGGGGTGTCCACATGTGCTGCTAACACCCTCCTGTACCCATGCGTTGGAGCTGTGTGCCATTTTGATGGAGTTAAAGGAGGGTGATGAGGTCATCCTGCCTTCTTATACGTTTTCGTCTACGGCCAATGCTTTTGCTTTACGTGGCATCCAGTTGGTGTTTGTTGATATTTGTCCTAAAACGATGAATATCGATCCTAAGGCTGTGGAAGCAGCTATTACTGAAAGAACCAAGGCGATAATTGTTGTGCATTATGCTGGTGTTTCTTGTGATATGGATGCAATCATGGCGCTTGCTGATAGCCACAGGTTATTTGTTATAGAAGATGCTGCTCAGGGTGTGATGAGCACATACATGGATAAATCCTTAGGAACGATGGGGCACCTGGGTTGCTATAGTTTTCATGAGACCAAAAATGTGACCAGTGGAGAAGGTGGAGCGCTACTCATCAATGATTCTAAATTGATTGATCGTGCAGAGATTATTCGAGAAAAAGGTACAAATCGCAAGCGTTTTTTGGATGGTCATGTAGACAAGTATTCGTGGGTAGATATTGGATCGTCCTATTTACTAGGAGAGCTTAGTGCTGCCTATCTCTATGCACAGCTTGAAGGGGCTGAGCCCATTCATCACGTGCGCTTGAAGCGTTGGGAACATTATTATACAGATCTTCTTAATTTACAAGAAAAAGGGATGGTAGAATTGCCACTTATTCCAGAGTCGTGTGCACATAACGCTCATATGTTTTACATGAAGGTGAAGGACGTAAAAGAGAGACAGGCTATGATTGCTTTTCTAAAGCGGCATGGTATTATGACGGCGTTTCATTATAATCCCTTACACAAGACACTTGCGGGCAGACAATTTGGCAGATTTCATGGTGAGGATCGTTATACAACAAAGGAGAGTGAGTGCTTGCTTAGGCTACCTCTTTATGCTGATCTGAGCTTTGATGATGTTCATTTTATTGTTGAGCGTATTCATGATTTTTATGATGTTAAGAGTAGAGAGGATATGGATATAGTTTAAGTTTATGTATCCATAATAGAATGGAATGACTATCCGTTTCATGACTGTTAAAAGGAAGTGTAGCAGACGAAGCGTGGGGGCGTTCATGGTGGATTGCCAGCTGGGTCCATTAACATTTTCATTACGTGCGGGAGTGTCTGGGGTGCTCATAAATTGTCTTTGTCGAAAAAGCTATTCTACTGTAATCTGTTCACTAGTTTTGTCAGATCGATTGCATTTTTAATTGACTCTAATCATAATAGTTGAGGTTGAGTTAAAAAGAAAGAATAGAGGGGTAGGGGCATGCTAGATCTAGATATTAGCGAGCTGGATAAAAGTGATTTGCTGAAATCCATAACAGAGAAAAGGAGAGAGATGTTGGAGGTAGCGAAATTAAGGGGGCTTAAAAATTATGAAACGGTGCGACAGAGTCGTGAATTGGACTCACTGATTATTGTGTATCAAAAGCGCTTTTTTCACCCCTGCTAATTGCGCCACCAGCAATGTTGTAACCCATAATATTATGAATGTATGTTAGGCGTAATATTGAATGATGGATATCTTTCTTCCAAAAAGTACGTCAAAAGGGACGTTTTACGGATGAAAAATTCAAGATTAGGTCTGTTTTTTTGTGAACATTTTTCTTCCTATTGGCGTCGGATATATGTTATAAATTGGTAAATGATTTTTTTGGAACTTGAATGAAATCACCTGATTTAGTACAGAATATAAATGCAGTATATGGTGACTAAAGAGGGGTGTTTGGTTCATGGCAAAAGATGTATTGTGTGAGGTTAACAACTGTAAGTATTGGGAAAAAGGCAATAAATGTAGTGCTACTGCTATTTATGTTGTTAGTCACAATGGTAAAACAGCCGCTAATCGAGAAGAAACAGATTGTCAAACCTTTGAGCCTGTTTAATCATGTGAGCTGTTTATAGCACGTTTCAGGGAAGGTGTTCGCAAAGGTTACCGCGGACTTCTTCTCTTTATTAGCATGCAGATTTTTGATTGAATATTGTGATGAATAGAGGGATGATAGCATCTATTGTGGGCGTACCTTTATCTGATAGTAAGTCTTTTCTTCCAAAAACAGAGTGTCATCTCGGATTTTATTGTATGATCAATGGCATTTTTTAAGGTTTTTCCGAAGATCTCATATCGTGAGGTAAGGATATGACATAAGCATCAGAAAGTTTTTCTAGGGCAATCACCTGATCATAATCTGTTTTATATGTTTGTATAGTACTTTGCGGTACGGTTCGTTTTGTTTTTAAGCTGAGTGCTGTCGCATTATTGAAATTCTTTATTGGTGCAAATAGTATCGATTGGTTAATGAAGGAGCCTTGAGGCATGTAGTAACGCATGCCAATCGTGTTATGAGTGGTATTTAACAGATCCTGTCCAAAGTGTACAAGTTTATTTTCTATATTAATACCGAGTAAATTGGCAAGGGTGGGGAGAAAATCAAGTTGTCCTCCTGTTAGGGTATTGACTTCACCGTGAGTGACACCAGGTATAGAAGAGATGATAAATGGAATATTATAGCGATCGGCCTCGGTGTAGCGATGACCAAGGAGATTATGTAATATCATGCGATCTTGGTCATTTAACATACGTTGATCTAAACCAAAATGATCACCATAAAAGAGAACGATAGAATGATTCCAAATGCCTTTATCTTTCAGCTTTTGAATAAAACGACCTAAGGCAGCATCTGCATAATGTTGAGCTTGAAAATAATCGCCAACGATTCTTGTTTTGTCGTATTGACTCGGTAGTTTTAATCCTTTTTTAGTATCAGGAATTTGATAAGGATGGTGACTCGACATCGATATAAACATGCTGTAAAATGGCTTGGGGCTTTTTGTAAGCTCATCTATTCCTTTGGTATAAAGCACATCATCCGACGGTCCTAAGCCAATAATGTTTTTATTTCCATAAATAGGCTTTTCATAAAAATGATTGAAACCGAGCGCAGGGTAGAGCTCGTCCCTGTTCCAAAATTTGAGTTCATCTGCATGAAGAGTCATGGTGTTATAGCCCTTGTGCTTAAGGAGTTTAGGAAGGCTTGGGTAATTGCGATTGCCTTCAGCAATTGATGTTGCACTATAAGATTGTGGAAATAACGATGTATTCATGATATATTCCGCATCGGAGGTGTTTCCAGGTCCTACCTGCTGATAGACATGAGGAAAGTAGAGACTTTCATCTAAAAGCTTATTTAAATTGGGTGTAATATCTTGGTGGTCTATTTTCAGATTGAGGAGGAAATTTTGAAAGGATTCCATTTGAATCACGATGACATTCCTGCCCTTGGCAACACCGAACATAGTGCGATCGCTTGTTTGTCTAACGGTTATGCCTTTGATTCGATCAATTTTTTGATTGATTTCCTGAGGGGTAAGTTTGGCATTTAAGGGTTTCGTCTCTGCTGTAGGGCGTTTGTAAATATTTAATAATTCATAATTAAAAATGCCTTTATTCTTGGTAGCTGACACCGGGTTAGCAATGCTCACTCCCCTATAGTAACTCAAAAAGGAGATGGCAACGATAAAAGAGAGAATGGACGTGATCCTAAGTCTCTTTTTATTGATACGAACTGAAGGAAAGGGAAGCCTTTTGGAAAGCTTAAAAATAATCAAGATAATGATATCGGTGTACATCAATAGATATAATGGATTGAGTAGGGATAAAATACTATCGCTTATCGCTGATACTTGTCCAAGTTGAAATAGCGTAAAATAGGTGGGGACCGTGTTAAAATAAGCAGTGTATAGGACAATGCTGGCAAATAAAGTGGTGATAATGGCGTCGGCGACAAAGTAGCCATAGCTTTTTGCTCTTGATGGCAAGATCTCTACAAAAGCTAGCAAAAATAAAATATAGCTTCCTTCCAGGACAAAGGATTTAATAAAATCAAAATCGTGAAAGAGGAATCCGTGCATTAAGATGGCTTTTACCGTTAAAATAATGGAAAAAATGATATATTGACTAGTAAAAAAATGATGTATTGACCACTTGTTTGGCGTCATACTGAAAGCCTCCTCGTACACATATGTCATAGTGTCAATCTACAAGTATTGACGATAAAATAGTACCTATCAAATGAAGGAAGCGGTCGAGCAAAAATTATGCTATACTTTTAACATTAATTCAGTTAATTATCAAAACATACTAATGAGGTGTGATATCATAAGTATTTCAAAAAGAATAATAATTAGTCATTATTGATGAAAGCTATATGAATAAAGCATATTAAGATGTGGTCATTATATTCAAATGTTTTTTGTCGTTATTTCATGCATCGGAATACAGTATGGGAAAGGGGCTTGAATATGAAGATTCTATTTCTTCCCTTATTTAATATGCCTTCTGGTCATCATCATGTGGCAGATGCTTTAATTGGTATGACCAACAATAGATCGGATAAGATAGAATGCCGTAAAGTCGACATACTGAGTTATAGCAGTAAGCGCATAGAAAAGGCTGTATCAGAGATTTACTTGAAATGGATTAAACATATGCCGCATACGTATGATTGGGCCTACAAACATTTTGCTTATACCGCATCGCATAAGCACCGGTCGTTCTGGGGCATGGAACGTTTTTTTCTTAGTAAAGTGGAGCTCCTCTTGCAAGAAGAAAGACCTGATGTAGTGGTTTGTACTCATGGATTTCCATCGTTACTCATGAGCAGGTTAAAAAACAAGGGACGCTGTCATATTCCAGTGATCAATGTCTATACGGATTATTTTATTAATGATATTTGGGGAAGACAGGGAATTGATTATCACTTTGTAGCAACATCAGAAGTTAAAAAACAAATGGTTGAGCAATATGGATTAAATGAGGAAAGCATATTTGTCACGGGGATTCCAATCCATGAGATATTTCTGTCTTCAAATAGTATGAAGAGGAGAAATAAATCTCATTCAAAAACCATTCTTGTCGCAGGTGGTTCAAGTGGTTTAGGAGACATTGCTGGACTATTGATACATTCAGATCCTGATGTGAATTATCACTACATTATTCTTTGTGGAAACAACGAGGTGTTGTATCAGTCCTTAAAAGATATACAAAATCCTCAATTAGAACCGCTTCCTTACATAACATCCCGTGCAGACATGAATCGTCTATATGATCGAGTTGATGCCATTATAACTAAGCCTGGAGGGGTCACGATCAGCGAAGCGCTACGCAAGCGTCTCCCGATCTTTGTCCATTCCTCTTTACCTGGTCAAGAAGCAGTGAACATGCAGTACTTTAAGGAACGTCATTTAGTTTATGAACTGGATCATCGGGATTCTTTTGAAAAACAAATTGCGACTATTCTTAATAATGATATTGAGATCAGAAGATGGCAGCGTGCTGTTCAGACATATTTTGATAACCTGCATGTTTTTCATCCTTATGCGCTGTTTGAATTCTTATATGATAGAGCATTAGAAGGGCAATATTTGAATGAGATTTATCAGATTGTCAAAACAAAAAGGGGATTTATAAGAACGCTTAAGAAGTATGCAAAAAAGCTGTCACTTTCTGATAATGCTTAGGAAATACAGCAAGGGTTGTGACATTGGAAAAGCAAAATTTTGCTAAGATCGCTAAGGACAAGGACTTAAAATGCACTAGATTGTTTTAGCACGTTGAAATTTTACATACTAAGGATGAGATAAATGATTGGGGTTCATGTTTTGTTACGTACCGTTCTCATTATTTTATGTTTGTTCTTACTCTACGCTATCCTACCAACTGTTATGATGAGACTCTTTGCAATCAGTGTTTTAAAGAGAGTAGACATCAGAGGGAAAGTAGCATTGACGTTTGATGACGGGCCAGATGCTCGCTATACTCCTGAATTATTAGATGTGCTTCAGGCACATAATGTGCAGGCTACTTTTTTTGTTGTTGGAAAAAATGCAGAACAGCATCCTGAGATCATCAAGCGGATGGATAGCGAAGGGCACAGTATTGGCATCCATCATTACCAGCATAAAAACAACTGGTTTTTAACGCCGGGTGGTATGCGTCATCAGTGTTTAAAAACAGCGGCTATCATTCAAAAGATTACTGGGAAAATCCCTGTTTATTATCGTCCGCCATGGGGAACGTTCAATCTCTTCACCTATTGGATGACACAACCATTTAAGCTTGTTTTATGGTCAGCAATACTGGGGGATTGGAAGCTGGATTTGGGAAAAGAGCGCTTGATCGAACGCTTGCGTACTCATATTCATGATGGTGCTATTATCGTTTTGCATGATTCGAATGATACTCCAGGTGCTGATGATGGTGCAGCTGCTCATACGGTGGCTGCTCTTAAGGAATTTTTGCCACAGGTGGCTGATACCTATGATTTTATTACTGTTGATGAATGCGCACGACTACAAATTAAAAGAAAAGCTCAGTAATAAAAATGTGTCAATGGTATTATGTTTTTAAGAAAACGAGAATTTCTGTCTGTACATTATGAAGTGGGTTTTATATGATAAAGGTTAAAGTACGATTGATACTGATAGAATAAGAGGTGGCCCATGCCTAAAAAAAAGAAAAAGAATACCAAACATCGTCCGTCGCAGCGTCCAGAACAAAAACAAACGAATAGTAGCTGGGTTATTATTGTATCAACTATTTTTGTCTTAGTTCTTGCGTTTGTTATCGTGGCTATTGTGGTGCACAATAAAAACAGTGCTACTACTAATAGTAATCAATCTGTAAATCAAGCTAGCACAAGCGATAATCAGGCTGTTACGCGCAATATTGACTATAGCGATCAACCATCGTTAGGAAAGTCAGATGCTCCCGTTAAAATCGTAGAATTTGGGGATTATAAATGCCCGTTTTGCCAGCGATTTGAGCTATCGATCTTTCCAAAGATACAAAAGGACTATATTGATACGGGTAAGGTGCAATTTTACTTTTTAAATTATATTCTATTCGGTGATGAATCTCGGTTAGCAGCAGAAGCTTCAGAATCGATTTATCATCACTACCCTGATCGTTTTTGGAATTTCCATCAATTGTTATATAAAAACCAAGGCCCAGAAGATAAGTCATGGGTTACAGAGGATGTTTTGGAAAAAATAGCGAAACAAGCTGTTCCCAATTTAAATGTTAGTCAACTTCGATCTGATATGGATCACAGTACCTATGATAAGGATATTAATAAGGATATGAAAATGGGTGGAGCGGGATTAGGTACACCTACTTTATTAATAAATGGTAAAATGCTAGATTCATCCCTTACCTTTGATTATCCAAAGCTAAGTGAACAAATTGACCAAGATGTCAATTCAAGTAAGTAGGAAATGGGGGTATATAGAATGAGTAAAAGCCTTTATTTTGCTTGGGTTGTTGCACTTGTAGCGATGTTAGGTAGCTTGTGTTTTAGTGAGATAGCCCACTTTATACCTTGTAAATTGTGCTGGTTCCAGCGTATTTGTATGTATCCTTTGACAATCATTCTAGGCGTTGCTTGTTTTCGTAATGACCATAAAGTTGCTTATTATGTATTGCCTGTAGCTATTATTGGCGGTTTGTTTTCCATTGTTCATATTTTAGAAGAAAATATCCATTCTTTGGCGGGTATATGTAAGCAGGGGGTCTCGTGTAGCACGGATTATATTCATTGGTTTGGATTTATCACGATTCCTATGCTGGCATTATGTGCCTTTGTCCTTATTACTATTTCCATGATTGTGACTTTGCGAAATCGTTAAGTATGGCAGGGTGTATGGAAAGCTGGGATTAAACGATTTTTTTGCATAGACCAGTTTCGAAGTCTTTAGAATAAAGGACAATTGATTTTAAGGTTTAATATATTTCATAATCATGACAGATCGAGCTTCAAAAACTCCATCAAGATAATAAAGTAGTGTTTTGTCCCTCTCCCTGTAATCAAATTGTAAATCATGCTTTGGATGATCTTACATAATAGTTATTAAAGATCAATCATACAGGAGGGGGAATCTTGATGGATCTCAATAGAGGTGTTGCAAGAAAGTTAGTTGCCACCACAGTAATCACAGGGGCATTACTCTCATTGCCTACCTTTGCCAGTGCACAATTCGGTCATGAAACATTGCGCAAGGGATCTCAAAGTGAACATGTGCAAAATCTACAGACGGTGTTATTTCAACAAGGTTATTATGAGCTGTCTAAGCCAACGGGTTATTTTGGAACAGTTACTGAAAAGGCTGTAAAACAATTTCAAGAGAAGAATCATTTAAAAGTAGATGGTCTTGTAGGCGCAGAAACAAAAGAAGCGTTAAAGCATTATCTCAAGTTTGATGGTAAACTCATTGGTTTTGGGGAAAAAGGCGAGCGGGTCATAAACATTCAAGAAGACCTTAAGGATTTAGGTTATTATAGTGGGCATGTAGACGGTATTTTTGGTAGCCAAACACAAGATGCGGTGGAAAAGTTTCAAGCAAACAATGGCTTGCGGCAGGATGGGATCATTGGCGAACAAACCTTTAAAGCTTTATATGACTCACCTAAGTCTGGTGGTATGCCTACGTCTAAAACATTAGACACCATTGCTGTTCAAAATGGTAGTACGAATACAAATACAAGGAAGCAGCAAGTAAATCATACGTCACAAGTGAATGGGTCCAAGGTATTGTATATGAATGCGACGGCTTATACGGCTTTTTGCTCGGGATGTTCTGGAACAACAGCTACAGGGATTAATTTGCGAACTAATCCAGATGCTAAGGTTGTAGCGGTTGATCCAGATGTGATCCCATTGGGAACCAAGCTTTATATAGATGGGTATGGCTATGCTGTTGCTGGTGATACAGGTGGAGCTATTCACGGTAAGCGCATTGACCTTTTCATGCCTGATCGTACAGATGCTTTGCAGTGGGGAAGACAGACAGTAAAAGTCAATATTTTGAACTAGTGTATGCTGGTGTAGAACATATCCCCTTGATGATGGAGTCATCAGGGGGATTTTCCACAAATAAAATATTATTGAACAACCTTGATGGAACGCTTATTTAAATGGTTATTTAGCTTATCTTGAGAAAATGAATAGATAAACATCAGCTTGTGATATATTATAATTATAGATCTATAGGCAACATATCAAATTGATATTTGTAAATGAACAGTAAGTGAAATTTTGTATAGCTACTCATTATCCATAATAGGAGATTTTTATATGGCCAGGCAAAAAAACAACACAGGTTGGGGAGTTATTGTTGCTGCAGGATTGCTTATTTTATCGAAGCTTAAATGGTTAATTGCACTTTTAAAATTCTCTAAATTCGGCGGGATGATCCTCAGTTTATTGGTTTCCTTAGGAACCTATGCTGTGTTTTTTGGATGGAAATTTGGAGTTGTGCTTATTTATTTATTATTTGTACATGAAATGGGACATCTTGTTGCTGCAAAACAAAAAGGAATTAAAACCAGTTCGGCTGTGTTCATTCCTTTTTTGGGGGCGTTGATTGGAATAAAAGAACAACCCAAGGATGCGGCAACAGAGGCTTATTTAGCTTATGGAGGTCCTCTAGCAGGGTTGATTTCTGTTCTGCCAGCTATTATCCTCTATCATTTTACAGGTCAGCCAATCTGGGCTTTGGTCATTTTGCTAGGTGCTATGTTGAATTTGTTTAATCTTTTTCCTATTTCCCCACTGGATGGAGGACGTATTGTTGCTGTGTTGTCTCCACATTTGTGGTTATTGGGGTTGGTGGGTGTGCTAATATTTGCTTGCTTCTTTCCATCTGTTATTCTGATCTTTATAGTGATTGTCGGTTTCTTCTCTTGGTGGCGACGAGTTCGTGAGGATTACATGATGAAGGTGATTGATCTTCAAGTGGATGCTAGACTGAGCCTTATTGAGCAAATAAATGCATTGAAAGACGAATTGTTTTATCGATATTATACAGCTGATGAGGATCCGATGGTTAATCAGGTGATGCGGGGATTTCTGACAAGACAAATTAACAGTGAACAAGCCGCGATACAAGAAAAGCTTGGCAAAATAAAAAAATGGTACCTCCCTTTTCTGCATGATAAATTGAAGTTGCTTAGGGAGAGGTATGTCATCCAGATGCAATTGAATCAATTGCTGGTGCAAATTATAGAGAATATTAATGGGATAGAGGACATTTCCATGTCTGTTTCAGAGCAGGAGCAGATTATTCATCAGCTCAGAAAACAACAAGATCAGATTAATAAATATTATCGTTCAGCGCTCCGCACAAAGGTTATTGTATTCATCGCTTATATTCTCTTAGCTGGAATATTAGGTGTGTTATTTGTATATGGGCAAGGTATATTAAATGATCATTCTTTTCATACGCCCTTTTCATAAGACATTTGTATTATGGTGAAGTAGAGTTTTGCACTTGAGCCGAGATGGAGAAGATGAATAGATAACGTGTTAGAGTTTAGATAAAAAAATAAAAAGGATCAGTGTAAAAAGCAAGAACTGATCCTTTTTTAATGGGTAAAAATATTATATAAGCACAGGCTTAAACGTTGTGGAATTCAGCGTTAACGGGCTGTTTTATATATGATTAAGCATGTCGTGTTCAATTATTTGAAAAAGTCGCGATTGAGCTGAATATACTTTTCTTCTTCTCCAGGAACTTCTTCTTCTGGATAAATGGCTTCAACAGGGCAGACAGCTTCACAAGCACCGCAATCTATACACACATCTGGATCGATATAAAACATATCGTCGCCTTCCAATATACAATCAACAGGGCAAGTTTCGACGCATTCAGCAGCTTTTTCATCTTTACATGGTGAAGTGATAACAAATGCCATAAACTTAAGATTCTCCTTTTCTAAATTAATAAGGAATACATGTATATTTTTACTGAGAGCCAGCCATAGCCATGTACATGATATAGGTGTAAATGCTTTTGAAGAATGCTATACATGTGATAACGTCATCCAAAAAGCATACAGTAGAATTATATACCATATATATCTATATCATAATGGAGTAAGAAAGGCAAGCTGTGATTATGATGTCCTTTAAAAAGCAAAATTAGGTTAGGAAGTAACGATTGGTTCCCCTATGGGAGGTGGCTTGTCTTTGTTATCATTATGTATACAGAATAGGGAGCTTAACGTGAGTGGCAGACACTTTTTCATCATTGTCCCTCCTCTAGTCAATGGGTTTTTTTCAGAGTATCATTAGCTATACGGAACATTTCGCTCGCCTTTTTATAGGCTTTATTGGCATAGAAGTGCTCGGCTAATTCTTCGGCAAAGATGGTCACTTGATCCCATTTTTGAATTTTATTGAAGTATGGTATAATTTCATTTTTTATGAGTAATTCATAGTTCCTATCTTTTGTATGGGTTGCTTTGTGACGCAAGACTAACAAGGAATAGTAGTGCTCTTTATCAATCAGTTTTTCAGATAAAGGCAACCCGAGGGTTATTTGTGTTAACGCTTCTTCTATTCTATTAAGTTTATAATACTCAAGAGCTAACAGATAATGCGTCATCGCTTTTGAATCATTTTGCGTATACTCTAGTGCTTGTAGATAATGCTCAATGGCTTCTTCGGATAAACCTCTTTGGGATTTCACATGGCCAAGGTTATGATGAATGATGCCAAGGCGTTGAGGATCTTCTAATAATTTAACAAACTTTAAGGCTTGTTCATAATGATGTTCAGCTTTGTTTAAGTTTTTTGTCAAACGATTTCCAATACCGAGCAATACTTGACAATCCGCAATTCGAGTTAAATTATAGTTGCTATTAAATTTATCGAGTGCTTTTTCGGCATATTTAATCGATTCGATAGCCTGAGAAAATCTAACGTAAAGATTAGACATTTGATAGTATAATTGGGCTTCTTCCATTTCGTGATGAGGGATTTTCAATAGGTTTTTTTCAGCAGTTTTAAAACATTTGTCGGCTTTTTTGAAATCATTGATGAAATTATAATAAATACCAGAAAACTGCATGTAATAATAATTTAACTCTTCATTAAGGATGTCCTTAAACTTACTTATGTATTTTATAGTATTTTCTGCCTTGGTCATATCATTGAGGAAATATTGGAAACGAAGGCAAAAAAGATTGTATTTTAAGTAAATGAATGGTTCTTCAATTTGAGAGTTGTCCAGTGCTTCCTTTATTGTATGACGGTTTTCGTCAATGCTCTCTTTGCTCTCGTAATTCAATATTGCCGTATACCACTGGTTGAGCAATAGATTAATTCTTTCTGCTTCTGTGGAATTATCAACATCATGATAACGTATACCTAGTCTCTCACATAAAAAGGAAATAATTTCTTCACTAGACTTATCTCCATGCTCAATCTTGCTTAGATAGGAGACGGAGCAAATGCCTTCTGAGAGCGTTTCAAGTGTATGTCCTCGCAATTTTCTATAGTATCGTATTCTATTTCCAATCATAAATTCCCTTCTTTCTAAATTGGGAAAAAACGAGACACGCCTCTTGAATTTGAGGAGTACTATCCTAATATTTTCCCAATAAAAAGACCCTAGTTATCTGACATGATATTTTTTCAGGAAACTATTATTAAGTATTTTCTATTATTCTATTATTTTAAATCATTTAAGTATCAATGTTAATAATCTATTGCGGAAAATACATCATATTTCCCACAAAATATAAATTTAAAATAAAGGAGACTTTATTTAAGTGGAGAATCAATCAATAGCGTTAATTTGAAAGTAGTGATTTAAATCATTCTGATAGTCATACCAATAATAATATTAACGGTTCCTGTTAATCACAGTTTATTGTATTAAATGATGTATATCATTAGTATACAATCAATTTGATTTTCATCAATTGGGGAATTATTGGTTTATTAAAAAATTCTTTTGCTTTAAAAAGTTCATCCTTTTATATTTTTTAACATGACATGTTATAGATCGGTGGGTAATCACGAGATTTCTGCGGGATATGGAGTGGTATATTGGTAATATCTTTTTTATATAATGAGTTATTTTATAAATGAACAATGGAAAGCGGTGAGTTATTGGAGTCGTGCATAACGGATAAGTTATGGGCTTTGTTCATTAGAGTATATATAATAATTAAGAGAAAAATCATAAAAAAAGAACATCCAGATTTTCAAAAAGTGTTGAAGAAAGGACGTTCTCTTGAGGTTCACTTTTAAGACTCTCCTTATCATTTTCTGTAATAATAGGAGCCTGGATTCCTAAATAGGAGGATGGTTCCCAAAACAAAGCCGGCTAGTAAACCAAATATATGACCGAGGACATCGATATTTGAAGGAAAGAACAGTGTCCAAGCCACATTGATGATAAGCATTACGAGGATGACCTGTTGGCTTTGTCTATCTAATAAATGGCGTCTTAAAGCAATGATGAATAAAAAGACACCGAACAAGCCAAATATGGCTCCTGAAGCACCAGCATAATAATAGGGTGAATTGAAAAAAAGCTGTAGAATATTGGCGATGATACCTGAGCCAAAATATGCAAGGACAAATTTCCATTTTCCAAGAAGAGCCTCTAATGGAGGTGCGAAAAGAAAAATAGAAAAACAGTTGAAAAAGACATGCGATAATCCTAAATGAATAAAGGGTGAAGTGATTAAGCGCCACCATTGATGAAAGTAGATAACATAGATGTTTGAGCCTAGGCTGAGGGTGATCAAATGTTGAATAATGACGATGTGAAACCATCCGCCAAGAGTGTAGACGATATATAGTAATAAATTAGCAGCGATGATAAAAGATACAATAGGATAGAGCCGTAAAAAATCTTTGAAACTTTCGGTTCTTACAAACACATGACGTCCTCCTTTGCTCTTGCTATATTATAGTATAAGGAAATGAGGATTGAAAGAGGATCGATATATGACCCGTGAAGTATATGTTGCAAGGAAAACCCATGAGAAGCGGGAGAGATGTCCATGATTATTGGAATAGGTTTGGATTTAATTGAATTACATCGAATTGAAAGGCTGATTACCAAGGATAAATTTGTTAAGCGGATTTTAACAGATGTTGAACAAAAGCAACTTTATCAAAAAAAATCGGAGAGAAGAAGAATTGAATATTTGGCGGGGCGCTTTGCGGCTAAGGAGGCCTACGCGAAAGCGACGGGTCTAGGATTTGGACAAGCTTTATCGTGGCAGGAAATTGAAATTATAAATGAGGCATCGGGGCGACCTATACTTTATGTCGACCATGTGGCACATACGGCGCATGTGTCTATCACGCATGGAAAGGAATACGCTGCGGCAACGGTTATTCTTGAAAGCTCGTGGGGCTAATTCGCATATATTCATAAGTTGTCTCATATATTTTTAATGCGCTAGGAGGGACTATTTGGGCAAATCGTATCCAGGGGAAAAGTTCGACGATTAATCATGGTGTTATTGAGTCTATGGGACTGGGAAGGCATCTGTTAATGAAAAATACTGGACTAGGTATTTTCAAGCATTTCCAGTCTACCTTCGTTCAAAATGAAAGGATAGGAGTGATTAGTGAAAAAGGAGATACCGGATTGGTTGGAGGGAACATGACAGATGCCAGGAGAGATTTCAATAGTATGGTATATGTGTGTAGGCAGGTTAGAAAATGATTAAGGATACGATTTGCTAGAATAGAACCCCTCCTTTGCCACTGAAATGAGACAGAGGGGCTGGATGACTGTGAAGAAAAGTCTTTCACTTTTGCTATTGGGAGTCATGTTCCTTTTTGTATTAGTGGGTTGTAATCAATCTCGAGAAGATGTGGTAGGCGATCTCTCTAAAAAGCTTGATAACCTTGAAGGATATAAAACATCCGCAATATTGACGTTTAAAAATGGAGAAAAGCAACAGAAATACCATGCGGATATCTGGTACCAAAAGCCAAACAGGTATAAGGTTGTTTTAAAAGATCAAAATAAAGAAAATACGCAAATGATTATTAAGAACAGTCAGGGTGTATTTGTCTTAACACCCGCACTGAATAAGAAGTATCATTTTGAAAGCGATTGGCCGAATAATCGAAGTCAAACATATTTATTTCAATCGCTTGCTAAAGACATTATTCATGATGCCAGCGTTAAATTTGAGAATAACGAAAATAACTATGCATTTACTACTAAAACCAATTATGATACTAAAACATTGGACCATCAAACCATCACTTTAAACAAGGGTAATCTGGCTCCTATTGGTGTTAAAATCATGGATCAAGATATGAGCGTCGTCATTGATGTTGCCTTTAAACATTTTAAATTTGATACAAAATTTGATAAGAATGATTTTGATGTGGATCATAATATGACGAGCATGAAGTTAGAAGTACCTACCATGGGTCATACTAATGATAAGTTCCAGTTATCTGAGCCAACTCTAAAAATGGCTGAGGCGAAGCACCTTTATTCAATGGATGTTTCTAGAAAGGGTCAAAAGAAGTTTGTCATAAAATATGTAGGTAAAAAAGCCTATACTATAGTAGAAGCTAAGAGTGAGATTGCGCCAGCAAGTGCGGCAATAACATTTCAAGCTGAGCCAGTGAATCTTGGTTATGCTGTGGGAGCATTAGCTGAGCATTCGTTGACCTGGTCTCATGATGGTGTGGATTATTATCTCGTGTCTAATAAATTAACACAGCAAGAAATGATTGGTGTAGCGCAATCCGTTGACGGACAAGTGACCAAATAATATCCTAGGGCTTAGCGGTTTTTAACCGCGGTCTTTTTTATTTTGCGGCTATAAAAACCTAGACAACGTTGACAAGTTAAAAGGACGGCTTAAAATGGAAACATGAACAAAATACATGTTGAAATGAATTAGGAGCTGTAACCGTGGAATTTTATAGAGATACATGGGCTGAGGTTAATCTTGATGCCATTGGATTAAACATAAAACATCTAAAGGAATATGCCCCGGATACGACACAAATCATGGCCGTTGTGAAAGCAGACGCTTACGGACATGGGGCATATCCTGTGGCATGTGAAGCCTTATCTTCAGGAGCAACCTGGCTCGGTGTTGCTTTTCTTGATGAAGCCCTATCCTTGCGACAAAAAGGGATTAAGGCTCCTATCCTAGTGTTTGGTTGGACGCGCCCTGCTGATATAGCAATCGCTGCTGAACATAATATTTCTTTGACTGTTTTTCAAGCAGAGTGGCTTAAACAAGCGCGTGAGCATTATCATGCTAAGAGTCCTGTTTTTTTGCATATCAAGTGTGACACAGGGATGGGAAGAATCGGTCTGCGAAGGGAAGAGGAGATGGCAGCGTTAGTTGATGAGCTGCGAATGGATGCTCGCTTTATTGTCGAGGGCATTTATACACATTTTGCCACTGCTGATGAAAATGAAGCTTCTTACTTTAATAAACAATATCAGCGATTTAATGTCATGTTAACGCAACTAAGCGATAGAGGGATTAATCCTAATCTTGTACACTGTGCCAATAGCGCTACCGCTTTAAAGCATCCAGATAAATTATTTAATATGGTTCGTTATGGAATTGCGATGTATGGGTTGTCTCCCTCCGAAGAGATGAGCACTGATCTTCCTTTTCAATTACAGCAAGCCTTTACTCTGAAAACTTCTCTCGTTCATGTGAAGCAGATTGAGACAGGCGAGTCCGTTGGTTATGGAGCGACGTTCAAGGCAACAGAACCCACTTGGATTGGTACATTGCCTATAGGCTATGCTGATGGATGGATGCGCCGTCTATCTGAGCAAGCTACAGTATTGGTTAAAGGTAAAAGATATCCTATTGTAGGTCGGATATGTATGGATCAGATGATGATTTGTCTGGATGTTCCATACTCTATTGGCGAGGAAGTGACACTCATTGGTTCTGATGGTAGCGAATATATTAGTGTTGATGAGATTTCTAGCTACTTGGATACAATAAATTATGAAGTGTTATGTACGATTAACCATAGAGTGCCAAGACGCTATTTTAAAGATGGCGAACAGCTTGCTACAACTAATATGATCATTGATGCCCCTCCTAGTTTAGAAAAAAAGATGAGCTAAATAAAAAGTTGGATTGAAATGCTTGGGTTGTAATGATAAGATTAACCTTGGAATGCTATATGAACGAAGAGATTTGTTGGAGGTGGCTCCTTTTGCCTGAATCAAGTTCAAAAGAAATCATTGTAGAGTTACCACATCATCTACTTCAAGAGCTAGATGGTGTTGCGAGACAGGACAACATGAATCGAAGCGAATTTCTTCATCGTGCAGTAAGAATGTATCTTAGGGAACGGAATAAACGACATATCCGTGAATCCATGAGTCAGGGTTACATGGAAATGGCGAAGATTAATCTGAATATCGCATCAGAAGCGTTCTTGGCCGAAGAGGAGGCTGAGAACACCCTAGAGCGCTTGGTTAGTGGGGTGTAAAAAGGGTGATAGTTAAACGTGGTGATGTGTACTTTGCCGACCTTTCTCCGGTCGTTGGTTCCGAGCAAGGTGGTGTACGACCGGTTCTTATCATTCAAAATGATATCGGAAACCGTTTTAGTCCAACCGTTGTGGTGGCTGCCATTACGGCGCAAATCCAAAAGGCAAAGCTACCTACCCATGTGGAAATTGATGCGACAAAGTACGGATTTGACCGTGACTCTGTCATTTTACTTGAACAAATTAGGACCATTGATAAACAACGATTAACCGATAAAATTACACATCTTGATGATGACATGATGGCTAATGTGAATGAAGCTATTCACATTAGCCTAAGCCTTATCGATTTTTAGTGAGAGTTGCTCTGTTCTTTTATGATAGAGCGACTTTTTTTATGCCATCATATGCTCATTATAGTGAAAGTGATATGACACGCACCCTAAACGCACTAGGGCACTATTTTTTAAAGCGATTATGTTGGGGCGTTCATTTGCTCACTCTCTTAGCGCTATCCACTTTCTACTTTGTGAATTTATAGGGTACGGACTTAACTGGAAGACTGGGTCGCTTTGGGCTATCATGAAGAAAATAAAGTGAGGGGGATATGTATGAACGAAGAAGATGATAAAAGAGCCTTTATTGTACAGAGTATCGCACAATCATTAAAGTTAAAACATCACCAGATTAAGCATGTGATTGAGTTGCTTGAAAATGATAATACCATTCCTTTTATTGCGCGCTATCGTAAGGAGTTTACAGGTGGATTAGATGAAGTGGCGATCAACTCTATAGCTGAACAATGGCACTATGCTCAAGCATTACATAAGCGCAAGGAAGAAGTACAACGTCTCATCGCTGAGCAGGGTAAGCTTACTCAAGATCTAGAAATAGCTATTGAAAAAGCATCAAGATTACAAGAATTAGAGGATATCTATCGTCCGTATAAGCAAAAGCGTCGCACTCGAGCGACGGTTGCGAAGGAGAAAGGATTGGAGCCTTTAGCTGATTGGCTCATGTCCTGTCCTGATGCATCTATAGTGCAGCGGGCAGAGGCGTTCGTTTCTGATGAGAAGGGGGTGCCATCTGTTGAGGAGGCCTTAGATGGAGCCCGTGATATCATTGCTGAACGTCTATCGGATGATGCTGATAATCGTAAATACATTCGTCAAGTGACGCTGGAAAAAGGTGTTATTGTGGCAGAGATTAAGAACAAGGCAGAAGACGAAAAAGGCGTTTATGAAATGTATTATGGTTATGAGGAAAAGGTGAGCAAGATTGTTCCGCATAGAGTGTTAGCCATTAATCGTGGGGAAAGGGACGATGTATTGAAGGTGAGCATTCGCATGCTTGAGGGAGAGGTGGTTACCTGGTTAGAAAAACAACTTATTACTTCTGCAGGTACAACGGCTAAGGAGCAGCTGACTTTAGTCGCCAAGGATAGTTATAAACGGCTGATTTCGCCTGCGATTGAGCGTGAGATTAGACAAAGCCTTACTGAAAAAGCGGAGGCTCAAGCAATTAAAATTTTTTCAGAAAACCTTCAGCATTTGTTGATGCAACCACCGATGAAGGAGAAGCGGGTTCTTGGAGTCGATCCAGCTTATCGGACAGGCTGCAAGCTGGCAGTTATTGATGAGACGGGTAAAATGCGAGAGGTAGCTGTGATTTACCCCACCCCTCCTCGTTCTGAAATTAATCAGTCTCAGAGGGTTGTTGAGAATCTCGTTGAGAAGTATGACATTGATATGATTGCTGTGGGCAATGGGACGGCTTCTCGGGAGACGGAGCAGTTTATTGCTGGCGTTATTCAAGCACTGCAAGACAAACAGATTCACTATTTAATTGTTAATGAAGCAGGGGCAAGTGTCTATTCTGCATCGGAACTAGCACGCGAGGAATTTCCTGACTTAAAAGTAGAGGAAAGAAGTGCTGTATCCATTGCAAGGAGGCTTCAGGATCCGTTGGCTGAGCTTGTTAAAATCGATCCGCAGTCTGTTGGTGTGGGGCAATATCAGCACGATGTGTCTCAAAAGGAACTCTCTGACTCTCTACAATTTGTTGTAGAAACTGTAGTTAATAGAGTTGGAGTCAATGTCAATACCGCCTCCTCATCATTGTTACAATATGTCGCAGGTCTTTCTAAGACGGTGGCAAATAATATCGTTAAGCGCAGGAACGAAAAGGGGCGTTATAGAAATCGACAAGAGCTTCAAGAGGTACCTAGACTGGGTGGTAAAACCTATGAGCAGTGTGCAGGATTCCTAACCATCCTTGACGGGGATATTCCTTTGGATAGAACATCTATTCATCCAGAAAGCTATGAGGAGACTTTTGCCCTGTTGGAGAAGCTTGGTTTGACTATTGGTGATATTGGATCGGATCAATTAAAGGCAAAATTGAACGCCTTAGATGTCCAACGAGCGGCAGAAGCTCTGGATATAGGAGAACCAACGTTACGTGATATTGTACAAGCTTTAGTACGTCCGGGACGCGATCCGAGAGACGATGTTGAAAAGCCTCTTTTAAGGACGGATGTCTTAGAGATCAAGGATTTAAAGCCAGGTATGGCGCTTGAAGGAACGGTGAGAAATGTCGTGGATTTTGGCGCTTTTGTTGACATTGGTGTCAAACAAGATGGGCTTGTCCATATTTCTAAGCTCACTAACGGTTATGTTAAGCACCCGATGGATGTCGTCCATGTTGGAGAGGTTGTGAAGGTCTGGATAGAAGATGTTGATGTGGATAAAGCGAGAATAGCCTTGACCATGGTAAAGGCTTGATAGCTCTTACTGTGAATCCGTTTCACTTGTGAAAGAGAGCGTTGTTCTGCGATTGAACCTGCTGTTGTTGACCTCAACTTTTCATCAAAGGGCATGGCAGATGTCATGCTCTTTATTTGAGCTAGCAATAGTGATCATTGTAGAAAAACCAACATTGATTCAGAAGCTTGATTTGATAGGGGTCCTTTTTATAATAGGCAGCTTGCAATTGATTTTTGAACCATGTGGGCATCGACAGGTGAACCTCCTTGGTGTCTTGCATCAATTTCTGTTATATCCTTTTATTTTAAAGTATGAATTTTTAAGATTTAGCGCAACTCAAGCCATTATTGGAGAGTTTAAGAATGATATCGCATGGTAGAATTACTTTAGTATATGTCGTGAAAGCTTGTAACTGTGATAAAAAAATTTGAAAGAGGATTATATAGGTGGAACAGTGCGAATTGCAAAGGCTTGTAAAAAACATTTCTTTAGAAAGCTTCAATAGACCCTTTAAGCACCAAGCTGTTTTTAATAATCGACTAAGAACAACGGGTGGTAGATACCTATTATCTTCCCATAATTTAGAATTTAATCCTAAGCAATATAATGCGTTTGGTTTGGAGGAACTTATTAAAATTATTAAGCATGAGCTCGTTCATTACCATCTTCATTTAGAGGGTAAAGGCTATCGGCACCAAGACAAGGATTTTAAACAATTATTGGCGATGGTGGGTGGTTCTCGCTATTGTCAAGTTATACCTGGGTCACAGAATAGGCGACGGTTCATACATGAATATCAATGTACGTCTTGCCAAGCATTATTCATAAGAAAAAGAAGGATGGATACCGAACGCTATATTTGTAAGACATGTTTAGGAAAGATTAAGTGGATTAAAACGACAGAGCTTTGTCCATAGACTAGAAGAGTATAAGTGAAGAAATGCTGTTGACGTTAGAAGTAAGATGTGCTAGAGTAGATAAAGTTGTCCGTTATAGCACGGATAAGCTTAAAAGGCGATGTATTGAAGATGCTAATTAGTCGTTGATTTGATTTTTATAATGTGGTATTATGTTATATGTCTTTGTTAAATGAATGAAGAATGGCATAGGTAAAAACGAGGTTTTGAGTATTCCGCAGTAGCTCAGTGGTAGAGCAATCGGCTGTTAACCGATTGGTCATAGGTTCGAGTCCTATCTGCGGAGCCAGTTGGAGAAGTACCCAAGTTGGCTGAAGGGGCTCCCCTGCTAAGGGAGTAGACGGTTTACCCCGTGCGAGGGTTCGAATCCCTCCTTCTCCGCCAGTTTATTAAGTAAGTGACGGCCCCTTGGTCAAGTGGTTAAGACATCGCCCTTTCACGGCGGTAACACGGGTTCGAGTCCCGTAGGGGTCACCATTTGATTTTATATTCTTTTGGACCCGTGGTGTAGCGGTTAACATGCCTGCCTGTCACGCAGGAGATCGCCGGTTCGATTCCGGTCGGGTCCGCCAATAGATGATGGCCCATAGCCAAGTGGTAAGGCATCGGGTTTTGATCCCGAGATGCCCAGGTTCGAACCCTGGTGGGCCAGCCATTATTTTTATGATGGATGAGCCATTAGCTCAGTCGGTAGAGCATCTGACTTTTAATCAGAGGGTCGAAGGTTCGAATCCTTCATGGCTCACCACTAAATAAAATTGCTATGCGGTCGTGGCGGAATGGCAGACGCGTTAGCTTGAGGGGCTAGTGGGGGCAACCCCGTGGAGGTTCGAATCCTCTCGACCGCACCATGATTTTGCTTGTGCGTGCGCCCTTAGCTCAACTGGATAGAGTGTCTGACTACGGATCAGAAGGTTGGGGGTTCAAATCCTCCAGGGCGCGCCAACCAGTTTTAATGTTCTTTATTACAATATAATAATAATTTTATGTGCGGGTGTAGTTTAGTGGTAAAACAAGAGCCTTCCAAGCTCTGGTCGTGGGTTCGATTCCCATCACCCGCTCCATATTATAGTGTTATATGGGCTTGTAGCTCAGCCGGTTAGAGCGCACGCCTGATAAGCGTGAGGTCGGTGGTTCGAGTCCACTCAGGCCCACCAGAATTTATATTAAAATTTATACTAATAAAAGTATTGACATTCTGGATTGAGCTTGTTATATTGTTAAAGTTGCTATTAAGTTAGTAATTGTTGATCGTTCTTTAAAAACTGAACAAAAAGCCAAGCGCACAAAGGGAAACCTTTGGAAAGACGCCAAGACAGACGCGAAAGGCCTTCAGAGGAAGGCAAGAGAAAGACCAACACGGAGAGTTTGATCCTGGCTCAGGACGAACG
>Ga0154003_1000082_pt1 | contig 28890 bp, 15 predicted proteins | sample TSFL087MetaG_FD_104679 | JGI IMG/M metagenome (GOLD analysis project Ga0154003, IMG submission 104679) | Attine ant fungus gardens microbial communities from Florida, USA - TSFL087 MetaG | ecosystem: Host-associated > Fungi > Mycelium > Unclassified | place: USA: Florida, Lake Talquin State...
TGTTCGATACACCCGCTCCCCAGCCTTCTCCCCATACGGGTTCGGAACGAACCTCTCAGCCGTCATCTCCGCTCGATTCAGATACCCCCTCGCCACTCCGGCTCCACCTATGTAAAGCTCTCCTCTAACTCCGACGGGGGCTAGCTTCAGATCCTCGTTTAAGAGGCATATGTCGACATTCGCAATCGGCCGTCCAATAGACGGCGCGTCACCGTTCACAGGGCCGACAACAGCATTTACCGTTGTCTCCGTAGGACCATAAACATTATAGTATCGGGCGCACATGGGCTCTTGTAGGCGCCTCCATGTCAGTTCATCAATTGCCTCACCGCCAACTAACACTGATAGCGGCGATCTGATATTATTCTTCCGAAGCCCGGTGTTAATCAGAGCTCTGAGCAGAGAAGGCGTGCAATCCAGAATGTCAAGGAGACTCAAGTCAGCGAAGCGTACCATCTCCTTGGGGTCTTCTCTGGTATCCTGAGGAACAATATGTAATGTGTGTCCAGAAAGTAGTTGAATATACTGTTTTACAGAGGTATCAAATACAAGGGGGCCGTTCATACCAACATTAAGCCGCTTACTACCGAATGGTTTATATATTGACTCCTTCAACCCGACCCACAAATTTATGACCGAGTTATGTGTAACCATTACCCCCTTCGGCATGCCTGTAGAGCCCGAGGTATATATGATATAGGCCAAGTTATCACCGTCCACCAACCCGCTGAGATTCTCCGCACACTCCCTCTCAATATACTGTCTGTCTTCGTCTATTAAGATCAGCGTCCCGTTATAATTGGACATCTTTGCGGTGAGGTCAGCCTGCGTGATCAGGACATCGCCCCCAGCGTCCTCCAACATATACTCGAGCCTTTGTTGCGGATATGAGGGGTCCAGCGGGACATAGCCGCCCCCGGCTTTGAGCGTTCCCAGAATGGCTACGAACATCTCGATACCACGGTTAAGACATATTCCTACGGTCCTTTCCGGCCCGATTCCGACGCCCCTCAAATAATGCCCGATCTGGTTCGCTCTTCGGTTCAGTTCTTCATATGTTATTCTATTTGCTCCGTATACTGTCGCCACCCGCTGTGGTGTTCTCTCTACCTGCTTTTCAAATAAACGATGGATCGATTCTCCTTGTGGGCGCTTTTTTTTATTTTGTCCCCATTTATATAAAATCGTCTCCCGCTCTCGTTCACTCAGTAGCTCCAACTCACCAATTTTCCGATCGGGATGAGCGACAATACTCCGGAGTATTGCCTTGAAACGTTTCACCATTCCATTAATTGTGGATGTGTCGAATCGCCGCCGATCATATTCAAATTTCAGGAAGAGCCTTGAATCGAGGCTTCCCCCTATAGTAAGCGGATAGCTCGATCTCTGAAGAACTATGAACTCTCTTTTTTTCCATTCACCGCCGAGTCCACGTAAATAAGAGTTCAACCTGTAATTCTCGAACACAATGATGCTCTCAAACAACGGCGTTCCTCGAGGTATCTCAGACCAGCTCTGGATCGTGACAAGGGGGGTGTGTTCATGGTCTCTCATCGCCACATTTTGGGCCCGAAGCTCTCTCACCCAATCGATTAAAGGCTTGCTCATCGTGATCGTAGTTCGCACAGGAAGGGTGTTGATGAAAAGCCCAACCATAGTCTCAGCGCCAGGAAATGTAGAATGGCGCCCGGCTCTTGTCACGCCGAATACAATGTCTCGATCTCCGGTATGGAATCCGAGTAACATAGCCCAGGCCGCCTGGATTAATGTATTGATAGTAACCTGGTGGTGACTTGCTAATGACCGTAGAACGTCGGTCTGACCTTGTGAAAGGCAGTCGAAAATGTCGGCATGTTCTTGATCGATCGATCCTGTCTTATCAGCTGTTGCGATTGAGGGGAATGTTGGGACGGTGAATCCATTCAACTGTCGCTTCCAGAAGCCCTCTGACCTTGATATGTCCTGATCATTCAACCATTTAATATACTCCCGGTAAGGACGCGGAGAATCTATGTTTATATCACGATTACTGCTGATAGCGTCGTAGTAACTAAACACTTCCCGTAATATCAGCAATCGAGAGCGCCCGTCTAACAATGCATGATGGGAAGTCCAGAGGAATGTATATTCGGAGTCGCCAAGCTGGAATAGCGCGAACCGCATCAGCGGGGCTTCTTCTATGTTGAACTCCATTAATTGATCTACGTTTAAATAGCGCTTGAAGCCATCTTTTTTTTCTTCATCAGACAAGCGCCGCCAATCGTACTGGACAAACGGGAAAAAACCATCGGTATGAACTTTTTGCAGCGGCCTCTGATTTCCCAGCCAATGAAAACTCGTCCTCAAGATATCGTGGCGCGCAATGACCTTTTGCCATGCCTGCATGAAAGCCGATTTGTCGAGATCATGATGGAGTTTACCAATCATCTGTTGGATATACACTCCGGGCTGACTGGCATACATGCTGTGAAACAGCATCCCCTCCTGCATCGGCGACAATGGGTACGAATCCGTATCGGCGAAATTACTCATGTTACTCGGCGGCCACTGTAAGCTGGCGCTTACGGCAGTTTTCAATGGGATATGCTGGCTTGCATGGGTTACGAGGTACGAATCGAGTTACTGCGCGGGTTGAGGACTTTACCTTGGTTGTCGTAATTCCCCACAACAGCGGGAGCGTCACATTGAGTTAACGCACAGGTTCAACCACGGGGAGCGCGGAGAGCGCGGGGATGGCTATTGCTATTGCCTTTCCCCGTATGCCCAGCACTCCCTGTGGTTCGATCTGTCCCGATGTTTATTGTTCTGATTTAGTGAAATGACAGGACTGGTAGTTCTGGGGACAGTCCCCTCCTGAAGGGAATTCAATCTCCTGCCATCACTCCTGCTTTCTCTTCTACCTTAATCAAGTGGCCTTTCCCTTCAAGAGTATTAAGGTCGATGTCAGCGATGCACTTTACTTTCACATAATCCAGGGTCAGCTCGCCCTCAATGTGAACCGAACCTGCGCCGTTTTCGAAATCGGCTAGACTGAAATCGCAAGAGTCACGGTTTAACCTGACGCCCAATTCGGTCCCACCTCTCGTTTTTGTGAATTTAACGTGTACGTAACTGCGATCGATAGCTTCCTTAAACAGTTTGACTGTCTTTTCTGGACGTAAGCCGACCTCAACCGGGTGATCGCCTTCGCAAAGCCTATCTACCAGGCTCTTTTCGCGGGCTCTGTTTGGGTCGGGCTGTGGTGGCTGGGGAGGTGGATTTTTAGCCATTTCCTCCATTTTCTTCCTCAGGCTGAGAGGTCTCATGTCAGTCCATACCTCCTTGATATAGGCTAGACAATCAGCCTTGGGTCCAACCTTCCCAACGTCTTTCCATCCAAGCGGATTTTCTTTGTACTCTGGCCAAATCGAGTACTGTTCTTCGTGATTTATAACAACCTTGTAGATAGTAGTGTCTTCCATATCTGGATCGTGCCAACTCATGTTTTAACCTCCTCGAAGGATCCTCGCTAAAGGGCGGACAGGGTTCGACCTGTCTCTGTAAAGTGAAACGGAGTGGAACGGAGAGCCACCAAACGTGGCGCTACCTATCGCGGTCGGCCCCTGTTCCCTCCAAATTGCAATGAAGTTCGCATATACGGTTTGGCTCGCAAACAATCTTCTACTACAGCCACGCTGTCGTTCATCGCCCGGCAAACGTAACTTGCCTCGCCTTCTGGGCGTAATCTTCCTCAACTACACATCCATCGAAGAGGTAAATCGAGCGGTCGGCGTGGCGAGCAAAGCGCGGGTCATGCGTCACCATGCAGATGGTGGCGCCGTCACTGCGCAGCGCGCTCAACATTTCCATTACTGCCACACTGTTGGCAGAGTCCAGATTGCCAGTCGGCTCGTCGGCTAATAGGATAAGTGGATTACCGACGACTGCGCGCGCGACGGCGACTCGTTGCTGTTGGCCACCCGACAATTGCGAGGGGAGGTGTTTAGATCGGTGCGCCATATCTACCTTTTCAAGGGCTGTGTTGACGCGCTCGCAGCGTTCTGAAGCCTTTATCCCGCGATAAATCAGTGGCAGTTCGACGTTTTCAAACACGGTCAGATCGCCGATTAGATTGAAGCTCTGGAAAACGAAGCCGATCTCGCGGTTACGGAGGCGCGCTCGCTCGCTAGGATTCAGTTCTTCCACCGGCTCGCCATTAAACAAGTATTTCCCACTAGTCGGCGAATCGAGTAATCCCATGATAGAAAGAAGCGTCGATTTGCCGCAGCCTGATGGTCCTGCGATTGAAACATATTCGCCTCTCTGAATTTCTAGGTGAATCCCCAATAACGCGTGTGTCTCGACTTCATCGGTATGGAATACCTTCGTCAAACCCGTCAGTTGCAAAAGCGGTCCAGATGTATCCATCTTCTCTCCTTTATTCTCTCAAGGAACGCAAACAAGCTACCGCGTTTTGATTGCTTATAGAAACGCCTCTCTCACGGGTTGCGGATAAGCTACCGCATGTCGCGCCGCATATTCCTTCCGACATCGCAGATTTCATTTTCCATTTGTGATCCCAATACAGACGCTTTGAGGACTTTGGTCTTGTTGTTGAAGCCCTCTTGAAACCTGCTCGACCGCCGGTCAGGAAAGTAATTGGTGATCTCGCTGAGTATTACTAGGAAACGCCGATAGGTCTAGCGCGAATTTCGCAGACTTCGCCGATTTCGCCGAAAATTTTGCGCGCCGGCGCTTCATTGCCTCTCCAGGAGGCTTGTAATATAGGCCAAGAGCGATCCAAGATGGACTTTGTATTTCCTGCCGATGGGTATAGCCTTGACCCTCCCGCCTTCAACCCAGAGTTGGATTGTACGGGAGGACACTCCAACATGTTTTGCAGCTCGACTTGTACTTAGAAACTCTCGCTCGCGCTCGTTTGCGGGCAAAGATAGATACCTCTGCAATAAATCTTCGCTCTTGTTATTAATTGCTGTTTCCGAAACTGTGGTCATTTTGATTGGCTCCTCTCGTTCGCTCCTCCTCCATCTGCAAAATTTCGTTGCGTTGGTGGGGGGCGAGCGCAGGCTAAGCGCGTTTAAACCTGCAGTGGCAAATCAGCCGGTCCACAAGCGCAGATTCTGATGAGGCATAGAGTTCCAAAGGGGCGCGAATTTCGCGCAACGGTTGGTAGAGGTTTTGCGCGCTTGCGCAAGCGATCATATATCATCCTTGGGTTCATTATACCGATAGCTGTTTTGTAGCTTCATAAGTAGGCGAACTAGAAAGTGATGCGCCAGGAAGACCATCGTCATGTGATGATGCCAACCTTGCCAGGTACGGGTTTCATAATGATCCATCCCAAGCTTACTTTTGCCTTCTTCGATTGCTCTCTCGGCCGACCAGATCAGCCCGCTGACTCGCGCCAGCTCACTATGTGGAATATAAATTGGGGCGTTGCTCAGATAGAGATTGATCTGATGAAGATCGTTTGCGCCGCGACGAAGAACCACCCAGACCTCGGCGTCCGGACGATGGCTGTGCTTGCAGGAAGCGCGCAAGAAGGCGAACTCTACGGCGTTCGATCCTTTGGATCCTTCCTCTATCGTATACCGTCGCCATGCGCCTTCAGGAAGTTGAGCGGAGAGCCGCCTGACTTCTAACGCTCCTTTCACAGAGATTTCAACGAAGTACCATTTTCCGAGCCTCGCTACGCCATTAAGGAAGGCGGGGTGATTCATTCCGTAACGCTCACGAACCGCCACCCATCGAAAAGGTAGCGATCCGCGCCTGACCAAGCCTTTGAGCATCTCAAGGCTTAATTGCGTCTCAGTCTTGAATTTCAAGTCTGTCGGCACACGGCATTTTTTACGCAGTTCCGCGCGCTCATCATCAAACCACTCTCTGGGCATATACAATCGCCGGTCCGCAAACGTGTAGCCGCGTCGTGTCGCGTAAACCACAAATACTCCTTGCTGGCAGTTGGTGACTTTGCCCAGGGCGTTACAATATTGTGTAGCCACGCCGACCGAATGCTTGCCCTTCTTCGGAAAGCCGTTCAGATCAATGATCGCCACGCCGTCATCCTCGCCGAGGTTTTTACCGACCAGCTTCTGATGTTGATCGAGAATCGCTTCGTCGCTCCACGCGCCTTCACCGATGAACTGCTGGACAGCGCGCACAGCATTGGGATCAACCCCGCGCTCATTCAACACCATCGGCTCTATGCTCTTGCGCTCCAAATCAGAAAGTTGCCCTCGCAGATACAAATGCGCCCACTCGCGCTGCTCGCTACGTGTAAACAACGGCGCAAAGATCGCTTGATACGCAGCCAATTCTGCGGTCAGACCATTCTCGTCGCGCCGCGCCAGGTTCTCCGTCGGTAGTTGTCCGCTTAGAGGCAGGTCCTTAGAGGACCTCGCTCCAGACTTCTTTAGCTTCCGCATTCGTTATTCTCAGTCGAGGGCGGGGTTCTAAAGTCAGCTGGCTCATAAGTTCCGCGTATTCCGCAATAAGCTTGGCCGTATTGACGCCACTTACTTTATAAACCTGCGCCCATTCAGTTGAAATCACAGCGGAGAGGTTTTCAATCGCTCATTTCTCGTTGTAGAATTGATCAACTTTTCAAGTAGGCTAACTCTCGCGCTGTTCCGTCGGCCCATTGGGAACTCGCGTGGAAATGGGATCACACCAAGAAGCAGACCTGGTGTTTTCAACAGTTTAGAGGTATAAGCGCGGCGCCTTGTGGCCATTTCCACGCGAATTTCCAAAGAGCCGTTCTGTCGTTATTCGGACGTCAGGAATCAGTGATCGGGCATTGATGGTTGCGTTGCGCTATGAAAAACAATGCCAGCTATATTTATGAATTCGGGCCATTCTCTTTGATAGAGGAAGAACGACAATTATTAGTTGATGGCAGACAGGTGTCTTTAACTCCCAAAGCTATTGACATACTGATTTTTCTGCTCCAAAACAGCGGGCGTGTGCTCGAAAAAAAGGAGATCATGGATCAGATATGGCCCGATACTTTTGTTGAGGAAGCGACTCTTGCGCAGAATATTTTCACCATAAGAAAAGCGCTCGGCGAAAACATAACAGGGACTCAATACATAGAAACAATCCCAAAGCGGGGCTATCGTTTTGTAGTAGATGTCAATAGATCATATCGAGAAATATCCAGGCCGGAAACATACAGCGGACCCGGTTTGTCCTCAATTGCGATACTTCCATTCGACTCACTACACACCGGAAGTGACGATGAATACCTCGGTCTCGGCTTGGCGGACGCGCTTATCACCAAGCTTAGCAATATTAAACAGATGATAGTGCGTCCAACCAGGGCGGTCCGTAAGTACGGCGCGACCCATGTCGACCCGATCGCTGCGGGGAAAGAGCTGGCCGTCGACCTGGTTTTAATCGGCAGTATCCAACAGATTGGAAATAGAATCCGCGTTACAGTACAGATTGTTTCTGCGCATGACTCAACTACGTTTTGGTCTGAAAAGTTCGACGCGACATTTGAAGACATATTCACTGTTCAGGATTCTATTTCCGAGCAGATCATAAACACACTTACTCTTAAATTAACCGCCCAGGAGGAAGAGCACGTAAGAAAGAACTATACAAGTGATTCAGAAGCCTATTTAAGCTATCTTAAAGGGCGCTTTTACTGGGGTAAATGGACCCGCGATGGTTTCGAAAAAGGGATAGCGTTTTTTCAGAAGGCAGCCCAAAGAGACCCTGGCTTTGCTTTGGCGCAGGCCGCCATTGCGGAAGCTTATAACACTTTATCTTTCTATGGGTACATTGATCCTAAACTGGCGTTTCAGATAGTTAACCGAGCGGCGTTACAAGCCATCCAGCTTGACCCCATGCTGGCTGAGGCGCATGCCGCCCTGGCGATCAACAATTTCGCTTATACTTGGGACTGGGCGACGGCGGAACAAGAATTTTTGCGAGCCATTGAAATTAATTCCGGCAACCCAATAATCCATCACTCGTATGCGTCTTTCCAGGTCGCAATGGGGCGCTTTCACGACGCCGCCGCTCATATGAAAATCGCCCAGAAGCTTGACCCCTTATCCCCTCTTATCAACGCCTCAATGGCCTACCCGTTTTATTTTTCACGCCAATATGATCAGGCTATAACTGAGTTACTCGCGGCGCTGGAGATAGATATCTACTTTCCGTTGTCACACAAGATTCTCGGTGATACATATGTTGAAAAAAGTATGTATACCGACGCTATCACAGAGTATCAGAAAACCATAGACCTTCTGGGCCGGCAACCTGTCCAGTTAGCTTACCTTGGTCGCGCATACGCTTTATCTGGCAAGAAGAATGAAGCTGTCAGCATAATTCGCGAGCTGGAAACACTTTCTAGAGACAAGTACGTTTCGCCTACCTCCACAGCTATAGTTTATATAGGTTTGGGCGAGGAAGGTCAGGCGCTTGGGCTACTCGAAGAAGCCTACCGCGAGCGTTGCAACAGCCTTGTGTTTATCAACGTTCACCCGGCGTTTGACAAGCTTCGGTCTGATGCGCGCTTCATCAGCTTAGTTCAGAGAATGGGTTTTATAGGCTAATCAATTGGCGACTTATTATCGGATACTGGATCTTCCTGATGGTTTTTCTTTGCAGATTCCATCTCCGATTCATTTTTTACCTGGCTTGTAGCGTATTCAGGCGGATAGATTTGTCGAGGCGAGAAATCTATTCCTCTTTTCCTGAGCAATAGCCACAATAATTTCAGCCTGTCAGGTGAGAAATGATAGCCTGTCGTTGTCTCGTCCATGTTTCCTTCTTTTCACCGTGATCTCGCAACATGCGCTGTCAACCATCCTGTTCTTGACCGGCCTTTTCCAAAACCGCCTATACTTAGGACAACCTGTACGTCAGTTGCGATCGAACCTCATCATCGGAGAGTTGTTCGATCTGGAGAAACGTCCAGGCTATCTCTTCGACGAGCTCACGCCCTCCCCAAAGCTCCGAAAGAAGATTGACTAAACTGTCTATCGTTGCGCATAGAAGGAGTTGTTCCACCGGCACATCTACACGGAAGATTTGCCGCAAACGCAAGTTCACTCGATCCGCCATCTGCGGAGTAAAGCCTAAAGATTGCAGATTATCGTAAATCCCCAAAAGCGACACATTCAAATTGGAGACGTATATTCCTGCAATGAGCTCTTCCACCGGAGTGCGCGGAGCTATATGCTCTCTCCGTTCAACAATTTGTTTTTTATCCATGGCCTCATCTTTCTTCGGCGAGGATGCTCCACTGCGACGCGCGAGCGCGGCAAGGCGCCGCAGGGTCGCCGCTCCATTGTCTATGATAATTTTCGATTAGCCAGGCGATCGTCGGCTGGTAATATAAATCTGCTATGTTGGGGCGAAACCCCATTTCTAGTTCCAACTGGCTGACAATGGTAATCAGGTCCAAAGAATCCGCTCCCAACTCGAGAAGGTTTTGATCCGGTTCGATGCGCTCCAGTTCGAGCGCGCCGGCGACGATCTGTTCTATACGCGTTTCAAGCTCGCCGTCGGAAGCCTTCTCTCGCCGTGAGTCAGGTTGATGAATGCTGTTCGACTCGGCAAGACTTTTGCGGTCAACTTTGCCGTTGGGTGAAAGTGGCAGCGAATCAACAAAGACAAGGGCGGCAGGCAGCATGTAATCAGGCAATCTCTCTTTCAAGAAGTCGCGCAGTTCGCCTGGCGACGGCTCAGATCCTGCCTTTGGAACAACGAAAGCGACGAGCCGTCTATGCCCACGCGCCGCGGCGGCGGCGACGAGCGCCACGGCGCGCACCTTCGGATGCGGCGCGAGCGCCGCTTCAATTTCACCCAACTCGATACGATAACCGCGAATCTTGACTTGTGTGTCGTCTCTGCCGAGAAATTCGATGGCGCCATCCGGCAAGTAGCGCCCTAAATCACCGGTTTTATAAAGCCGGTATCCTGTCTGAGGATGAACGATAAAACTGGCCCTGGTCTTTTCTTCATCGCGCCAGTATCCCTGTGCCAGGCCTATTCCTCCGATGTAAAGTTGCCCCGGCGCCCAGATCGGGCGCTGGTTGAGAGATTCGTCCAGCACGTGGAAGCTTTGATTGGTCAGCGGTTTCCCGTAGGGGATGCTCCTGGCGTCAGGACCAACCGTTTCCACCGGATGAACGATTGACCAGATTGAAGCTTCCGTCGCGCCACCGAGGCTCACGACTCTCGCTTTTTTCGACAAGTTCTCAATCCTCCCGGGCAAATTCACGGGAATCCAGTCCCCACTCAACATTACCAGGCGCAATGATTCAGGCAGATTTTCGCCACGCGCCTCTGCGTAACTAACCATCATTTCCATCAGCGCAGGAACAGAATTCCAGATAGTGACTCGCTCATCACTGATGATCTTTGACAGCAAAGCGGGATCGCGAGTCGCCGTCAGTTCCGGAATCACAACGGTCGCCCCGGCGGCCAGAGCGCCGAAGATGTCATAAACCGACAAATCAAAGCTCAACGAAGACAAAGCCAGCGCTCTATCCGTAGGCTGCGCGTCAAACCGGCGGTTGATGTCGAGGATGGTGTTGACCGCGCCTCGATGACTGATCATTACGCCCTTGGGTTTGCCTGTCGATCCGGATGTATAAATGACGTAGGCCAAATCATCGGCGCCTTGCGATCTCCGTAAGGGCGCCGCGTCCGTCGTTCTGGCGTCTTCCAGATCGACCGCGATTCGCGCGACCGATTCCGGCCATTCGATCTTTTGGTCATGCCACGACTGGGTCATCGCAACCCGCGCCTGAGAGTCCTCGAGCAAATCCCGGAGTCGCGCTTTCGGCGTCTCCGCGGAAATTGGAAGGTAGGCCGCTCCCGATTGCATGATGGCGAGCGTCGCCACGACTTGCTCCCAGCCCTTCTCCATCACGACCGCGACGAGTTGATTGGGCTGCGCGCCCAAGTTCTTGAGTTTGCGCGCAAGACTGTTCACTCTTTCGCTCAACTCCTGGTAACTCAAGACCCGATTCGCGGAGACCACAGCCGGCTGATTTGGACGCCGGAGGCTTTGATCGAAGAACAATTCGTGTAGCAAGACATCCGGCGTCGGCGCAGTAACGCCGTTGATGGCGGCTATGCGCTCGATCTGCGCCGGGGGAGTCAGACAGAGCCGCGGCTGTAGCCAGATGGAGTCGTCATAGCTCAAGCGATGGAGTAGCGCGATGTACGCGCCGAACATTTCATTCAAGAGTCCTTCGGGGAACAGCTCCTCGACCGCGTCCCAATGAAAGATCAGCGCGCCATCCTCCTCTACAACCTGGTTATCGAGCCAAACTTGTGGCGTCTGGCTGATCCCGTAAATTACATTTCCCATCCAGAATTTATCGGCGTGATCGTCGCGCCCGCGGCTTTGGCCGAGCAGGCTGGTAAAGACAACGGGAAAACAAGGGCCCGATTGTTCGCCCCTGGCGCGCATCAACTCGCGCCCTACCTGCACGCCGCTGAAGCAACGATGCTCCATATCCTCACACAACTGTCCCTGTAGACTTCCAGCTTGAAGCTCGAATGAATCCAATGTATCTGGGCCCGAATGTTCGATCGCCGCCGGGATAAACGATGTGAAATCGCCGATCACTCTATTTATCTGCGGATGCAACGGCAGGCGATTCATCAAAGTGACATTGAGCGCAAAACGCGGGCTTTTACTCCACGCCGCGATGATTTGCGAGTAAGCCGTCAACAGGACGACAGATGGCGTAAGGCCGTAGAGCTGGGCTCGCTCCTTAAGACTTTGCCACACCGGAGCCTCCAGCCGCGCGCTCCGGCGAGTGAAGCGGGTGGAGACCAGAGAGCGCGGATTGACGGCGAACGGCAATTCGGGCGCCGGCGGAATTTTCGACAATCGTCCTAGCCAGTAGGCGCGCGCGCGGCGATAGCTAGATGAATCGCGGAGCTCGATTTCAGCCAGGACGTAGTCGCGGAATGAAAATTCCAGAGGGGCCAATTGCGCCTGCGGATCGTGATAGAGTCGCCACCACTCCCGAAAGAGCATCCGTATACTCGTCGCATCCATGATCAAAAGATCGAAACTGAAATGCAGTCGCAAGCGACTGTCATCCAGCCTGGCGCCGCAAACCTCGAACAACGGCCACCGATCCGCCGGCGGCGCCTGATGCGACATGCGTTGTCGCACGGCCTGCAGTCGCGCAGTTACAGTCTCTGCGCTCTGCCCGCGCAAATCGAGGACTTCGATTTGGTAAGGCGGCACGCGCTCGAGAATCCGCTGCCGTCCATCGGGCAGGATAACGGCTCGTAGCATGTCGTGCCGTTCGATCAGGCGCCGCAAGGCGAGGTTGAACCGCTCCAGATCCAAATCATCAGTCTCGACTTCATAGTAGGTGTGGCACGAGACGTTCCCCAATTCAAAATCGCCGCCACGACCGACGTAATAGGCCTGTTGAATATCGGTCAGCGGGAACGGCTCGTATCGGTCTTGCCCTTGCGCCGTTGGGCTTGATTCGTTTGCTCGCAGCCGGTTTATCAACGCGGCCTTGCAGTCCGCTAAATGCGCGCGCAGCGCCGGCGTCAACACCCCTTTGGGAGCGCGAATGCGCAGATGGGGCCCGTCAACCCAAACCCGGACGCCTTGCCGCGACAGCTCAGCGAGCAGGTCTGTCTTCTGTATTGTTTGTGTAAGAGTCATAACTCCATCTCTTCCCATTCTGAGTTATCTACCGTCACGGCGCCCGCCAAGAACTCAGTCTCAAACCCACAGTCAGAGGATTCTCCATCATCAGCCATTTCACCGGCCTGCGCGCTTGGTCGCAAATCGGTGTATTCTTTGACCTCGAATGACTCCATCGGATCGGCTTGCGCGCAGACCATCTGGTCAAGCGCCAGTCTGGCCAACCCGGCCAGGCTTGAACCCCCTAACAGATTTGAGAGTGGTATTGTGACGCCGAGGCTCTTCTCGATCAGGTTCTTGATTTCCAGAGCCATCAGCGAATCCATGCCGAACTGAATGAGCGGTTGATTGGCGTTCAATTTGGCGGCCTTTCCCCCGACGATGCCCAGCACTTTCGCGATTTGCCGGCCGAGGTAAGCTCGCATCGATGATTCGCGCTCGTTTTGCGGCGCGACAAGTATGTTTCTGATCGCATACGCCTCTGTATCATCGGCGTCGTCCTGTCGTGAGGACGCCTCCTGGCGTGACAAGCAAGCGTATAGAGAAGAGGTCGCGGCTGATGGATAGAATCGCTCCCATTGCGCGCAGTCAAACGGCATCACTGCGAACTGGCCGGAACCCGCGCCAAGCAAAAGTTCCATTGCCTCGACTCCCTGCTCCGGTCTGATTCCGTCCACGCCGCGCAACGCAAGTCGCTCTCCTCGATCAGGCCGCGCGGCCATTCCGACTTCCGTCCAAGGCCCCCAATTGACGCTCAGCGCCGGCAATCCTCGCCCCCGACGGTAATGCGCCAATCCATCCAGGAACGCGTTTCCGGCGGAATAGTTCGCTTGTCCGGGCGAACCGATCAAAGCCGCGGCGGACGAAAAGAGCGCAAAGAAATCCAGATCCGCGTCCGAGGTCTGAGCATGCAGGTTCCACGCGCCTGCGATCTTCGGCTTCATCACCGATCTGAACCGATGCGGATTCAATTGCTGCAAGACGCCGTCATCGAGGACGCCGGCCGCATGAATGACGCCCTTCAACGGCGGCATCGTTTGTTCGATCTCCGCCAGGACACGGGCGAGCTGTTCCGGCCGGCTGACATCCGCTTTCGCGACGACGATTTCAGCGCCCGCTCGCCGCATGCGCTCTATCGCCGCGCGCGCGGCGTCCGAAGCGCCTTTTCTCCCTATCAATACAAGTCGCCGCGCGCCTCGCTCCACCAGCCGGTTCGCGGCCAGCAAACCGAGATCGCCCAGCCCGCCGGTGATCAGGTATGTGGCGTTCGCGCGCGCGGTTTTTCGCCGTTCCTCCAAAGGCGCGACCCGTATGTTCGCATCGCGTAACGAAAGCGCGATCTTGCCGATGTGTTTGGCCTGCGCCATATGCCGGAAAGCCTCTGCGCTTTCGGAAATCGGGAAGACATTGACCGGCAATGGGGTGAATGACCCGTCTTCGTAGGAGCGCATCAACTCACGAAACAACTCCGGGCGCTGTCGCAACACCGCGTCCAGGTGAATGGCCGAGAAAGAGATGTTATGGCGGAAGGGCAATAATCCCAATTGCGTGTTTCGATAGATGTCTTGCTTACCGATCTCCAGGAATCGCCCTCCCTCTCGCAGCAATGCCAAACTAGCCTGAATCGCTTCTCCAGCCAGCGAGTTCAAAACGATGTCCACACCTTCGCCATTCGTCAGCTTCATCACTTCATCGGCGAATGAAAGCGAGCGCGAATCGAAGACATGTTTGACGCCGAGCGAGCGCAGGAAATCCCGCTTCTCGGGGCTGCCCGCGGTGGCGTAAATCTCCGCGCCGGCCTTCTGGCAAATTTGCACTGCGGCGAGTCCGACCCCTCCGGCCGCCGCGTGGATCAGCGCCCTTTCGCCTCGGGCGAGTCGCCCCTGATGATGAAGCGCGTAATAAGCCGTCAGGAAGGCGATCGGCGTCGTTGCCGCCTCCTCAAAACTCATGGATTCCGGCTTGGCGGCGACGAATGGCGCGGGGAGAGTAGTGTAAGCGCTGAAGGCGTCCAGCGACGGAACAACGGCCATGACTTCGTCGCCCGCTCGCCATTCGGTAACCCCTTCGCCAACCGCTGTGATCTTGCCGGCGCATTCGATCCCGAACGACAATGCTTCATCAGCTTGCCCGGGATAAACCCCCATCGCTTTCATGACATCTATAAAATTAAGCCCCGCGGCCAGGATCTCTATCTCGACTTCGCCGCGCGCGGGCTGTCGCCGCTCACCCTCGCGTAGTGTCAGATTGTCTAAAACCCCCGGCGATGACAACACCAGGTTGAATTGCCGCCCCGCCGAGATGTGGCTAGTTCTTTCTTCAAACGAACGTTCTCGCGAAGCGATTTTGAGTGATTCTACTGAGCGCGGAATCATCCTGGCTGCGTAGCGACGGCCGTCTCGTAACGCGATTTGATCCTCATCGCTATTCGCCTGGATCTCTCGGAAAAGTTGTCGCGACTCCCCGGAGGCCCCCGTAGGACTTAAATCGACCATCGCGCAACGAAGCTCCGGATGTTCGAGCATGATCACCCTGCCCAATCCCCATAGAGTCGCTTGCGCGGGCGAAGTCGTCGCAATCTCGTCTCCGACGGCCTGAGCGCCACGACTGATCAGCCATAGGCGCGGCGCCTCGTTCACTTGAGTTTCTGTCAGCGCTTGAATGAAATGCATTACGCTCTCACAGCCGAGCGCCTGCGCCGATTCCCAGGCGGAAAGGGAAAATTCCGCGCCGCCGGGAAGCTCCATTCCCCAGAGATGTACGACGCCCTTACAGGGCGGATTGCCCGGAGCGAAAGCCTCATTGACAATCGCCTTCAACGCTGAGGCATCGGCAGGATCGACCCAATAATGATTTCGCTTTGGCTGCTCGGAACCAGCGACGCGTCCGGTTTTCTCAATGGCCCGATCAGGAAAAACCACCAGGCAGGCGCTACCCTGCTCCTCCAGGCAGGTCGCTAACCCTTCGCCCAAGCCACCCGTGTCAGCAAATATCAACCATGCGCCCGCCTCGTCTTTTTTGCCGATAGATTCCGGCTCGACCGACTGATTCTCCTCTTTGACCTGCCATTGAATTTCGTAAAACCACTCGCCGAGGCCCTCTTCCGCGTTCTGTTCAGCGCGCGACATCACGCGTTTGACTCTCAACCCATTCGCCTCCAACACTGGCTGACCATCCTCATTCAAGACGAGCAAATCGCCTTCAAGCATGTCTGCGTCAGGTTGCGCGGTCTGACGCAAGACCGCATGGCTCAAAAGTTCGGCGCCTGGCCGGCGGTAAACACGTAAACTTTCGAGTCCTATGGGTAAAAAACAGTCGAGCTGGCCAAAGCCGCCAACGCGTTCGGGCAGCGCGGCTTCGAGCGCCTGGAAGCAGGCGTCCATAAGAGGCGCATCGATCAGGCCCGAATCTTCCAGCGGGCGCACCCGAGCCATCGCTTCGCCATCGCGCCGCCAAAGCTCTTCAACACCCTGATAGGTCGGGCCGTAATCCAGCCCTCGGCTTCGCATAGTCTCATAGTGTTCCGCCCCATACCTGTGTTCTTCGCATCTCGCCTTGATCCGATCGATCAGATTATCAGCGGCGAAGTAACCGAACTCTTCCTCCTCGCCGATTTGAATCCTTCCGCTGGCGTGGAGCGTAGCCGGGCCTCCTTTTGCGTCGAGGCTGTAGAACTTGAATAACGCCGACCCTGGCCTGTCAGGCGAGATCACGAGTTGCGCCGTCAAAGTGTCGCCGTCAGGCGCTATCAACGCCTCTTTGAAAGTCACCTGTTCGAGGGCGCGCGCGCGATCTCCGAAAATCTCTTTGGCGGCCGTCAAAGTTATTTGCAGGTACGCCGCCGCCGGCAGCGCGGCCATGCCTTTCACACGGTGGTCTCCCAGATCGGGAACCTCCGCGAGACTGATCTTCATTTGCCAAATATGGGTTCCGGGTTGCGCGGCGGAGCGGAGATGATAACCGGGCCAGGGCTTCTCTCCATTCTGACTGTCGGCGGCGCGCTTGCGGCTTCGGCCTTCCTCCACCCGCTGCGCGTCGAACCAGTAACGCTCGCGGCGCCAAACGTAGCGCGGTAGCTCGACAATTTTTCCTCCATCGGCGTAGAGACGGCTGAAATCCACCGGATATCTCAGCGTATAAAGCCCTCCGAGGGCTTGCAGCATCGAGACTTGTTCATCTTCTTCCCGTCGCAAAGACGCGATAACGCTTCCCTCTTTACCCAGGTGTTCGAGTAGTTTCTGAGTCGACTTCAACAAAACCGGGTGAGGGCTGACCTCGATAAAAACTTGATAACCGCTTTCGCAGAGGCGCCGGGCCGCCGCTGAGAACTTGACCGGTTCACGCAGATTGCGACTCCAGTAACCGCCGTCAAAAAGCATTCCATGATCGAACTCAGCGGTCACAGTGGAGCAGACGGGGATCGAGGCCGGTAGTGGTTGGATATCTCTCAAGGCTTGTTCCAGCTCGTCGCACAGCGGTTCCATCTGCGGACTATGCGAAGCTACATCCACTTTCACCGGGCGACAGAAGACGCCTCGACATTCCAGCGCGCTTAATACCTCTTTCAACGCGGCGGGGTCGCCCGACAAGACGATCGAAGTCGGCCCATTGTCGGCGGCGACGGACAACCGATCCTCGCAACCCGTTATCGCCCTCAGCGCTTCTTCATGAGAAAGCTCGACCAAGGCCATCATTCCCTGACCGCTCGTCTTTTTCATCAACTGACTTCGACGGCAAATAACTCTTGCGGCGTCTTCCAAGTTCAGCGCGCCCGCAATGTGAGCGGCGGCGACCTCACCCATGCTGTGCCCGACGACGGCGTCCGGTGTTATCCCCCTGGAGCGCCAGAGTTCCGCCAGCGCGACTTGAATGGCGAACAAGGCCGGTTGAGCGACATCTATTTCGTTCAACCTCGAACTCTCTTCTTCGGCGAAAAGCTCTTTCAGCAAAGACCAGTCGGCAAACTTACCGATGGCTTCGTCACAACGCGCCAGCGCGTCACGGAAGACCGGCTCTTGCTCGAACAGGAGGCGCCCCATGCCCAGGTATTGCGAGCCTTGCCCTGAAAAGACGAAAACGAGTTTCGACCGCGCTTCTGGAAGGCAAATGTCTGCGGCGGCGCCGGAACTCAAATCGTCTCCCAGATAAGCCTCCAATTTTTCGACCATCTCTTGCGGCGTATGAGCGACGCAGGCCAAACGATAGTCGTGGTGATCACGCCTCACACTGGCCGTGTAACACAGATCGCGCAGGGCGGGCGTTGTCCGCTCATCGCCGCGAAGAAGTGTCAGGTAGCTTTCCGCCAGATTATTCAACGAGTCCGGATTGTGAGCGGACAGAGTCAATAGGTAGGGCGTTGATGAATGCCGCGTCTGGTCGGAAGAGGGTGATGAGTAAGGCGCTTCCTCGAGTATTACGTGGGCGTTTGTCCCCGAGAGGCCGAACGCGCTCACCCCCGCGAGCGCAGGACTGGAGGACTGTGGCCACGCCATCGCTTCGACGGGCACGGCCAATGGCAGTTCCTGCCAGGGAATTTCGGGATTCGGTTCTTGAAAATGCAGGCTCGGCGGGATGACTCTGTTCTTGAGACAAAGCGCTGTTTTGATCAGCCCGGCCATCCCCGCCGCCGCCTCGGTATGCCCGATATTGGCTTTCGCCGATCCGATAAAGCAACGACTGTCGGCGGAGCGCCCTTCGCTCAATACTTCGCCAAGCGCCCGCGCCTCGACGGGATCGCCAACGCTGGTGCCTGTGCCGTGAGCTTCGACATATTGTATCTCTCCCGCTGAAACACCGGCGTTCTGACAGGCCATCCTGATCACAGCCTCCTGGCCTTGGCGCCCCGGAGTCATGAGAAAACCGCTGGAACGACCATCGTTGTTGGTAGCGCTGCCGCGGATGACGGCATAGATAGTGTCGCCGTCCGCTTGCGCCTGCGCTAATGGTTTCAGAAGGATGACTCCAATTCCCTCGCTCCGCACGAATCCGTCAGCCCGCGCGTCAAACACTTTACAACGCCCATCCGGCGCCAGCATTTTCGCCTGAGAAAAGCCAATGCTCGATTCCGGCTGAAGAATCAGGTTCACAGCTCCGGCGATGGCGAGTGAGGTCTCACCACTACGCAGACTTTGGCAGGCCAAATGCACAGCCACCAGAGACGACGAACAGGCGGTATCGATTACTATACTCGGCCCCTCCAGCCCCAGCGCGTATGATAAGCGTCCCGAAGCGGCGCTACGCGCGCCTCCCGCATTCACATAGACATCAATGCCTTGGTGATCTTGAAATTCCAAATCCTCATAGTCGTTGTAGCACATCCCTATGAAAACACCCGTGGAACTCCCGTTCAACTTGCTGGGTAGTTGTCCGGCGTCTTCAACCGCTTCCCAGGCGACCTCTAACAACATTCGCTGCTGCGGATCCATGCGTGAGGCTTCACGCGGCGCCAGGCCGAAGAAGTTGGCGTCGAAGCGATCTACTTGGTCGAGAAAACCGCCCCAGCGTGTCGATATCTTTCCCGCCACGCTTTGTCGTGGATCATAGAAGGCGTTGATGTCGAAGCGGTCCGGAGGAATTTCTGTAATTGCATCCACTCCATTGCATAACATTTCCCAAAATGCGCTCGGCCCATTAGCCCCCGGAAAACGACATCCGATCCCGATGATAGCAATCGGTTCAATACCTTCCTTTCTCTCCTCACCCGGTTTTAGCTCTGATTGCGCCGGATCTATCAATAATTTGTCACTCTGGATAGTTTGGGTAGATTTACTCACTGGTTCCTCCTTAGTATTCGTGGTGGAGTGGTTGCCCAATATTTCGACGACTCGAATGTTCCTAAACGTAGACAGGCTACCGCCCTTGCGTTTGGAATTACCCTCCGCTCTTATTGAGCTTTAGGTGTTGATCATCGTTTCGGCCACCAGACAGAAAAATATCCCTATTTTTCTGTCCCCTATTTTTCTGTCCGCGTCTCTGAGTGACCGAAACGATGATCAACGCCTGGCTTCAGAATAGGCTACCGCCATTGCAGGTTCTGCCTATCCAAGGCTTTTTTGATGGTGATGGCGTCTGAGCAACGACTGATCGAGAGAATGAATGCGCAAGGCGCAGGCAACACATTTATCTGCGACGCCAAATCTGATAAAACTCTGAATGCGCCGGCGCATTTAAATTATTGCGCCTTAGGTTAACGCTCTGACGTAGTTCCTCTCGACTTCCACGCGAGCTTGAAAACATACACAGTCCAGCAATATTCTGATTCGGTCAGTGGCGCTTGCCTCCCGCTCAAAAATTCCTGTGAGTCCTTTAAACGGGCCTGCTTGAATCATCACTTTGGCGCCAGGATCGAGATCGGCGCCAACTTTTACAAAACCCGCGTCATCAATTTGGGCGGCTATGACTTCGATCACCCTGTCATCAACTGGAGCGGGGTCGCTACCTATACACACAACGCTATGTACGCCTCTGGTGAAACGGACCTTATGAAGCAAATTGTTCGGCGCGAACCGAGCAAAGAGATATCCAGGAAACAAGGGTTTAACAAAATAGGACGGGGCGCCTGTAAATTCATTGAAACGGCAGTCCCTTATCCTGGGAAAAAAAGTTTCCACGTTCCAAGCCGCTAAGTTACTCTCAGCGCGATTTTCCTGCTTTGGATGCGTGTGAATTGCGTACCAACAAGGAATGTCGGCTACGATTGCGCAGTTCATCCGGTACACCTCCGAACGTCAGGGCTTAAATATCTATGTGCGCCCCCCCACAGTTGAGAGAGCCATGTAACGAAATGTGAATAATAGTTGACTGAATAATGTGACCTTGTTCTACGTGACGGAAGATAGCAAGGAAGGATGTTGGATGTCTTTAAACCGCCTTCAAAGTTTTTCCAAATCTACTTTAAAACTTCAAAGTCCCGGCGTCTTATTTTAAAACTCCCGGCGCTAAAGGATTTTGACGCCAACGGTTATGTGTTCGCAGCCAACGGCCGAGTCGGGCTTGAAGTGAGAAACATATTCAAGGGCGACCATTTCCGAAGTATCGATGCCCGTATTTCGCGGAAAGTTCATTTCACTGAGAAGGCCAAGGTAGAGTTCATCGCCGAGGCGTTCAATATCTTCAACACGCTCAACGTCCGGTTCTTCAACACGGTCTATGGCGATTCGATATTCAACCCTCCCGGAACGCCTGGGACTTTTTTCGATGGCGCGCGCAACCCGTCTTATGGAGCGCCGCGAGCGATATTATAGGGGTAGGAAGAGCCGATTGGTTTCGGCCCCCACTCTCTCCGGTAGGGTCGAGGTCTGGCGCGGTTTTGGCCCGTTACAGCATCCGAGCCAGTAAGCCATTTATCTGGCAGTCATTTAGTGGAGCTGATCCGCACACGCAATTGCGATTCGCCCTAGCTCTGGTAATGCTCGAATGGTATGGCGGAATTGTCGTGGTCGCGCCACACATGCGATTGTTCGCGCGCCACCGGATTGGCTTCGATGAATCGCGCCAACAGCGCATAACGCCCGAACGTGTCCTGCTCGTTGACATTCTCCCACCTCGACCCCTTCCAGTCGCGGTCGCCCTCTTTCTGAAGACCGGAGAACTGTGAGCGGTCGCGATAACGCCAGACGTTGTGAGTTGGCCCGATGTCATTGACAGAGCTTGATTCCGCGGTAGTGAATTTGACGTGGCCCTCGGCGGTGATCTCGACCCTGGTGACGACGCGGATGTGGCCGGGTTTGTGCATCGTGTCTCCGGGCCTCAGTTGATCTGGGCGCGCGACGGTAGTGAAGCCGGGCGCGCTGCCCTTCAATGCGGCCGAGTTGACGTTGAGCGGGTCGAGCGTCTCCGATTTGTTCAAATCGCGGCCAAAGACGCGAGATGAAGTTTGATTGAGCGCCTGTGTTACGAAGCCCGAACAATCTATGCCGAGGCCATAACGAGCCAGCCACTGGCGATAATCGTCGGCGTTGGGGCGCGATAGGCCGCCACTTGTGACGATCCGGCCTCGATCAATTGCCAGTTGCAGAATTTCTTGAAGCTGGTTGATCGAAGGTTTGCCGACGCGCGCGGCGGCGAAGCGTTGCTGTTCGAAGATCTCTTTGTCTTCGCGTGGCGCATTCCTGCGGTTTTCGAGCGCACGGCGTTTGCGATCGTTGTCGCGGTTGATGAAGTAGGGGGGGCGGACCGCGACCGATGAGCCGGAGACGTTGACTGTCATGTTGGCGAAGCGGTAAAGGAACTGCTCGAGCGTCTGGCAAACGGTCGGGAGCCATTCCTCGGCGCTGAGCGAAGAAGCTGCGAGCGAATGGCTGCGCGCCGGCTTGGCGTCAGTCTGAACCTGTTTGTCGCCCCAGTGGCTGAACAGCAGTACGGGAACGTCAACAATTTCCGTGCGCCGCGTTGCTTGTCCGAGGCGATTTGGCCCCTCGTAGCGCACAAGCTTGACCTTATACAGGTCGAAGATAGGATAGACGTAAAGCGTTTTGATCTTGTCGGCTCCCGCCGGGGAGATTTGAGATGTGACTTGAAGCGTTTTGGTGAAAGCTTGCGTGAAGGCGCGTGACGAACGCAAAGATTCGGAGAACTGGCGGGCGATCGATTCACTTCGGTTGATGCTCGTCTTGACACTCACCGACTCCTGCTGCTCCAGCCCTATTTTGACTACATCCTCCAATCCGAAACTGGCTTTGCTTGTCGAGGAGTAACTGCTCTCGACGCCGCGTTGGACGCCCTTGGCCTCAGTCGTTGAGCGGCTCATGGTGATCTCATCCGTTCCGCTTTCCGAAACGCTAGTTTGGATGGTTGTGACCACGGTCAACGGTGTCTGGTCCGCGGAGCTGAACTCCTTCTCCCAGATTCCAGTCCAGTACGAACGATATTGGAGATCGTTGAGCTTCACATCGCGCACGAGCTTCTTTGTGTTGAAGAGGAACTCGAAAGGCCGAACCAGGAAGAAGGCCAGACTGTGCCGGTTATAGTGATAGCTGGGACTGACAGCCCCCTCAGTCCAGTGAAACTCCACTTCGAGCCGCGTGAAGGGAGAATCGGGGTCAGCCTTGTAGGCGTTCAAGAGAGTTTCGCGTTCGATTTTAATCGGAATGACGCGTGAAGATTCGTCTTCGATGCTCTGGCTGCGTATGCTCTTATACTCACCTGTTTGTCCCCGCATCGAAATCGTCTTGAAGCTGCCGTCGGAGAGCTTCTTGCTCAGCCGCACTTTTAGGACTGCGTTTTCGAGGTTATAAACGGAGTTGGTATTGGTGACTTTCAGATTGAAGATGGCTGGACTGCCTTCGGGGCCGCCGGAAGTTAGATAGTAGAGATGATTTTGCCCATCAATGCCCGGCGCCATTGTCAAATCCTGCCACTCCAATCGAGCAGTGTTGCTGATCGCCGGACGAGTCTCGAGCGCCTCGCCCGGGGGTGGCTGAGTCGTACCCAGGAGAAATTCTCTGACTCCGGCAGCAATGGCATCGGCCGATTGCGGCTTGGAGCGGTCGCCGGTAACAGGCTGCCCGTCACTCTTGTAAACACCGTATTTTTCTTTGCTGAACAGGCTCTCTGCCAGGCTGTTGACGTCCTTCTGATATTGGGCGATTCCTCGACTGATGTAAGCGCCGACGCCGGTATTCCTCATGTCGAAGTGCATCATGTCCCCGTAATGGCCGCCCCATGACAGGCCCATGCGTTCCATACCGAGGACGAACCTCTTATCGAAATCGAGGATGGCATGTTTCTTGAAGTAGTCTTTTCGCTTGTCATCCTTCGCGTCCCCTCGCTCGACAGCCCCGGACAATTCATCCAGATCTGTTTGGATCTTCTGCTTCGCGGCCTCAGTCGAGAGCATTCTCCATTCCGAAGAGCCAGAGAGGTAGCGATCAAGCCCGGTTTGATCGTCCAGCAAACCGAAATAGCGCTCCAAGAGGCTGTCCATCGCCTGAATGTAATCGAACCTGTCCTTGAATTTCCCTTTGGTGTTATGCGCGTAGGCGAGCGGCTCCGTACTCATCAGCGAAGCGGCATTCTTCAAGGCTCTATTCACCGTTTCAATGGCGCCCGATTGTATGAAGGGATTTCCCAGGTAATTGACGTCCACCGCCAATCCGAACATGTGATAGGAGTACTTGGCCGTTGACGATTTGGCTCTCGTACCTGAGATCCCCTCATCGCTTTTCAGCAGCAGGATGTCGCCAGCGTCTTTAGCAGAAGAGTTCAATTCTTTGACGAATAGATCCTCGATCCGTTGCAGCGTCTTCGCCAGTTCGACGTGAATGTACTGGCCCTGCTTGAGTTTTCTACCAAGAAAGGTCAGGTCGTCGGTCTTACCACCCGGCAAGGCTATGCTTCGCGTAAAGCGCGTGAACCATTGATTCGGAGCCAGTTGGGCGGCGAGATCCGCTCTCTTTTCATCGCCGGCCATCTTTGCGGCGAGCCGGAGAATCTGCGGCACGAAGACCGATGGCGATTCCTTGATGGCCACGGAGGCTTTGCTTTTCTTCTTGCCCTTTTTTGACGCGACGACGATTAGGCCGGTTGAAAGCGGATGATCCTTCAGCAGGTTCTCTTCTATGAACATCGGCGCGGAACCTGGCTTGGGGGCGTCCATCGCTCGCGCGTGGTCCAGATCGCGTCCGGCGGCGACGTCCAGGCCAGCCGTAACCCGCATGCCCCGAGACTTTCCCCATCCTTCGAAACTCGAACTTTGTGGTCGAACCAGCTCTTTCACACCGCATTTTGCCGGTGATTTTTGGCAACAGGGATGAACAGAATTTTCATTAACAACCGAGTCGTCTAAATCAGCGCCCGCGTCAGCCAACAGTTGAAATCCGAAGATTTTTGGAATGCTGAGATGTTCGATTCGCGTTGGTTGCACGCGATACCGCGAATTTAAGCCGGGGTATTTTTTGGTTTTATCGCTGATTCCTTTCTCGATTTGTCGGCTTCCGGCAATTGTCCCGCTCTCCTTACATTTGCCACCAAACGGCTGATATAAAACGCGCAGGGCGCCGCTCTTGGCAGAGGTTTCGCTGGTATTTATTTTATTAGCCGCCCAATCAATAAAACTCTGCTGATCGCCGTAGGTCGAATCGAAAAGATGTACTTCGTCAACATCTTTTTTTCCCAAGACCAAACTGCCGTTTGAAAGTTTTTGCAGAATGCTCGATACCGCCGCGCCGCCGCCTGAATGAGCGGTTAAAATCAAACGCCCAATTGTAAAAGCGCTTTTATACCGGTCAGCTATATATTTCAGCGAAAAATCTATCAGTTGCCGCAGCCCATCCTTACTGGTCAAAAATGGAAAGGTGTATTTGATTCTGTTGTCCGGGTCGGGCATTTTTTCGCCTTTCCCAAAAGGCAAAATACATAAAGTCGGACGTTGACGGGTCAGTGTATTGTCCGGTTTGAGTAAATCCAGGCCACTGTTATTAACCGCAAATTCAAAAAACGCCGTTTTCTTGGTTCTGATATCCCAACCGTGAAAATGCACGACGACATCAACTTCACATCTGTTTTTCGGAATATCGCACCAACGCAGAAAAACATTCTCTTTTTTGTTTGGGCGGTCTGATTCCCTCGACATCGGAGCGAATTCTAAATACTTCTCGTCTCTCTTAACTTCGACGGAATTATCGCAATTCGCGTCCAAAGCGCGCGTTTGATAATCGATGTCGTCCTGATGGCTGCCTTGATAAAGTCTGCCGCCGGAGCGGTAATGCTTCAGATCATTCACTATGGCGGGAGGAGAAATATCAACATGGATGTGATGATTATGGTCAGGAGTCGATTTTTTGCACAGACCTTCGTCTATCAGCGTCTGGTCGTTGAACAAAAGCCTTGAAACGAGCGGCTGGGCTTTGAGAGCCTGTAAAATCGCGCGGGCGGCGTTGCGGTCGAATAACAACAGCTCAGCCGGTTTGCCGATGTTTATTCCGCCGGTTTTGCCGTCAGTTCGCGGAAGCCGCAAATCGCAGTCCATGCCCGTTTGGTGTTCGCTGTGCGGCGGGGCTTTTCCGCCTCTCGCCAGACTCGCGTCGTTGACGGTCAATAGCGCGGCCGTCGGATGCGATTTCAAATAATTGTCGCGGTAATGAATTCCCGCCCCGGCGAGCGTGTCGGCCAGCCAATCCGTTCCGTAGATATGTATGTTTTCGTCGCTGTACTCGAAATTGATAAAGCCTTCGCCGGTCGAGCCTTTCGGCATTTTCCGCCACCGCGGGGCGTTAACGGCCTGCAGCCATTTGTAAGTATTGGCTCCGACATCGATTTTGCCGTCGCCGGAAAGAGTTTTGGAATCGTTGACGATTGACTGAAACAAACGTATTGCGTGAATCGTCTCCGCATCCATTTTTTTGTCGAGCGTAATCCAGTCGAAACCGAGTTCGATCAAACGCCGCTTGGCGGCGAAAACGTCGCCCGGCTTGTTCGCGCCGCCCTTGCCGACCGACTCCTTGATTTCGAATTTCGGCGCGTCGCCCAGGGGGTAATAATCAGGCGGTCGAAAATATCTCGAATCCGAATGACCGTTCTCATAATCGAAAGAGAGACTCTGCGCAGAGAACGAACTCGACGACAGACTTATCAGAATCGCATCGCCGAGCGCGGCGGCGATTTGTTGACGATAGGCCGCGTCTTCCAGTTTTTTAGCCTGCGCGGGATTAGTCAAAAAAGCGATCTCCGCCAGACACGCGGCGGTTTGCGGCAGGTGGCGATCGGGCAGTAGAACGCCCAGGTCGGCGCGTTTGACGCCGCGATTGGCGCCCTGCGTGACATTGACCAGATGGTCGAGAACCTGCCGGGCGAGTCTTTCGCTGGAAGAGCCTGCCCGGGACGCGACGAAGGTCTCCGCGCCGTCGACGTTCCGGTCTTTGAAGCCGTTGAAATGGAGCGAGAGAAAGATCGCCGCATCGTTGCGGCGGGCAAGGTTGGCGCGTTCGGCCAGAGAGAGATTGACGTCGTCGTTGCGCGTCAATAGAACGCGGGCGGAGTCTTTTAAAACGGAAGCCATTCGACGCGCGATGTCGAGCGTCAGATTCTTTTCCAGCATTCCGTTTGCGCCGGCGGCGTTGTTCGGGGACGAGCCGCCGATCTTTTCGCTGCCGCCGTGTCCCGGGTCGATCACTATCACTGGTCTTCGATTCGGCATGATTGGTCTCCTTCCCGGCCCGCGACGCGAGCGCCGATTTCAGCCGGGGTATGTCTCACTGTGCGCCGTCACCCTGCGCTTTCTGCCCGCTGCCTGTCACGGGCGCGTTGGCCGCCGGGTTCGGGGTATGGCCCTGGATCAGCGCGAGCATCTCCGGTTTGGCGAAACGTTCCATCGGGAAGTAATCGCTCTTAAATTTGAGCTCGACTTCGCCGGTCAGGTCGGCGCTGACGTTGAGATCGTCGGAGCTGCCCTTCCTGGTCGAACTGACGTAGGCCACAGTGTTGCGCGTCTCGACGCTGTGGCTCGGGCCGCCGAAGACGCCTCCGAGCAGTCCTCCGCCGAAGCCGAAACGCGCCTTGGCTTCGTTCTGCCAATCGAATTCGCTGGCGGTCTCGACCCGGCCCTGGTCTTTGGCGTCAATGTGAAAAACCATGCCTGCCTTAATCCTGCCGCTGGTGACGACGATGCGGTTGATGCCCATCAGCATCATTGTTGAAAGCAATGAATGGCGGCTCTGCGCGAGCTGGCGGCGAGCCGCCGGCACCAGCTTCTCTTCCGCCACGTCGTCATCGAGGTCGGCGTCTTCAGGCAGATTGAGATCGAGCTTGAAGTTCGGTTTGGGCAGATCGTCGGACTTGTCGCGCACGCGCAGCCGCGCCGCTTGATCCGATACTTCCAGGCGAAAATGGCTGGGGTATCGGCCGACCAGGTAATCGCGGGCCTGGTTGTCGGTGATGTTTTCGGCCATAAACTGATCGACGGTCCTGGCTACGTTGGCGAGCAATTGTCCGTAAGCCTCCATCTGCTGAATCGAAGCGTTGACGATGGCCTGGAACGTGCCTTTGATCAGGTCGGCGACGAAGGTCGGAAAGGCCACAGCGTTGAGCGTCTCGCGTGTGATGCGCGCCACCTGACTGGCCGCGCGAGGGTTGAATTCTTCCGCCGGAGGCCTCTCATCCGCCGCAGACCGGGCGAGCGGCGCGGAGTCTTGACCGGCGGCCTGAGCCAGCGGGGCGAAGATCGTCTGCTCGCGCAGCAGCGGCGTCTGGCCGAGCTTTTTAGAGATCGCCCAGTCGTCTTGCACGAGCGCGGCGCTGTATGAAGCGATCTTGACCAGATCGTCGCGCATCTGCTTCTGCTGCGCAGGCGAAAGGCCGTGGTAGTTCGGACTAGAGGTGAGCAGCGCGTAAACCTGGCTCTCCACCAGCCGTTTAACCTCAGGTTTGATCTGCACCCCGGCGGGCGACGGGCTGATCGCAAAAGGTTGAGGGAGGGCGTCGAATGGCGCGTTGTTGAGCGGATTCTTCATAACGTTTCCTTGCCTCCTTTCCCGGGGGCTATTTCTGTCGAAGTCTGCTTACCTTCAGCCTCCCCAGCATTTGTGGCCTGGCATTTGTGGCCTGGCATTTGTGGCGCCGCCTTCAGCCTGGGGTTACTTTTTGACTTTAGCATTAGGCCGCCCCTTCTTGGCTGGCGCTTCATTCTGCTTCACGCCGGCGGCATCAGCGCTCTCGCCGTCGGCAGGCGTGCTCTCTCCGCCGGCATCAGCGCTCTCGCCGCCGGCCTCCGGCTGACCCGAGGCGTCATCTTTTTTGGCCGCGGCATCGCCCTTGGACTCGTCCGACTTGGCTTTTTTCTCTTTGGCTATTTCTTCGGCTCGCTCTACGCTGAACTTATTCTTCTGGCTCAGCAGGTCCTGCTTCACTTCTACCACCTTTTCCGGTTCGGGAGCATTGGGTAGCTCTTTGAGGGGGCGTATGGGCTCTGGCGCATCCGTCCTTTGGCGATCCCTCATAAGAGGTGAGTTGAAATTGGGGTACTTGGACTCCGTCCCGCTCGAAGGAGTTACATCGCCGTACGGATTGCGCGATTTCCCGTCGTTGTCCTGAAACCCCTCGGGGTGTGGCGTATTCGAACGAATTTGATCAACAGTTCCGGTACCGGCGAAGCGCCTGATGGGGAAATTCTCGGTTTTGAAAAGAAGCTCGACCTCACTGGTCAGATCCGTCTGGACGTTGATCTCGGCGTCGCTGTTGGTGCGCGTCGAACTGACATATGCGATAGAGTGTGACGCCGAACCGCCGATCCAACCGAACCCGATCTGGAA
>Ga0154003_1000084_pt1 | contig 28657 bp, 15 predicted proteins | sample TSFL087MetaG_FD_104679 | JGI IMG/M metagenome (GOLD analysis project Ga0154003, IMG submission 104679) | Attine ant fungus gardens microbial communities from Florida, USA - TSFL087 MetaG | ecosystem: Host-associated > Fungi > Mycelium > Unclassified | place: USA: Florida, Lake Talquin State...
GCCCCGCACATGACGCGCTCAACGGCTTCGGGCTTCGGCCCCGGGTCCAGCGCCGTCACGGTATCGCGCGCCGACACCGGCGGCGGCGCGCCGGCGTTCGGTTGCGCGTTCGGCGCCTGCCCGTTCGGACCGGGCGTGAGCGTTCTGTTCAAAGCGAAGACCGCAAGGGTCCCGCAGAGCGCCAGCCCGGCGATCGATTTGAAATAATTCCGGCGGCCCATCTGCGCCTCGCACTCGGCGCAGAAATAGCGCGGCCCAAGGCTGAAACGCGGCTTCATCGCGTTCCCGCATTCGGCGCAAAAGTTGGCTTGGTAGAAGATGATTTTCATCGAAGCTTGCGCGCAGTATAGCAGAACGAAACTGGACTCTCGACTCCCAGCCATCTTATTATCGCGTCGCGTATCCGAGCAATGTAGAGCAAACTGTTCAGTTTGTTCTCGCTTCCACAATCTGCTGATCGAAGAGACCGGGGCAAACCCCGAGAGTTTGCTCAACCTTATTCCCTAGGAGCCTTCATGATAAAACGCGCGCGCGCTTCTCTGCTCTCTTTGTTCATAATCTGTTTTCTCTCCCCCGCCCCTTCACAATCGCAACAACCTGCCCAAAGGCTCATCGCGGTCAAGGCCGCCCGCGCGTTCGACGTTCGCGCGGGCGCGATGATCTCGAACGCCGTGATCGTCATTGAGGGCGACCGCGTCAAGACGATCGGCGCGAACGCCGCAATCCCCGCCGAGGTCGAAGTGATCGACCTCGGGTCGAAGACCGTCCTGCCCGGCCTGATCGATTGCCACACGCACCTGACGTTCGAGCCGAACCAGGCGGGTTATTCGTCGCTCGGCGTCTCAGTGCCACGCTCGGCGCTGACCGGCGCGAAGAACGCGCGGCTCACGCTCGAAGCCGGCTTCACGACTGTGCGGAACGTCGGCGCGAGCGGCTACGCCGACGTCGCGCTGCGCGACGCGATCAACGCCGGCGACGTTCCGGGGCCGCGGATCGTCGCCTCCGGCCCGGCCCTCGGCATTACCGGCGGGCATTGCGACAACAACCTGCTCGCGCCGGAATTCAATCACTTCGACGAAGGCGTCGCCGACGGGGCGCCTGCCGTGATGCGAAAGACACGCGAGGTGATCAAGTACGGCGCCGACGTGATCAAAATCTGCTCGACCGGCGGAGTGCTCTCGCTCGGCGACGACCCGAAGGCGTCGCAATACACGCTCGAAGAGATGAAGACCATCGTCGCCGAAGCCCACCGCCTGGGGCGCAAAGTCGCGGCCCACGCCCACGGCGGCGAAGGCATCAGGCTAGCCGTGCTCGCCGGCGTCGATTCCATAGAGCACGGCTCCTACATCGACGACGAGGCGGTCAAACTGATGAAGGAGCATGGGACCTATCTCGTGCCGACGCTCTACCTCGGCGATTGGTTCCTGGAGAATTACCAGCGCATGGGCGTGCCGGCGCCGATGGTGGCGAAGGCCAAGGAGGTCATGCCCGTCGCCCGCAAGAACATCGCCCGCGCTTTCGCGCAGGGCGTGCCCGTCGCTTTCGGCACCGACTCGGCGGTCTACCCGCACGGGCTCAACGGCCGAGAGTTCGCCGTCTACGTCAAACTCGGCCTGACGCCCATGCAGGCGATTCAGACCGCGACCATTCACGCGTCGAAGCTGCTAGGCTGGGACGACCGCGTAGGCGTCATCGAGGCGGGCAAATACGCCGACCTGATCGCCGTCGATGGCGACCCGATCAAAGACGTCACCGAGCTTGAGCGCGTCAAATGGGTGATGAAGGGCGGGACCGTTGTAAAAAAATAAAATGAAAATCTCCACTGGGAGCGTCCTGAATGGGGCTTATAGGTCGAGTCTTGTAAGCCCTATTCATTACGTTCCCAGGGATTCTCGGAGGATGTCAATATGAAAATTTCGAGTAGAAGCAAGTTTTATTTGAGCGGCTGTATTCCACTGATCCCGCTTCTCGTAATGGTCCTCGGCCTGACCGTCGCGGCGCAGACCTATCAGGGTCGCATCCTGGGCAGCGTCGTCGATCAGAATGGGGCCGCGGTGCGCGCCGCCGCAGTGACTATCACCAATGTTGGAACCGGAGCCAGGCGCGCGCTCGAAACCAACGAGGCGGGCGATTACATGGCTTCAAACCTGCCTCCCGGCCTATACAAGATCACGGTCGAAGCCGGCGGCTTCAAAAAAGTCGAGCGCCCGGAAGTGCGGCTCGAAGTCGCAAAAGACATTCGCATTGACGTGGCGCTGCAACCCGGCGCAGTCGCCGATACGGTGACGATCACCGAAGACGCGCCGCTGATCGAAACGGCCAACAACACGCTTGGAGGAACCTTCTCGAACAAGGCGATCAACGATCTGCCGCTCAACGGGCGCGACTTTCAAAACCTGGTCGTGCTGCGCCCCGGCGTACAGCGGCAAACCGGCGGCGGATTTCTCTCGATCAGTTCCAACGGCAATCGTCCCGAAAACAACAATTTCATTGTGGACGGCGCCGACAACAACGATCCCTATTACGGCACGACCGTGATCAACGCAGAGGGCGTGCAGGGCACCCCGGGATCGATCCTGCCGATTGACGCGATTCAGGAGTTCAACGCGCAAGAGAACCCTCCGGCGGAATATGGATGGAAGCCGGGCGCGATCGTCAACCTCGGCTTGAAGTCGGGGACGAATGAACTGCACGGCACGGCCTACCTCTTCGAGCGCAACAACGCGTTCGACGCGCGCAATTTTTTCAACACCAAGCCCGACCCGCAGAAGGCGCTGCGTCAGCATCAATTCGGCGGCAGCGTCGGCGGCCCCGTAGTCAAAAGCAAGCTCTTCTATTTCGGCGCGTATGAGGGCTTGCGCGCTCTGGTCAGCAATTCCAATCTGGTCAGCTCGCCCGCGACCGTCTCACTCGGTGGCTTTTCTGCCTGTGGGGACCCCAATCCTGACACGCCCGGTCGCGATAACTGCGCCAACAGCATTCCTGACGCGCTGGCCCGTCTGCAAAGTAGAGGCGTTCCGCTCAACCCGCTGAGCGCCAATCTGATCGGCAGAGGCTCATTCACCGGCAACGGCCCTTTTCCCGGCCTGTTTCCCGTGAACAACGGCAATAATCCGGCCGGGCCGACGCAAGTCAGCGCGGGTTTCCCCAACACCAATCGCAACGACAATTTCATCATCAAGTCCGATTACAACCTTAACGACAGGAACACCATCAGCGGGCGTTACTTTTTCGGCGACAGCTTCCAGCGGGAGCAGGACATCACCGTGTTGCGGCCGGAATGGCGTTCGTCATCGCAACTGCGCGCTCAGGTCGCCGGAGTCAACTGGACCTATACGCCCACGTCGCGTCTGGTCAACGAAGCCCGCTTCGGCTACAACCGCTTCTGGCAGGCGATTCTGACGGTGGACAACGACCTCGACCCCGTCAAAACCTACGGCATAAACGCGGGCGTGGCCGACCCGGTCAACTTCGGAATGCCGACGATTGTCATCAGCGGCTTCAATCAGCTCGGCGGCAACAGCGGATGGCCATTGCTGACGGTCCCGAATCAGACCTGGCAATTTGTCGACAACGTCTCTTACACCTTCGGCGCGCACACGCTGCGCTTCGGCGGAGAGTTTCGCCGCGGCGTGTCCGACAACCTGCGCAACCGGCGCGGCAAAGGGCGCGTGCGCTTCCAGGGCGGCGCGGCCTTCGGCGGGGACACGGATGATCCGAGCGACGACAGCACGCCGCTCGAAGATTTCCTGGCGGGCGCCCCGACGACCGGTGACATCTTCGTCGGAAGTTCCAACCGCCACGTCACGATCAATTCCTTCGGCGCCTTCGCGCAGGACGAGTGGCGCGTCAACCCGCGCCTGACTTTAAACTTCGGAGCGCGCTATGACCTGAACGGCGTGATCAAAGAAAAGAACAATCAGCTCGGCAATTTCGATCCGCGGGTCGGATTGCAGCAGGTCGGCGTCAACATAGAGCGTCCCTACGAGCGCGACAACAACAACTTCGCGCCGCGCTTCGGACTGGTCTGGGACCCCTGGAGCGGAGGCAAGACCGTGATCCGAGCGGGCGGCGGAGTCATTTACGAGATTCCCATCCTCGCGCTCTTCCTCGGTCAGAACGGCGTTAATAACGCGACCACGCCGGGCTTGAACGTGATTCCGACCGGCGCCATCGGATCGAACATCAAGGGTGACATTGTCGGCGCGGCGACCACGCAAGATGTATTGAACTGGTCGGCGGCCGGGCCGATCTTCAACGTGCAGGCCAACTGCGATCCGTCGAACGGCGGTTCGCCATGCGACATCCTCGGAGTCGAACGCAACCTGCGCACGCCCTACGTCATAAATTGGAATGTCAACGTCCAGGAGGCTCTGACTTCGACGACCTCGTTGCAAGTAGCCTATGTCGGCAGCCGCGGCGTCAAGCTTTACGGCATCCGCGACATCAACCAGATTGATCCGGTCAGTGGCCAACGCCCGTTCGACGGCAGATTCCCGTTCCTCGGTTACATCAACTTCATCGGCAACACCTACACCTCGAACTATCACGGGTTGCAGACGACGTTGACCCAGCGGGCATGGAAGGGCTTGAGCTACGTGCTCGGCTACACATGGTCGCACGCGATCGATTTCGCCTCGCTGCAGCGCGCGGCGCAGCCGCAAAACAGTTTGCGACCCGATCTGGAGCGGGCGTCGAGCGATCTGGACATCCGCCACCGCTTCACACTGGCGCTGACTTATGAACTGCCGGGGATCAAATCGCCGTTGCGCCTGTTGCAGGGTTGGCAGATCAATTCTATCGTTACGCTACAGGGCGGACAGCCGTTCAACGCCATCGATTTCAATAACGACTTTAGCCGGACTGGTGAATTCAGCGATCGCTGGGATCTGATCGGCGATACGAAATCGATTCCCAACTTCTCGACCACCGGCTCGATTCCGGTCGAGCGCGTGTTGCGGCAGCCTGATGGCGATTTCGGAACGGCTGGGCGCAACATCTTCCGCGCCCCCGGCTTCCACAACTGGGACTTCTCGCTGATCAAGACCTTCAGAAGCGCCGAGCGCGTCAATGTGCAGTTCCGCGCCGAGTTCTTCAATATCTTGAATCACCCGAACTTCGCCAACCCGGCGATCTTGTTCAATAATGACCTGAGCGTCCCTGACACATTCGGACTGGTGACCGCGACGCCTGACGTGGCCGGCGCCAACCCGGTGATCGGAACCGGAGGCCCGCGCAACATTCAATTTGGCCTCAAGATTCGCTTCTGATTTCAGGCGGTAAATCAATCAAGAGAGCGAACGGAACAGACGGAAATCGTTGTGGCGCTGGTCATCGTCGATGAAACGCGCCCTGGGTACGCGTCGCTTCCAGCGCGCAGTCTCGGCTAAGTAGATCGCCAATATTTTTAGCGCGAATGATTTCCGCCGGTTATATCGATTTGTGACTGCCTGTACTGGAAAGTGGCGCGACCTTCGGTACAGTACGTGGAGCGTGAGCGACCTGAGCATCGATCAATAGGATTGCTGATCAAGGCTCAGGTCGCTCACGCTCCACGTACTGTACCGCTTGCCGTCCCGTATACGCATTTGGAAACCGTTCCAGGGGGCTTGGAGATTTTGTAATCATTTTTGCCAAAAAAATTGGCTACCTGCTTAGAGACCTATTGATCGGAATCAGTCGCTCCTTAACCTGAGGCGACGCGTACCCAGGTCTGGTTCCTATAAATTTGTCTTTCGCCGAGACTGCGCGTTGGAAGCGACGCATACCCAGGGATTTTCCGAGGAGAAGCCGATGAATCGACGGGAATTCAATCTGAATCTGTTATGCGCTGCGGGCGCTTTCGCATTGCCGGCGCCACAATCGTCATCGCAGCTTCGCGTCAACGGCCGGCGAGTCAACGACCATCTGCGCGAGCTTTCGGAGTTCGGCAAAAATCCGCAGGGCGGCGTCAGCCGCGTCGCCTACAGCGAGGCCGATCTGAAGGGCCGCGAGTACGCGATGGGGTTGATGCGAGAGGCGAAGCTTGACGTGAGCGTTGACGCCGCGGGCAACATCATCGGGCGGCGCGCTGGCAATGACGCGAGCTTAAAACCCCTGGTCATCGGCTCGCACATCGACTCCGTGCCCGAAGGCGGCAATTATGACGGCGACGTCGGTTCGATGGGCGCGATCGAGGTCGCGCAGACGCTGGCCGAGAACAATGTCGCGCTGCGCCATCCGCTGGAAGTGATCATCTTTCAGAACGAAGAGGGCGGGACCATCGGCAGCCACGCCATCGCCGCCAGCCTGACCGAGAAAGAATTGAACCTCGTCACGAACAGCCGCAAGACCGTTCGCGAAGGCATAAAGTTTATCGGCGGCGACCCGGACAAGCTCGCCGGCGTGGTTCGCAAGCCCGGCGACATCGCGGCCTACCTGGAACTGCACATCGAACAAGGCGGCGTTCTCTATTCCGAGAAGATCTCGATCGGCGTGGTCGAAGGCATCGTCGGCATCAATTGGTGGGACGTGACGATCGAAGGCTTCGCCAATCACGCGGGCACGACGCCGATGAACCAGCGGCGCGACGCGCTGCTCGCGGCGGCCAAATACATCGAAGCCGTCAACCGCGTGGTAACGAGCGTTCCGGGCCGTCAGGTCGGCACGGTCGGCAAGATTCAAGCCTTTCCCGGCGCTTATAACGTCATCCCAGGCAAAGTCACGACGAGTCTGGGGCTGCGCGATCTCGACGCGGCGAAGACGAAGATGCTTTTTGAGAAACTCCTGCTCGAGGTTCAGCGGATCGAGAAGGCTACCGGGACGAAGTTCGAATTCAAGCAGACCAACTCGACGCCTCCCGCGCCAACCGACGTCCGTCTACGCCGGGTGATTGATGAGGCGGCCAAACAACTGGGATTCACGACCAAATCCATGCCGAGCGGCGCCGGCCACGACGCGCAAGAGATGGCGCATCTCTCCCCCGTAGGGATGATTTTCATTCCCAGCGTCGACGGCATCAGTCACAGTCCGCGAGAGCTTTCACGCCCCGAAGACATAACGAACGGAACAAACGTGTTGCTGCATGCGCTGCTCAAACTCGACCCGGTGAATCTGACTTAGGGAGGCAAACATTTTGGGAAAACATTGGCTTGACACCTTTTCGCGGCTTGTAGAGCGGCTCGTGCCCGATGCGGTCACGACTTCCGTCATCCTGTTGATCGCGGTTTCCATCATCTCGCTTTCCATCGGCAATTCCGTGACGGCGACCATCGACGCCTACTACAAGGGGCTTTGGATGCTATTGGCCTTCACGATGCAGATGACGCTGATCCTGACGCTGAGTCTGGTCCTGGCATCGACGACCGCCTTCAAAAAGGCGGTTCTGGCGCTTTCACGCATTCCTAAAACCAGTGTCCAGGTAGTGGCGCTGGCGGTGTTGTGCGCCGCGTTCGTCTCATATCTCAACTGGGGTCTGGGATTGGCGCTCGGACCGATGATCGCAATCCATTTTTGCAGAGAAGCTGAGCTCAAAGGCATCAGGGTCGATTTCCTGTTTATGCTGGCGACCCTCGCGGGGGCCGGGGCGGTCTGGCAATTCGGATTTTCGGCCAGCGCCCCTCTGCTGGTGGCGACGCCGGGTCATTTCCTCCAGGCGACTACAGGAATTATGACGCTCGGTTCCACGATCTGGTCTCCGGCCTCGATCATCCTTGTAATTACATTCACCCTCGCCGTGATCGTCGCGGGCTGTCTGTTCATGCCGAAAGAGATCCGGCCGATTTCCGAATTCCCGGAGTCCAACAAACTCGGCGAATCGGCCAACGCCTCTGACGGCGCGCCGCCGGAGAAGGGACCCGTTGGGATCAGCTTCGCCCAATGGTTGGAGCGCAGTTTCATCGTCGTGGCGGCGCTGTGCTTCGCGTTGATCTGCTGGCTCTACTACCATTTCTTCACTAAGAAGCTGAGCCTCGACATCAACTCGCTCAACACGATCATCCTGTTCTTCGGGCTGCTGTTCCACAGGAACGTGTCGCGATTCACGAACGCGCTCCGGGAAGCGATCGTGTCGAGCTGGCCGATTGTAGTGATGTATCACCTATACGCCGGCGTGGCCGGCCTGATCCAATTCACTCCGGTCGGCGAATTCCTGGCCGGTTTGGCCAATCCCATCTTGACCACATACTCATTTCCTTTGCTGACGGCCGTGATCAGCACGGTGGTCGCGGTCTTCATTCCGACCAGCGGCGGGCAATGGTTGATTCAGGGATTCGTGACAGTGAGGGCGGCGGAGGCCGTCGGCGTGAGCGCCCAGCGTGGATTGCTGGCCCTGAGCGTCGGCGATCACATGGGTAATCTGATCTCGCCGTTCTGGGCCGTTGTTGGGGCCGGGATCGCCCGCGTGGATTTCAGATTGCTCTTCGGCTACCGCCTGATATTCGCGGTCATCTGGTTCACGCTCGGCGTGGCGGCCTTCACATTCCTTCCCTGCTAAGCGTGGATTGTTAGGCGCCGCAGCGCGCGGAGAGCAAGGAGGGATCAATGATTTCTCTGTGTCCTGCGGCGCCCTCTGTGGCTATTTATCAATCTGAAAACCGCTGTGAAGAGGAGAAGATCATGAATGATGGACAGAACATACTCTCCGGATTGCGTGTGATCGATTGCGCCGCCTATATCGCAGGCCCGGCCGCCGCGACCATGATGTCCGACTTCGGCGCGGAGGTAATCAAGATCGAACGCCCGCCGCATGGCGACCCGTATCGCCGCCTCTCTTTTCTCCCGGGCATGCCGGTTTCGGAGCACAACTATTGTTGGATGCTCGACGCCCGCAACAAAAAGAGCCTCGCGCTCGACCTGCGGGACGAGGCCGGACGCGAGGCTTTGCGCCGCCTGGTCGCCACCGCGGACGTTTTCATCACCAACTATCCACCCGAAATCGCCGAGAGGTTTCAGGTCAGCTATGAAGAATTCGCCGAGATCAATCCGCGTCTGATCTTCGCGCACATCACTGGCTATGGCGAGGAGGGCGCCGATGTCAACCAGCCGGGCTACGATGCGACGGCGTATTGGGCGCGTTCCGGCTTGACCGGACTTATCTTCGATCTGACTATGCAAACCGGCGCGACGCCAACCGGGTCGGGCGATCATCCGGTCGCGCTGGCGGTGTTCGGCTCGATCATGCTGGCGCTTTACCAGCGCCAGATGACCGGACGCGGCGCGAAGGTCACGACTTCATTGATGGCGACCGGCGCATGGAGCAACAGTTGTCTGATACAAGCGGCGATGGTCGGCGCGACTATCCCTCGCCGGAGGCCGCGTCACATCGCGCTCAACCCGCTGGTCAATCAATACCAGACGCGCGACTCTCGGCGGTTCCTGTTCTGTTGCATTGACACAGCCAACGATTGGGGGCGAGTTTGCCGCGCGATCAGCCGCCCTGAGCTGATCGACGACCCGCGCTACAACACGGCCGAGGCCCGTTCACGAAACAGCGAAGAAGTAGTGGCGCTGCTCGATGAAGCGATCGGCGCCAGAGACATGGCCGAGTGGGAATCGCTCTTCCGCCAGGAGGGCCTGGTCTGGGGTCCGATTCCGGCGATGGAGCAAGTGGCCGCCGATCCGCAGATGGCGGCCAACGGCGTCTTCGCCGAGTTGGAGCACCCGCGACTCGGCGTCATCCCGACCGTCAACAACCCGCTCAACATGCAAGGCGTAACGAAGGAGAAACCCGTAATGGCGCCGGAAATCGGCGAACACTCGCGAGAAATTCTGCTCTCGCTCGGATACGACGACGCGGCTATCGAAGAGATGATCATGCGCGGTTGCGTGGCGGCTATGTGAAAACCGCCCTAACTACCTTTTCCCTCAAAAACGTTCAGCCACGATAATATCTGGCGCACGGCTTCCGGGAATTGGACGCCCAACAGCGCGATCACCGGGACCACTGCGTGGATCAGGACGCGGAACACAAGATCACGCGTGACTGTAACTTTTCCCGGCGCCGTCCCGGCGAACAGGCTCAGCGTCTTGTCACGGCTCGCGCTCACGAAGATAAACAGCGTCACGACGACCGATGTCATGATCGCCACCCAACTGAACAGCAGCAACGGCTCGCGCGGCTGGAACGGATAAGAGATGGCCGCGAGCATCATCAGTAACAACCCCATTGTGACCAGCCCGACCAGATTCTGCAGGTGCGCGAAAACATGCTGCAGGAAAGCCGCTGTGTGCGCGATCAGGAAAAACTTCCCTTCATCTCGCCACGCGGCGTCCGGCCCCGCGCCGTCCGCCGTCCGCCACGAATCTTCGAGCAGGCCGCTGACTCGCTCGGTCAACTCCGCCAGGGCGGTCTGCGAATATTTGCGTTTCCGCAAGGCATCCTGCCAGTCGCCTTTCGCGTCGGCTCCGAGCGAAAACGACAATTCGCTTTCGGCCTCTTCGACCAGCTGTCCGATCCGCTTTCGCTCCTGGGCCTGCCCCGGTCCGAGTTTCAAGGCGTTATAAAATGACCGGGCCTGCCGCACGGAAAGCGACAACGCGGTGTATGTAGGCGTGGACGTCATCAGATTGATCTGCGGAAGCGCCGCGAAGCGCTTCTCCTCCGAATGCCTGGTGGCGTATTGCGAAATCAGCGGGTGCCACGACAAACGCTTCAACAATCGCTTGGTCGCCACCCACAGCCAGAAGAACCGCAGCAACGCCCAGACCAACATCAGCGGGACGACACAAAACGCCAGCCTGAAAAACCAATCGAACCACCGGCCATCAACTGATGGGATGAAATGCTTCAGAAAGAAATGCAAATAAACGACGACGATCAGGGCTGTAAGGGGCCACGCTCCCGACACTCTGAAGATTGGGCAGACGATCATCTCCTTGACGCGGTCTTCCAGAGCCTTCACCCCCTCGAATGATTTTGCCCGATCGTGATCGAAGCGCAGAAATTGCGGCGCCTCTCCAGGGCGCTGCCGAGGACTGCGCAGACAGGGCATGCGCTCGGCCAGGTTCAGCCGCCGCAATGCGGCGAAGAATGATAGAAACGCCGCCAGCCCGATGAGCAACGCCGGCAGCAAGACGGAAACACCACTGGTTAATTCGGTCGCGCGAAGAAAGAAGAAGACTTTTTCCGGCGTCTCGGACCCGAAATAAACTTTACGCAGTCCCAAACCGACGAAGGTGGTCGTCGCCGCGCATACAACCAGCGCCAGCAAAATCCAGATGCGCCCGTGAAAATGGCGCCACCCGCTGATAATCCACATCCTGACGCCCGCTATCAGCCAGATGAAGGCGCCCACCGTGAAAACAAGAATCAAAAAGGCTACGACGCCAATCACCCGATGCCGACTCCAGTCGGATTGGAGCGCGTTTCCATCCCCCGCGTTCAACAGTATCCACGCCGGCAGCATAGCCACACCAGAAATGAAGAGCGAGGCGGTAAGCAGGCTGATGCAACAACCCAACAGGTTGATGCGGCGCTCCTGGTGATAACAATAAAACTCCTCATCGCCAAAAACCTGCCCCAACAATCCGCGTCTGAGACTTACGAAGGGGCGAGCTAAAGCCCCCGCATTCCCTCTTTCGACCTGGCGCGCGATTTTGAGAATCGGCTCGATGATCGCCCTGCTCAATATTGACCGCCGCCCGCTCCATTGATCAGCATCGGTTTGACCCATCCGGCTGCGCCCCCGGAAAAGGATCAGCTGCGCCAAAATAGACAACGACAGAATCAGACAGATGACCCCGATCAGTAATAGAAAGCCCACGCCAGTTGGCGATCTGTAATTGTCGCTCAGCCCGAGTTGCGGCGCTGAAGTAGAGAATTTAGTAGTGACAGGCAAAGTGCAGCTTTTTTCTTCGGGCTTAACATCGAATGTCTTGACCGGCCAGATACCGTTGCGCCCGACGATGCCCAGCCAAAACGCCGGACAACGCTCGTCGCTGACATTGTATTTTTTGAAGGGGACGCCGTATTCCAGCATCAAGTCTGTTTTGTCCAACAACGCGAGGGCCGCGTTGAAAATGCCCTGCTCCGTCGGTGTTGGAAATTGTGGCCGCCACCGGTCGCCCTCGAATGGATAGGTCCACAACTGATTCAATGCGAAAAGCGGATAAGGGGAGATAACCAGTGTGCCCTGAAAATCGAGATTGGATTCGGGGTGCAGGTAGAGCAGATCAGCGATAGTCGTTATGATCCTCACGTTCGGACAATGTTTGCGAATTTCGTGTACGAGAAAGATGCGGTCCTGCGGATCGGTCGCCGCCACTCTTATGTAACGAATCCGCTCGCGGTGGATTGCGGTGAGAATTTCGCGGAGCGCCAGTTCCATCGTGACCGTTTCGAGCGGCGAAAAGAGAGGCGCGATGTCCTTCGGTCCGGGACTGCCAGTTTCGCTCATCGGCAGCGGCAGGTTAGCGTCTTTGACCGCTGACGGGCTGCTCGGTTCATTGCGCGAGGAACTTTTCGCCGCCTCGACGCGAAGCTGCGAGATGTTGACAGGGTAAGTGATTGAAAGAACCTGCGGCTGATTTTTGTTAACGTTCAGATCCCATATTTTCCAACGTATAATCTGGCCGCCCCCCGTGCCTGCTTCGGATAAAACAGCGATGTAGGCGCGGGCTGGACCACCATCATTGGGCGGCCTAATCTGCGGATCGAGATTACTCAGATATGTATTAAACAGGTTGATGGCTTGTTCCGCGTTAATAACCGTAGTGTAAAAGCTGACGTCAGTCGGCGCCAGATATTTCTGAAAATAGTCTTTGTCAATTAACACCGAGCTTCCCGTAATGATCTTGATATTGGGCGGCGACTTTTGTCCGTCTATCCACCCCTTGAGCAGGATCGCGAGCGAATTAGCCGAGCTTGAAAAGTATGGGCCGAGGATAAGCAGCGGCTTTTTTTGCGCAGTCGCTTCAGTCATTGATCCAACCCGACGGGGAAGCTCTTCAATCTGCCGAAGCGCGTTTTGAAATGCGACTCGATGAATTCCGCCGGTCGGCGTCTCTCCGACCAGAAAGAGCAACAACAATTTCTTCGATTTCGAATCGCGAAAGAGGATCACGCCCGGTTCGCGCAAATAGCGCGTCGCCAGCTGCGCCATCCTCGGGTCTGCAGGCGAAATAGGCGGCGTGACGGTCCGGCTTCTGTCCCAGGGCAGCCAGAAACGGTCGAAAGTGTAATCAGCCGATTCAAGCGCTCGCCGGATCGCATCCAGGGCGCGATCGAACTGGTGATCCAGGCGCGTTTCTTTCGGATCGGGAATCGTTGCGATCAGGTACTCGATCTCGTCGTAGCCGGATGGGGGCGGACGCTTACTCGTCTTAGAGTTCAAAACCGATTTTATCCGGCAATAATCGCCCCTCCGGTTTTCGACCTCTGATTTCTGTTGAGGATTCAATCTGGCCTTATGATCCTGCTTCGGTTCCAGCCCGAAGAAATCGCACAACAGCCTGGCCGCTTCTCCCGGAACCCGGCCCGGCCCAGGCGCTGGCGTCGGGGTCGGGGTCGGAACCACCTGTATCACCGCCTGTGATTGCGGCTGCGCCGATGATTGCTGGTCCGGCGATGGCGCGGTGGTCGAGAGCGGAAGATAAATCGCAAAGGCGGCTAACAGTGGGACTAACCAATCGTTCGAGTCGGAATTCTTCATATGGGGCAGAAATTAAATAACTTCCCAGACCCTCCCTGAACGCCGTTGCGCTTTGGGGCGCGATCTTCGCGCCTCTTCCTCTTTGACAATGGAGAATGGCAAACCCCAAGCCAGAGTCTCAGAGCCGAAAAGTTATTTTATTTTTGTTCCCATTGCGGTTCGCCCACTTTGAGAGCGGTTTCTTGAAATGAATTTGGGCTGTCGCACGGCGACTGACGCATGCGGAATCCCACCAGCCGATGAAGCGCGATTATCCGCGCTTCTCCAATTCCTCCCAAAAAGGGATCACCAGCACGTCTTTCTTCCATTGCTCGAGGGCAAACGGCGCGGCCAGCGTAAAAAGATCGCGGTAGTGGTAATCCTTCCCCGGCTGCGCGCCCGCGCGCAAGAAAGCCTCTTCGATGCTTTCAGCGACGGTGAAGAGAAAATCATCCAGGTGGTTGAAATTGCGTTTCCCATGCGACGCCATGAGCTTCTTAGTTTTGACTTCGCGTTCGTCCGACATTTTCGCTCCTATGACAACAGAGATTGCGTCCAGCTAAATGCGCTTGATCCATAAGAGCTATTCTGCAAATCCGATTCCACGGCGCCGAAAAAAGAAACCACAGATTTTCACAGATGCGGGCGGATCAGCCTCAAAAAAAGTGGGCAGTGGGCGGTTTTAATCTCTTCACTGCCCACTGCCCACTTTCATTGTTCCACTGCTTCAGCTACACCTCGCCCTGCGCCGCGCCTTCAGGTCAGAAGCGGCGTTGAAAAACAGTTCGAGTTGGTCCAGTTTGACGTCTGGAGTGGTTTGCGATTGCGCGTGCGGGAAGGCTCGCCGGATCAGTACCGCAAACGGTAGCGAGCGGCGACTCAACCTGAAGCGCGCTCGCTACCGTTTGCGGTACTGATACGTACACGCATTTGATAACCGATCTAATCCGGGGCTCCACGCGCGTAGGTCTTCCTACACTGATTTGCAAACCGCTCTAGTGGCTCTGGTCTTCGTCAACCACTCGACCGTCGAAGAGATGGATCGAGCGGTCGGCGTGGCGGGCGAAGCGCGAGTCGTGAGTAACCATGCAGATGGTGGCGCCGCCGCGGTGGAGTTCGCGCAGCAGTTCCATTACCGCCTCGCCGTTGGTCGAATCGAGGTTTCCTGTAGGCTCGTCGGCGAGCAGGATTAGCGGATCGCCCACGACCGCGCGCGCGACGGCCACGCGCTGCTGCTGACCTCCGGAGAGCTGCGACGGCAGGTGTTTGGCGCGGTGCGCCATCCCGACCTTCTCCAGAGCAGCGTTGACGCGCTTCTTGCGCTCTGCCGAATTCATCCCGCGGTAGGTCAGCGGCAGTTCCACGTTTTCGTAAACGCTCAGGTCGCCGATCAGGTTGAAGCTCTGGAAGATGAAACCGATTTCACGGTTGCGTATCCGGGCGCGCTCGCTCAGCGACAGCCCCTGAACCGGCTTGCCGTTCAACTGGTAAATCCCCTCGGACGGAGAATCTAGCAGTCCCAGGATCGAGAGCAACGTAGATTTGCCGCACCCCGAAGGCCCGGCGATTGAAATGTAATCGCCTTGATTGATCTCCAGGTGAATTCCCGCCAGGGCGTGGGTCTCGACCTCGTCGGTATAGAAAACCTTCGTCACTGAATCCATTCGCAAGAGGGGTTCACTCATTTTTTGGTCTCCTCGAAAGTTAAGGTTGGTAGTTTGTGGTTGGTGGTTGGCGGCTGGCGGTAATACGGCGAATGCCAACCACTCAGGCGCCAACCACCTTTTTCAATTCAATTTGATGCGGTCGGCGGTATCGCCCAACTGCGAAGTGTCGGAGACGATCACCTTGTCGCCGGCCCTCAACCCGCCGCGGATTTCAACCTCCGTCACGGAAGTTTGCCCCAACTCTACGGTCACGGCCACGGCATGGATGTCGTCAGGCTCCATCCTGAAAAGTTTGACCTTGCTGTTTTCCTGGCCGAAGGCGGGGCGCTGCATCTTGAGGACGTTCGGCAGCCGGAACAGCTCGATAGTGCCGTCCACGTTCAGGCTGGGAACCGCGTCTTTAGGCAGATCACCGATGAGTTGGATCTCGACCCTGCGGGTGCCGTCCACTACCGACGGGTCGATGCTTCTGACGCGTCCTGGAATGATTATGCTGCGCAGGTCAATTTCCGCCTTCTGTCCTTGTTGAATGTCCCTGGCCTGCGTCTCGGCGATCCTGACATCGGCCCTGAGCCGCGACGGGTCGGAGACGCGCGCGAGGGGCGCGCCGACTTGCACCTGAACCCCGACTTCGACCAACAGTTCCTGCATGATTCCGCGAAGGCCGGCCTTGACGCGTAAATTGGCGGCCTGCTCCTTGCGAAGATTGAGGAGTTCGCGAGCCTGATCAAGCGCGGACTGCGCCACGGCCATCTGCGTCTTCATATTCTCGGTGCTCATCACGATGCGCTGTTTTTCGAGTTCGCTCCGCGCGCCGAGTTCCGCAGCGCTTGTTTTCAATCGTTTCAGCTCCAGCTCAGGATATAAATTCGCCTTCCACAGTGGCTCATACGCTTCATACTGGAGCTTCGCCTGCTGATATTGGGACTCAATTGATGCGGCCTGGGATTTCAGAGTGAGCAATTGAGCTTCAAGATCGACCTGGCGGTTCTTGTATGTGGCTTCGGCCGAGCTAAACGCCAATTCGGCGTCCTTCAACTGCTGCTGCACTTCCGGACTGCTCAGCTCCATGATCACGGTGTCGGGCGTGACGCTCTCGCCGGCCAGTACCAGCCGTTTTAGGACGCGGCCGCTGGTCGTCGCCGGAACCACATTGATATCTTCGGGCACCAGCGTTCCGAGCCCACGTCTTGTCACAACCAGTTCACCCTGTTTAACGGTGTCGATAATCATAGTGGCGCGCTCAACCGTCTGCGCGGCGGGTTTGAGCCGGGCTAACATGACGCTCACGGCGCCAATCGCCCCCACCGCCAGAACGACGTAAAGCACGCGCCTGATCTTTTTATTACGTTTTACCGATGCGTCACGGGGTTTATCCATTGCCATAACACCTCCAGAACTCTCCTGTTTCAGACAGAAATGACTGCTATTACCAACATATGCCTGGCAGGCGAGGACGCCTTTGCTTCCAGGAATACCTTTTACTCCCAACTAGGCTATGCCAATTTCCGTGCCACTCTATTGTTTTGGCTAAATCACTGCCGCTGTTGATCTAATATTTTTGGCCCCGCTGAACGCCGGTCTTTATGTGTTCGTTTTTGGGATCAAGGATTCCCAAAAACGAGATGCGATCCATCTGCAAGCTGGAATACATCCCAAAGCGGCGCGGACATTCTACACGATGCGACGGCATAATCATCACCCCGGACGGCCCACTTGCCCACAATAATCACAAAAGCTATCCTAACGCTCATGCTCGCGTAATGACGTTTTGACTCTTACCAATGAATGAGAACGAAAAGGAATGACTCAATTATGACGCCTCAGAATCAACCGCCGAAATCTTCATGGACTACCACGCGCATCGGGCTGATCAGCGCCGCAATCATCCTCTCGGTCGCGATAGCCTACACGTTCTATCAAGGGAGCAGACCAAAGCCCTCAAAGTCAGGCTCGACGTCGAACATCGCAGCGCTGCCCGAGAACGTAATGCAGGCGAGCATCAACCTGCTCGACGGCCAGAAGACGAAACTCGCCGATTATTCTGGCAAGGTTCTGATCGTGGATCTATGGGCCACATGGTGCGGCCCCTGCAAGCAGGAGATCCCACATCTGGTCGAGATCGCCAAAGAATACAAGGACAAAGGCGTCGAAGTGATCGGGTTGACGAACGAGAACCCGGAGACCGACGCCGAATGGGTGAAGCAGTTTTCCGAAGCGTTCAACATCAACTACCCGATCGGTTGGGCCGACGACGAGATGCAGGCCGGGTTGACGCGTGGCCGCAACAGCATCCCGCAGACGTTCATCATCGGGCGTGACGGCAAGATCGTCAAACATTTCGTGGGCTTCAGCCCGCGCCTCATCCCCCAGATGAAAGCTGCCATCGAAGAGGCTGCTTCGGCGGGGTGAGTGAGTGAAATAGACGGGATTTACAAGATTGTTCAGGATTTTGCGAATTGAGGGATAAAAAGCAACCACGAAGAAACGAAGAACATGAAGGTTTTTTTCTGATCTTTCTTCGTGATCTTCGTTTCTTCGTGGTTGCTTTTCCGCAGGAGATCGTATGAAAAGCAAATTGTCCGTGGCGCTCTGCGCCCTATCGCTCATCACCTGCCGGGCCGCGGTCAGGGACGCCGATCACAACGGCGCCGGCGTCGCCCAACCTACCGAAATTACACGACCGAACAACAGCGCGACTATGAACTCAAACCTGGCGGCGGCTAGCAACGCATTCGGCTTCGACCTGTTTCAACAACTCCGGCGCCAGGAGGCCAACAAGAACGTCTTCTTCTCGCCGATTAGCGTCACGGTCGCGCTCGCCATGACATACAACGGCGCGGCCGGCGAAACGAAGAACGCGATGGCGCGCGCGCTCAAGATCGAAGGCATGAAGGACGCCGAACTCAACCGCGCGAGCCACGACCTGTTGAAGGCGCTGAAAGGCTCCGACCCGAAGATCGAACTGGCCATCGCCAATTCGCTGTGGGCGCGCGGCGGCGTGCGATTCAACGAGAATTTCCTGGCGAGCAACCGGACATTCTACGGCGCCGAAATCTCCACGCTCGATTTCGGCAGCCCGCAATCGGTGGCGACGATAAACGGATGGGTCAGCGCCAACACCAAGGGCAAGATCAGCCAGATCATCGACAAAATAGATCCGCAGAAGGTCATGTACCTGATCAACGCCGTCTATTTCAAAGGCCAATGGCAAAAAAGATTCGAAAAGAAGCTTACCAAAGAACAGCCTTTTCATTTGATGGGCGGCCAAAAGAAGCCAGTGCCGATGATGGCGCAATCGGGTAATTATCTTTACCATCGCGCCGATAAGTTCCAGGCTGTCAACCTGCTCTACGGCGAGGGCGGCGTCAGCCTTTATCTCTTCCTGCCCGACCAGGGGTCGTCGCTCGACGAATTCCTGAAAGGCCTCAGTTTTCAGAAGTGGGAGGAGTGGATCAACAATTTCAGCGACACGCCCGGCGACGTAAAGCTGCCTCGATTCAAACTCGATTACGAAGAAACGCTAAATGACTCGCTCAAAGCCGTGGGCATGGGAGTGGCGTTCAACCCGCGCGAGGCCGACTTCAGCGGCATCCGCCCGGAGCGGGACCTCTACATCTCCGAGGTCAAACATAAGGCCGTCGTCGATGTCAACGAAGAAGGCACCGAGGCCGCGGCCGCGACCTCAGTCGGCGTCTCGATAACATCCGCTCGTCAGCCTCGAGAGCGTTTCTCCTTTGTCGCCGACCGGCCCTTCCTGATGGCAATCCGCGATTCGCAAACAGGCGCGATCCTGTTTATGGGAGCGGTGATGGAACCGAAATAATCTCCCCGGAAAAAAAGACAGGATTTACAGGATTTTTCAGGATGAGGCGCATCCTGAAAAATCCTGTAAATCCTGTCTTTTTTTATTGCCTCCGCCGCGCCTCTCGCCGCGACCCTAATAATTTACATGAAATTCCGCGTGTGCAGCGCGGAGAGTTCGGCGGCTTCGGCGTCGCTGAAGCCGAGCTTTTCCAGCCTCGCCTTACGTCCGGCGCGCATTTCATCTTTTAGCGTTTGAGCGCGGGCGTAACCGGCGGCGACGTCCTCCGCGCGCCATGACCCCGCGGCCAGCAGAATCAGAGCGTCGAAGACCTCTTCGTTCAATCCGGCCGTATGAGACAGCGCCTCGTGACGCCGGATGACGGCCGCCGCCAGACGTTCGCGCAGCGCGGGGTCGGTCTCCATTTGGTATTGCAAATGGCCCACGCCGAACGCGACGTGGCGCGCCTCGTCCTGCGCGACCAGCCGCGCGATCTGGCGTGTGACCGGATCGGGCGCGTGGCGTTCGAGAAACCAGAGCAGATTCAGAAACGTCCCTTCGCCCAGCACGGAAAGCAGAAAAGAAGCGAGTGCGAAATCAGGCTCGTCGAGCAACGTCTTGAGCGATTGCCGGCCGCTCACCGTGGACAACCCCATCTCCCCGCCACGCAGCGTGGCGCGGCGCGTGAAGACTTCGACGTGGCGCGCCTCATCGGCGACCTGCACGGCGAGCAGTTGTAGGACTTCCCGGAAATGCGGATGGATTTGCGCGATGAAGCGCGCCGGCGTTTGCAGCGCCGCGTTTTCGTTTTCGATCAGGTAAGTCATCACCTGCGCGACGGCCTGCTCCATCTCTTCATCCGGCTCGAACTGCTCATCCCAATCGATCGCGGTCTGCGGGTTCCATTGCGCGGCGACCGCCTGCGCATAAAGCTTCGGGGCGCTCTCGGCCCATACCCGCTCTTTCGTTTGAAGAGGGTAGTAAAAGGCCGGCCCGCCCGTCTCGACCGCGGCGCCGCGCGCGGCGAATCCCCAGTCGGCGGGAGGGGCCGCATACACCGCGTTATTCTCTCGCGCGTCGGAAAGCCCTGCGCGTTCGGCCCCTCGCCAACGTCCCTCCGACGCGGCGCCGCGCACAACCCACGCCACGAATTGGCCGTCGCCTTCCACAAATTCGTGCCCCTGCTCGCGACACCAGCCGCGCAGGGTCATGGCAAAATCAATCGCCGAGGCCCGCACCCCGAGCCTGCCCCCGACGGGTAAGTCGCGTAGCGCCTTTTTGAGAAGCAAATGCGCGCCGGACGTGAACGAAAGCGTCTCAATATCGATAATCCGCGACGGTGATGTTTCCGTGATCGTCATAAAACTCCATCTCATCCACGGCACGTTCAAGCGCGCGATAGCCGTTGACTCGGCCCGGCCTCCACGCCTTCAATCCTTCCAGGTCGAGCAGCGGCCTGACTTCCGGGTTGTCGTAAGACATTCCTAGCAACAAATCACGGAAGCGGTTTATGAGGTCGCGCGGCGCGTCGTCGAACGCTGTGAAATTGCAATGGTCGTACGGCGCCGTCTGGGCCAGCGCGCGCGTGGCCCCGGCTGGCAGCGTGCCTTCGTTGATGAAGAGCAGATGATTCGAATCGATCATGCAGGCCGCGTCCACCTCGCCCGCAATCAGTGCTCGCGCGGCTTCGCGTTCGCCGCCGATGTGATCGCCATGCTTGCCGCCCAGCAGATCGTGCCGCGCCACCTCGAAATCGGCGAACGGCGCCGACCCGTTCGCCCGCAGGTGGGAGAGCGGTAAAAGCGTGGCTTGCGGAGAATCTATCGCGCCGACCCCGACTCGCTTCCCTTTCAAATCGGCGATGGACTTGATCGGCGAGTTCGACCTGACCACGACGACCGAAGTCAGATTCTGATCCGTATCGCGCATGGCGACGGCCTCGGCCCGGCGGCCCGCGACACGGGCCAGGCGAGCGGCGCGCACCCAGGCGAGCGGTGAATTCCAGGCGAGGTGAAAATGCCCCGCAAGATGCGACTCGACCTGTCGCTCATAGTTTGAGTAGAGAATGTAATCGAACGCCAGGTCGCGTTTATTGAACCATGCCTTGAACCCTTCCCAGATAGTGACGACCTTCGGATCGTAGGCGACTGCGCCGAGTAATAGAGTGCGATTGTTCATATGCGTTTCAAAGTAGGGAGTAGGTAATGCGGAATGCGGAATGCGGAATGTTGAGTGGGGAATGGGAGTAGTATCTTCTCCCCACTCCGCATCCCGCATTCCGCATTACCCGAATAGCGGAAGGCCCGTGAGCGCCTTGCCGATGAAATCGTAGAGGGCGTCAGTTGTCGGCGCCATGACGTTCGCGGCGCGTGCGTCGCGGAAGTTGCGCTCAACGCCGACCTCCTTGCGGAAGGCCGCGCCGCCGCACAGCCGCATGGCCAGGTCGGTCACCTCCGCGGCGATCTCACCCGCGGCGGCCTTGCTTTCGAGCACGCGCAGCATGGCGTCGGCGCGCCCGCCTTCGACCGCCGCGAGGGAGTCGTCCAGTAACGTCCGCAGCAGATCGACTTTGATTTTCATCCTGGCGAGATAAGCCCGGCTGGTCGGCTGTTCGGCAAGCGTCTGGTTGAGGTGTTCGTAGCGCGTCGTCGTCAGATGGGCGATTGTCTTTTGCGTCGCCGATTCGCTGACGCCGAGCGAGACCGCCGCGCTCATCAACTGAAAATATGGCAGGACGGTTCCCATCATAATGTCGAAGCCCTGTCCGTCGGCGCCCAGCATCGCGTCCGCCCCGACCATCACGCCGTCCGCCAGCAGGGACGACGAACAATTGCCGCGCAACCCCAACCCGTCAAAAGGCCCGCCGACGGTCAGGCCCGGCGCCTTCGCCGGTACCAGCCAGATCGTGCTCGCGCCCTCGGCGGCCAGCGGCCTGCTCGACCAGACATAGGAATCGGCCTCTCCGGCGGAGGTCGACCAACTCTTCTTCGCGTCCAGACGCACGGCGCCGTTCACGCCGGTCGCCGTGCTCATCGGCGCCCAGAATTGGCTGCGCGAACCGCTTTCTGTGAAGGCGAGCGTCGTGACGTGTTCGCCTTGCGTCACCGCCTCACGCGCCTCGCGCGGGCCGAATCCTTCTATTACAGCCGCGCCGCAGTAATGCATGCAAACCACCATTGCAGTCGATGCGCATTCGCGCGCGATGCGTTCGACGACTCGAGCAGCTGCGCGATGCCCTTCGCCCAGCCCGCCAACATCCTTTCCGCCGACCAGTCCCAGCAGACCGGCCTTACCCATCGCATTAATCGCGGCCCGAGGGAAAGCGCCGGCGGCGTCTATTTCCGCGGCAGCGGGCGCGATGATTTCCTCGGAAATGCGCTCGATGCTCTCGATCCATGTTGGTGTTGTTGCCGTAGCCATATGCCGAAATCCTCTTGGTTGGTCCGACTTCCGCAGCCGCACGCGCCCCGAAGAGGATGCGAAGGCTAACAGAGGCGGAATGACGGCGCCCCGCGCCATCGTGAGTTGAATCAGTTGCGAAATCTCATAGCGATTCCTCTGTTTGATAGAGAAAATGAAGGCGAGGCGATGGTACACGAGAAGCAAACAAAAAATGAAGAGAGCGCTGCTCTTTTAAATCAGAACATGGACACAGTTACAGTACCGCGCGCGTAAGCAAGCGGCGTACTAATAAGTCGGCCGCTTGCTTACGCGCGCGGTACTGTACCCCTGTCTCATGAAGTGGCGCCTGTTGGAAATTTTAGCGTCCATAATTTAACCGCTTGCCTGGTTTTACAAAATATTTTTACCTATTCAACCCAAAACATTGACATATCCGTCTTCTCAGCATATAAGCAGTGCGAAATATCTTCATAAATTTCCGGAATTCTCCGGTGGAGAGCATCTCCCCGCTCCTCAGTAGATAATACTGTGCAGTTCAAGTTCTAGTCTGTCGCTTTCATCAGTAATGCAGCCCGGCGATTCGCCGGATTTAAGTCAGATTACAACACCATGCGCGTAAGCAGGCGGCCGCCCCTACACGTCGCCGTCTACCTACGCGCGACGCCAACCCAATAAATTGCTTAGGAGGAAACCATGTCAACCCAAACTAAAAAATCACCGGGTAGCACACACAAACTGCACAGAATAGCGACCCGCCTGAAGGCGCCTCTGGCGCTGATCATCCTGCTAACGATCTTTATGGCGCCACAGCGAACCGCCTCGACTCAGCAGCCGGTGTTTAAGAATCCGGGGGAGCCGCAGACGCCTACGAAAACCGTGATGATAAACGGCTACGAGGCGGTGGCTAATTCGGCGATAGTGCGCTTCGAGGACACGAACACGCTTCAGCTTGAAACGTTCCTGACTAACGCGATCAGCCTGGTGAACGCCTCGGAAACCCAGGCAATACTCCCCGGTCTCAACATGTACCACATACGTTCGAATAATATGGGTACGGAGGAGTTGATAAAAACGCTGTCGCAAACTCCAGGAGTGCTATACGCCGAGGCGAATTACATCCAACGCATCACGTTGACTCCCAACGACCCGAATTTCGGCCAGTTGTGGGGATTGAACAATACGGGTCAGACCGTAGGCGGCCAGGTTGGAATTGCGGGCGCGGACATCAGCGCGGTTCAGGCCTGGGACGTTTCGACCGGCTCTAGTTCTACTGTGGTCGGCGTGATCGACACTGGTGTTGACTATAACCATCCCGACCTGGCCGCCAACATCTGGTCGGCGCCGGCGGCTTTCAGCGTGACGGTTGGTGGCCAGACGATCAATTGCCCGGCGGGGTCTCATGGCTACAACTCTATCACCAACACCTGCACTCCGCTCGATGACAACAATCATGGCACTCACTGCTCGGGGACGATCGGCGGCAGAGGCAATAATGGTACGGGAGTGGCCGGCGTGAACTGGACCACCAGCATCATGGGGTTAAAGTTCCTCAGCGCGTCAGGCAGCGGGGACACGGCAAACGCCATTGAGTGCGTAGATTTTGCGATCCAAGCCAAGCAGATATTCGGCACCGGCGCCAACGTCCGCGTCCTCTCCAACAGTTGGGGTGGCGGCGGCTTCTCGCAGGCGCTGCAAGACGCGATCACCAGGGCGAATACCGCTGACATGCTCTTCGTCGCCGCCGCCGGCAACAGCAACAGCAACAACGACGTCACCCCCAATTGGCCGTCCAACTATCCTGTCGCGAACGTGCTGGCGGTGGCCGCGACTGACAACAGGGATAATAAATCCTCCTTCTCCAGCTTCGGCGCCACGATGGTGGATCTCGGGGCACCCGGCACGAACATCGTTTCGACAGTGCGCAACGGGGCCTTCGCCACCTTTAGCGGAACCTCGATGGCCACCCCGCACGTCGCCGGCGCGGCGGCGCTGGTGCTCTCCAGATGTAATCTGAACACAGCCGCCCTCAAAGCGAATCTCATGAACAATGTCGACCCGATCAGTGCGCTCGCCGGGAGGACCGTCACCGGAGGGCGATTGAACGTAGACAGGGCCATCCGCGCCTGCGCCGGAGGAGGCAACCCGCCGACGACAATCTTCTTCGACGACTTCGAGACCAATCAGGGCTGGACGACTAACGCATCCGGAACCGACACCGCGACGACGGGACAATGGGCGCGGGCCAATCCCGAGGCTACAACTTCGAACGGAACCAAGCAGCAAGGCACCACTGTCAGCGGGGTCAACGACCTGGTCACGGGAGCACTTTTGGGCGCAGCGGGGGCAGGCACAAATGACATAGACGGCGGCGTCACGTCCATCTTGTCCCCGGCAATCACCTTATCGGGAGGAACCAGCTTCACGTTGAACTTCTCCTATTACTTGGCCCACGGGACTAACTCCTCAACCGCCGACTTCTTCCGCGTGAGGATAGTGGTCGGCAGTGCGGTAACCACGGTATTCGAGGAATTGGGCGGTACCGAGAACGATAACGCAGCCTTTACCACCGCCACGGTGAATCTCAGCCAGTTCGCTGGACAGACGATCCGCATCCTCATCGAGGCGGCTGACGTCAGCACCGCAAGCCTCGTCGAGGCGGCCCTTGACGACTTGAGGATAACTAGGCAGTAAGGACAGAAGACCGAGGATTGAGGATCGAGGGTAGAAGATCGAACGGTGATATTCGATGTGATCCTCGATCCTCAATCTTCAATAGGGTGTCAGTCAATTTTTGCACACGACCTGGGTACGCATCGCTTCCAGCGTGCAGTCTCGGCGAGAGACGTATTGATTGGAAGCGATGCGCCACAGATTCGTATTGCGTGCTTCAAGCACACCGCTCGGAAACACCCGCGGCCATATCCGAGCGCGCGTTCGCCTCTCAATTCTCTACTGTCCACGACTGCACGCTGGAAGCGATGCGTACCCAGCTTCATTCCCACCACACCACAAAAACTCGGCGCGCCCACTCCTCAATCCTCGATATTGCCAAAGCCGATGAATGTAACATATATTGCCCACCATGATGAGACTTGGCGTTATTATCAACCTGCTCATCTTGGTCGGCTTGTCTGCTTCTCCCTACCTATGGCCAGGGGCGGCGCCTGTGCAAGCAAGCGACAGTGTACGTAGCGCGGTACAAAGCGCTCAAGAAAGTAACTCGTTAGAACCTGGTAAGCCCATTCTACAAGAGCTATCTGGTGGTCAATCTCACTCCTACAAGATCACGATGATCTCCGGTCAGTACTTGCGCTTGGCGGTCGACCAACGAGGGATAGATGTGGCGGTGGCGCTTTTTACCCCTGATGGTAAGAAAATCAGTGAGGTCGACGGTGAACATGTAGTCCAGAGATCAGAGACTTTGTCGGCGATCGCAGAGTCGCCTGGCGCATATCTGATCGAGGTGCGTTCTCCCGAGAAAACAGCCAGGTCAGGACGCTATGAAATCAAGGTAGAAGAATTCAGAGCGGCGACCGCCGAGGATAAGTATCGAGTCGCCGGAGAACTGATCTTTCGAGAGGCGGAGCAGCTACAAGATGGAACGCTGGAAGCCAAAAGAAAGAGCATCGAAAAGTATCACGAAGCGTTGGAACTGTATCGAAGAGCGGGCGACCGCAAATGGGAAGCCGAAACGCTCAATTATGTCGGCGTGGCCTATTATTTATTAGGAGAAATGCGGAAGGCACTGGACAAGTACAATGCGGCTCTGCCGCTTAGGAGGGCGGTAGGCGACCGCAGAGGGGAGGCTCAAACACTCAGCAACATCGGCCTGATCTATCGCTCACTGGGAGAGATGAGGAAGGCGCTGGAAAGGTTAAATGAAGCTCTGCCGATCTTCCAGGAGGTAGGCGACCGCAGAGGGGAGGCTCAAACACTCAGCAACATCGGCGTCGTCTATCGGCCACTTGGAGAGACACAGAAGGCGCTGGAGAAGTACAACGAAGCTCTGCCGATCTTCCAGGAAGTAGGCGACCGCAGAGGGGAGGCTGAATCACTCAACAACATCGGCATGGTCTATCGGTCAATGGGGGAGACACAGAAGGCGCTGGAGAAGTACAACGAAGCTCTGCCACTCTGGCGAGCGGTAGGTAACCGCAGTGGGGAAGCTACCACACTCAACAACATCGGCGTTGTCTATCGATCGATGGGAGAGATGAGGAAGGCGCTGGAGAAGTACAATGAAGCCCTGCCGGTTCTCCAGGCTATAGGCGACCGCAATGTAGAGGCTATCACACTCAACAACATCGGCTCGGCCTATCATTCACTGAGAGAGACGTGGAAGGCGCTGGAGAAGTACAACGAAGCCCTGGCGATCAGTCGGGCAATAGGCGACCGCAAGGGGGAGGCTACCATGCTAAATAACATCGGCCTGGTCTATCATTCACTGGGAGAGAGGCGGAAAGCGCTGGAGCAGTACTACGAAGCCCTGCCAATCAGTCGAGCGGTAGGCGACCGCAGAGTGGAAGCGATCACCCTCAATAACATCGGCGTGGTCTATGATTCGCTGGGAGAGACGCGGAAGGCGCTGGAGCAGTACTACGAAGCCCTGCCTCTCAGACGGGCGGTAGGTGACCGCAACGGAGAAGCTTCTACCCTGCTGGCGATTGCGCGGGTAGAACAAAAACACGGCAATCTGATCCAGAGTCGCCAAACCGTTGAACAAGCTGTCGGCTTGATCGAATCCATACGCACGAATACCGACAGCCAGGAGCTTCGAGCTTCCTACTTAGCGTCCCGGCAGTCATTCTTTGAAACCTACATCGACGTGCTGATGCAGATGCGCAAGCAGAATCCGGCCGAGGCGTTTGACGCTGTCGCATTAGAGGTGAGCGAGCGCGCCCGAGCGCGCTCCTTGCTGGAATTGTTAGAAGAATCCCGCGCCGACATTCGTCAGGGCGTCGATGGTTCACTATTGGAGCGCGAACGCTCCTTGCAGCAACGGCTCAATGCGAGGGCTGCGGCGCAAGTTAGCTTATTAAATCGCAAGCACACTCCCGAACAGGCCGACTACGCCACGAAAGAGATCGCTGCTATCACCACCGAATATGAAGAGGTCAAAGGCCAGATTCGGGCTCGCAGCCCAAGGTACGCGGCTCTGACCCAGCCTCAGCCGCTGGGTCTCGCGGAAATTCAACAACAGGCGCTTGATGAAGATACACTGCTGCTCGAGTACGCGCTCGGCGAAAAGCGCAGTTATCTTTGGCTCGTTTCGCAACGCTCCATCGATAGCTACGAACTTCCCCCGCGCGCCGAGATCGAAGCCGCCGCTCGCCGGGTTTACGAACTAGGCGTCGTGCGCCCGAAACGCGGGACTCCGCCCGATCCGCAATTCATCGCTCAGGCCAGGACGCTAAGCAGGATGTTGCTCGGCCCGGTGGCTCCGCGACTCGGCGGCAAACGGCTGGTCGTTGTGGCGCCGGGCGCGCTATCTTATCTGCCTTTCGCCGCTCTGCCGGCGCCGGAAGATAAGAAGCGGCCGGTCGGAGATTATGAACCCTTGATCGCGAAGCATGAGGTCGTGAGCATTCCTTCCGCTTCGGTCTTATCGATCATTCGCCGTGAAATGGCGGGCCGGCAGCGGGCGGCCAAATCGATCGCCGTCTTGGCCGACCCGGTCTATGAAGAGAGCGATCCGCGCCTGGAGTCGGCTAAAAATGGAAAATCCTCAGGAGAGACACCGACCGCGCCGGCGGCTGATGCGGAACTTTCAGAGTTGACGCGCGCTATCAGGACCATGAATTTTTCCGACGCCCGCGCCGGTTTCACGCGACTTCCCTTCTCGCGCTATGAAGCAGAGAGCATCAGTGCGCTGACTCCGAAAGGAACAGGGCTCAAAGCGACTGACTTCAACGCCAGCCGCGACCTGGCCATGAGCCAGCAATTGAGTCAGTATCGCATCCTGCATTTTGCGACCCACGGTCTGCTCAACAACGAGCGCCCTGAACTTTCGGGGCTGGTCTTCTCGCTTATTGACAAAGAGGGAAAACCGCAGGATGGATTTCTGCGACTGCATGATATCTACAATCTCCAGCTCAATGCGGATCTGGTCGTGCTCAGCGCGTGCGAGACGGGACTGGGCAAAGAGATCAAGGGCGAGGGATTGATCGGGCTGACGC
>Ga0154003_1000085_pt1 | contig 28542 bp, 23 predicted proteins | sample TSFL087MetaG_FD_104679 | JGI IMG/M metagenome (GOLD analysis project Ga0154003, IMG submission 104679) | Attine ant fungus gardens microbial communities from Florida, USA - TSFL087 MetaG | ecosystem: Host-associated > Fungi > Mycelium > Unclassified | place: USA: Florida, Lake Talquin State...
CCGACAGGCATGATCCTGCGCCAGGGTTACATCGTGGCCGAATGGGGCGATCCGCACCGGGTTGATATGACCTACAGCGTCACCAAAAGTTTCCTCTCCACCACGGTTGGTCTGGCCTACGACCGAAAACTGATTCGCAGCTTACAGGATCGTGTGCGGGACTATATGGCGCCCGTGGCGCCGCTCGCGCCTGATTTCGGAAAGAGCCGCGCCGAGCGACTGGGAGAATCCAAGTTGCTGCAGCCTTTCGAGACTGAGCATAACCGGAAGATCACCTGGGAACATCTGCTGCGGCAAACCAGTGACTGGGAGGGTACGCTGTGGGGCAAGCCGGATTGGGCCGACCGGCCGGGCAATAACCCGTCCGAATGGCTGAGCCGCAAGCGGAATGAGCCTGGCGCGGTTTACAAGTACAACGACGTCAGGGTGAACGTCCTCGCGCTCGCGGCGCTCAATATCTGGCGTCGCCCATTGCCTCAGGCGCTCAAGGAATACGTCATGGATCCGATCAACGCCTCTCAGACCTGGCGCTGGTACGGTTACGAGAACTCCTGGGTGGTGATGGATGGCGCAGCGGTTCAATCGGTCAGCGGCGGGGGACACTGGGGAGGAGGGATGTTCATCAGCGCCCGCGACCAGGCGCGCTTCGGCTATCTAACTCTGCGCCGGGGGAAATGGAAGGATAAGCAGATCCTCTCCGAAGAGTGGGTGCGGATGGCGCTCACCCCAACACCGGTCCAGCCGACCTACGGCTTCATGAACTGGTTCCTGAATACGGACCGCAAATTCATGGCGAGCGCGCCGGCCTCCGCGTTCGCGCATATGGGAAACGGTACGAATATGATCTATGTCGATCCGGAGAACGATCTCGTGCTCGTCGCCCGGTGGATTGAAAGAGAGGCATGCGATGGGCTGATCCAGCGTGTCCTCGCCTCGCTGACAGGGCCTGTGGCGGGCGCTGGCGCGCGGAATTGATTACGGAAAGGGACCAGTAACTATTCTGCCAGCTATATGGCATTTGAAAAAATAATGCGCCTACGTAGGGGCAGACCTATGTGTCTGCCCCGGTGGGCTCAATCCACACCGGGGCAGACACATAGGTCTGCCCCTACATGGCGCCATTTAATTTTCCTGGTACTAACGGTTTTTGTGGCGGTTAGCCCCGGAGGGGCGAGATGTTTATAGAGACGAGGAAATAATTCGTCCAAGCTCCGTCAGGAGCGATATCTGCCCAGAGAGGATGTCGCCCCGCTGGGGCTAAAAACCAAACTCGACCACGTTGCTATAAACATTTCGCCCCTCCGGGGCTCACGCAACACCCACAACCACAAAATCCGTTAGTACCAGTAATTTTCAAAGACCATTAAGCCGACAGTCTCCTTTGGCAACACTTATGATTCTAACAAGACTGAAGTTACGCAACGTGGTTTTGGCGCTGGCCGCTGCGTTGACGCTCTCGTTGTCCGCCTCGGCGCAGGCTGTAGATCAGGCCGCGCTCGACGCGCTGATGAGCGAGGCGATGAAACACTGGCAGGCGCCCGGATCGGCGGTCGTCGTCGTTCGCGGCGACGAGGTGGTTTATCTGAAAGGCTTCGGCGTCAAGGACGTAAACACGAAGCAGTCGGTCACGCCGGACACGATATTCGCCATCGGCTCGACCACCAAGGCGTTCGTCACCGCGGCGATGGCGATCCTGGCCGACGAGGGCAAGATGAGTTGGGACGACGCGGTACGAAAACATCTACCCCATTTTCGATTGAGCGACCCGCTGGCCAATGAGAACGTCACGATGCGCGACATCGTCACGCATCGCACCGGTCTGATCCGTCACGACCTGCTCTGGTACGGTTCGACATGGGGCCGCGAGGAGATCATCAGACGCGTCGGGTTTGTCCCGCTCAGCTACGGATTCCGCACGACATTTCAGTATCAGAACATAATGTTTCTGACCGCGGGCCAGGCCGTCGGCGCGGCGTCCGGCGGTTCGTGGGAGGAGTTCACGCAAAAGCGCATCTTCGATCCGCTCGGAATGAAGTCGGCCAACTTCAGCGCGATCAAAGCGGAGCAGTCGCCCGACCACGCCAGCCCGCACTCGAAGCAGGGCGCTAGTGTCGAGGTTATCAATTGGCGCAACATTGACAACGTCGGCCCGGCCGGTTCGATCAACGCCAGCGCACGCGACCTGTCGAACTGGATCAGGTTGCATCTGAATGACGGCGTGGTCGACGGCAAACGGTTGATCTCTTCGGAAAACCTGCGCGAGACTCACACGCCCCAGATGGTCATCCGCAACGAGGGCCGATGGAGGTTGTTCTTTCCAGAATCCGAAACCTCGCAATTGAGCTACGGCCTGGGCTGGTTTATCAATGATTACTGCGGCCACAAGCTGGTCATGCACGGCGGGACTATCGACGGTTTTCGAGCCTGCGTCATGCTCGTTCCCAAATCGAAAGTCGGCGTCGCCGTGCTCGTGAACCTGACCGGCTCGCAGATGCCTGAGGCCACCTGCTACAACATCACCGACCTGCTGCTCGGTTTGCCGAAGAAAGACTGGAACGCCTATATCAGCGAGGAGGCCAAGAAGTTCGAGGTCGCGCAAACGAAAGCTGGGCTGGAGCGTTCGGATAAACGCCACCCGAATACGAAGCCTTCGCGCGATCTGGCGGCCTATTCAGGAGTTTATGAGGACGCGGCGTATGGGCAGGCTCAGGTTTTCCTTGACGGCGCCAAACTCGTCATACAATGGGGCAGCTTCAAAAGCAGGCTCGATCATTTCCACTACGAAACATTCACCGCGACGGAAGACGGACTTAGGACCGAGCAGGCAGTCTTCACGCTCGGGGCCGACGGGGAAGTGAGCGGAATGAATTTCCTCGGCGTGAATTTCAAGAAGTCCAAGGCGAAAGCTGCGGCGCAATTTTCGGGACAATGACAGTCGAGACTGACCTTTCGCAAATGGGAGTCTATGCGCAGTCATCAAACACCAAAGAGGAGTTTTAGAGCGGTTTACGATTGCGTGTACGGGAGCGTCGCCGCGAGTTGTTCGCCTCGCGCTTGTTTCCTTATTGGACAAAGCCACAAATAGGGCGATTAAACAAATCGCCCCACACCTTAGAACAGTTGAAACCACTAAACGCATCCGATTTCCCGGACTATGTGTCTGAAAAATAGGAAAGGATTTTTGGTTAATCCGCTCTCCAGCCCGCCAGGCCTTTACTCCTCAACAACCTGATCGCGCATATCCTCTGGCACAGCGCGTGCATTGCAATGGGCGGCCATAGGGCGTGGCGAAACCGCAATAACCGATTGCGTGTTCGCCCGCAGCGTACTCGGAGGAGAAGAAATGGAGTTCCGGTATGACTGACTTCCTCAATCCAAAATCAAAAATCAAATTCGATCTTGCAGGGAAGTTAGGTGTCTGGCTTCTCTGGGGTCTTATACTTATTTTTCTCGCGACGATACCTCCTATAGCAATTGAATTGCTGCGTAAGCTAGGTGGGATGGAGTTCATTCGCACGAACTCTGAACAAATTTATCTCGGCTCGCAGGCCATAGTTGTTGCATTCTGTTTTGTCTATGCGATTGTCATTTTTGCTTTGCGATACAAGGCTGCGGCCACTGAGGCCTGGACGGATTACATCAGCTCGACATTTATTATTTGGGCTCTGCAGCGCCTGATTCCCTTTTGGCCCGACGCTTTCAGCTATACGCCGTCGCTCGATTGGTACGCGAATATTCTTAGCGTCTCGCTCACGGGCATCGGCAATGTATATCTTATCGCCGCCGGCCGCGCTCTGCTGATTCGCGCCCATTCCGCCGGATGGAACATCGCAATACAGGCGATATGCGTGACTTTGGGGGGGATTTTGTCGCACCTGGGCGTTCGCTATCATCGTTTCCCGGACGCCGCCGCCTCTGCTTTTTGCGTTTATTGGGTAAGTCACGCCCTGCTGAGAAATATCAGGCGCACCAATATCGGCTTTTCAGACCTGATCCGCAAATTCGTCAGGCGAGTTTTGATGGTCAGCGCGCTCCTGTATATTTTATCCAGACTATTCTGGGCCTTAATCCCTCTCATTCACAAGTGGGACTGGAATCCTCAACTGCTAGACGTCGCGATGACCATGCCATTCGTCCTGTTGAATTTCGCAATTTTCCTCGCCACTTTTTTCCTCCTTCTCAGCGCGATTATTTTTCTTTCCTCCAGGCACGCCAATGAAATATTCAATCCGATTTTCCATGAGGTCAGTGAGTACTTGAAAGGTGATGGCCTCGCTAAATTGGTCGCGGACAGGCTGGACGCCGGGGAAGTAGTGCTTTACGTCTGCATTCCCGGGAAAAGGAAAAATCGTTATGCGAAGTTTTCGTGGCCTTACGAGACGAACGAACAACCAACGCAAGAACCTACCCTAGTGAATCTCCCGGATTTGGATGAACTCGCTTTGAAGGCCACTCTGAGCGGCGAGGAGCAACAACCCACACTCTCACCTTCACATCGTAAACTAACGGCCGTCGCCCGCTTTTTTCCGCTGACTTATGTCAAGCGATTGCCGGCGAGAATGGCCGTTCCGGTCATCTTTCACGGCGCCGTGATAGGATGTTTACTAGTCATCAGCAAACCGAACCGCAATTTCAGCCGCAGAGAAATTCAAGACATCCGAGATCTAGCGAAATTATCCACTCTGTCTATTCAATCGCACCGTGAAAACGCCGGCCTTGATCAGCTCAGCTACAGGTTCAGCAGAGCTACTACACTCAATAAGTTTTCCAAAAAGATAGTTGAGAAATCAGATTTTGATAAAGCCATTGATAAGGTAGTCGAGGTGTTGCACGACGTCCTTAACCCGCTGGCCACTGGAATATGGCTGGATACGGGTTTGCAGCAGCGCGTATCGCTGATGGGAGATGAAAAGCACCGTCAAGAACTGGAGCGATTGGTTAATGGAAATGAGAAGTCGGACCGGAAGTTGAAGCTGTTACCAGCCCAGTTAGAGGTCAAGCAGTCTGATGACAGTGAGGCATACACCATTGGAAAATTCGCCATTCTGGTTCCCGCTGAAAAGGACGATCTGAATGACCCGATACTGGGCAGAAATCAAATGCACTTTCGAGCGATCACGACCCGTACAGTCAGCGTATTAGTAGGCGTAGTGACGGAATATCTGGACGCTGTGATCCAGGAGTTCGGAGCCAAGGTCAATAATTTACAACCAATGAGCCAAGAGGAATGGATTAATCAACTTCAAATGGCGGCGGAAAAAGCAGGGGTTCTGTGGGTTATCGCTGAAGAAAACAGCAATGATCGTCTTTGGGGAAAAGAGGAGGTGATAGAAGCTTTTCGACGACAGCGGAATAAGGACGGTAAAGGTGGTCATTATCTCAAACCGGCCCAACTTGAACATTCGGGCGGAAAATTGTGGATATGTGTTCGCGGTAGCAGCTACGCAAATAATCAAAACGTCTGCTCACTGTGGGAGCAGTCTTTCTTCGATGTCGCAAAAATTGCGGATTCGGCGCTACAGCGCGTTACTCATCATCTGGGACATTCGGCCAAAAGTTCTTATGCGACGGGAAACCTTTCAGCTACTATAATGGTGATATTTCATCAGATCATCAACACGGCCAGGAACATCACCGTGCCTCTGAAAACCATTCACAATTCGTTTTTGCTGGGTAATTTGACGTGTTCCGATGAAAGAATAGAAGCGCTCATTAAATCCTTGCCCCAGTACGCTTCCAGCTTGCAAGGACAGATTGCCGACTTCAAGAAGCTGAGAGATTCGAAGGAGAACAACCCCAAATGTAATTTGCTACAGGCCGTTGTGCAGGCAAAGCAGGTGCCTGTACCCTCGCTCAAGAGTTGCGGAATTATTTTAGAGGTGGATGTCCCCGGCGCCCTGCTCGTGGGAGTTCCACTGTCTGACGCAGTGTATTGGATTGTGACTCTGATCAGTAATTCCAAAGATGCTATGGGCGGTAACGGCATTATCAAAATTAAGGCGCGGCGGGAGGGGAACATGATCAGGTGTGATGTGACCGACAATGGACCCGGAGTGCCACTTGAAGTTCAGCCCCGCCTTTTTCGCGAACGTAATGTTACGACTAAGAATAGCACTGGGTGGGGGCTGTATCTGGTCAGCCGTTCACTCCAAGAACGCCGAGGGCGTATTGAACTAACTGGCTCACGCCCCGGCGAAACAACATTTACAATACTGTTCCCGGATTACAGCGGGCAATGAAGAGTTAGGAGATGACATGGCAGCAGAAGAGATTATCTTGATCATTGAAGATGAGGATCCGCAGCGTATCGGTATCCAGATAGATTTTGAGGATAGGGGGCTTTCGGTCAGGGGTGTAAAGAATGTTCAGGATGCGCGAGAGGCGATCAAGGAACTCGGCGAAGAGTTGGCCGTAATGGTGCTCGATATGCGCCTGGATGATCCACGGGCCCCCGGAGTTACTGGCGCCGATCTTGGCCTTGAGGTCCGAGCAGGAAAACTTCGACGGCTACCTGAGTTTCTTATTCTCTCAGGTCATTCACAGTTGGAATATTATCAACGCGCTATTCGCTTAAGTGTTGCGGCATATCTTTCAAAGGAAGATACAAGTAGTGATCAATTGATCCGGCACGTACGCGCCCTGCTAATAAGGCGAAACCTGAGCGTTGATGATCATGATGTATCAAGGCGTATTGCCCAAATTGCGGAAAAAAGCCAAAGCGTGTCGGAAGCCACTGCCGGATTTTGTTCTGAGATTCTGGCGCCCGTGCTATCCCGTTTCCTGGGGGCGCCGCATATAATCCTCCTTGGTGATGGCCATTCCATTCTGGCTTTTCAGAATGGCGCCAAGGCCCCGCAAGAATTGCAACCTATCTATGAAAAAGTAGAGATGGCGATTTACGCGAAAATGAACGCTAGCGAACCATTTGTCATAGATAGCAATATCTTGCTCGAAATTGCTGGTGATGACATCGATGCGGCGTCGACGGAGGGTATTTTAGGGGCGGTCTTCTTGCCCCTGCCGTTTGGACACGAGATTCGTCTTTCAATAGGTATTCTTCCATCCGATCAACCACTCGCGGAGGCTCCGAAGGAACTTGCCTTGATACTTTCGCATTATTTACATCGATCGGTGTTGGAGACTCTGTTTTATATGCTTGAGCAGCACCTCAATTTCAGGGCGAGATTGGATGCGGCTCAATCGCTAGCCTACGCGAGCAGTTGCATTGCCGATGAGCAGCTCGCGATACTGTCTGACGCTGTCGGAGATGAAGAGATACGCACGGACTCGGAATCATTCCGACGGCTGATGTCACTGACAGAGGGACTTCGTGACACCGGACAGACATTGATGATGCTCGAAGGCGAACGGTCGGAAGTGGAGCCCGAGCCGATAGAGGTATGCAGTTTGGTTCTGGACGTGCTGGAAGACCTTGACGTCCCGTTGCTGAGGGATCGTGACATTGTTCGAGGCGATTGTCTGTCGATAATGCCCAGGGACGATCTCTTCATCGCTCTTTCGCGTGTTATTCAGTGGTTCGCTCAGCGGCTGGAGGCGCACCCGTCGAGCAAATTTCACATCATCTGTAAAGAAACGCCGGAAGGCGCATCAGTCACCTTTGAGGACAGCAGCCCGCAATTACCTTTGCGATTGCGGCGACGCCTTTTTTCGCCCTTCGCTCAGCCGACGCCTGTCGCTAAGAGAGAGGGCGCGGGAAGATATTTCCCACTCTATTTGGCAAAAGTTCTGGTCGAGTTGAAGCATGGAGGGAAGTTGGAAGACCGCTCGGATGAATTGCCGGAGAAACGCGGCCATAAATTCGTGATGCGTCTTCCCACATCGTTCTAAACCAGATAGCGCAAGGTTGGCAAAGTACCGCGTGAGCGGCTGCGCGGCTGCCTGATGAGGCGGCCGCGCAGCCGCTCGCGCGGTACTTTGCCAGTGTCCCAACGTTACGTGTTTCAGTTTAGTCGAATCAATAAATCTCAGGCTCAACAGAGGAGGTCGGAATGCCGATTGACGTTGTTTTCCTCATACAGGGCAGCACCAATCCTCTGCGCTCAGCCGGGCATCAGTTCGCCTGGCGAGAAGAGGACCCGGCTTGCGTCAGGGCCGATATGTGGGAGCTGAGCGCGCATGAGATAGTGCGCCTGGCCTTGAACGGGAGTATCGATCCTATAGAAGTCTTTCTATGTCTCAAGGTCGATCAATTGTCGGACCTGCTCAATCGCTACTTTCTGAGTGACCTGGTGAGGATGGCTTGCGATCACAGCATGGGCGCCAACGTCTATGTAGTAGTGGATCAGATGTGGGATCCATTGAACGATTTGATTGTTGGCAATGATCTCATACATAGAATTGATTCACTGTGCGAGTGGTTCAAAGCAATATATGAGGCGGGCGCGACAGATGTCATTCAAACGTCAATCAAGCCATCACAGCAGGATTACATTTGGGACGACTCCGATTCTCTGGTCAATCTGCTCAGCGGCGCCGATAGCTCAAGACAGAGGCAGAAAGCCCTGCTCCCCGACGGGAATTGGAAAGGATTGCGTCGTAAAGAGGATAAGGTACTGAAACAATTTCTAGCTCATTTGGAAATCTATTCCGACATTTTTCTCCCTCCTTCAGTTCAGGGAAATATAGTAACCATTCTAGAGGAGAGTACTCTGCAGAGACAGAAAAAATTGATAGACAAAGCTATGACTGCTTCGAAGGGGAAACATCTCATAGCCATGCGTCACCGGTGGACCGCTTCCGATTATATTGAGAACTTAAATAGGGATCAGCAAGTTGAAATCATAAGTTATTGTGGATCGTTTGAACTCCGATATCTTTTCCATCTGCTCAATGTTGATTCACCGTCGCTTGCTAATCACACAATCGGCAGGGTGGAATCCGTCACAACCGACAATCCGGCGTTGTTTTGCCCGATTCAGATAACAAACCAGCCATGCCTCCTGGCGACCAATGCGTTTCATCCCTCATCTCTTCTTGGGGACTGGCACAGTTTGCAAGGAATCAAAGAGATTGGAGAGTCAACCCTCAGGAGACCATCTCACGCAAAATATGTTGTTCACCCTGCGTCAGACTGTCTTACCCTGCCGGGACTCATCAGAAATTTACCACCCCACTTGACGGCTTGGTTACATGTCGGACACGGAGAAAAGCATAAAGGTTTGCAGGAGGCGTCAGGCAATTTCCAGACGGCGCAGAGATGGCTCGACTGTTTCAAAGGCCATGCGGCGCGAGGAGGCAGTCTGGCCCTCGCAATCTTTTCAGCCTGTGAAACAGAGGAGATAGCGCGAAGATTCGCGCAAGCGGGCGTAGGCGTCGCAATAGGTTTCAAGCAGCCAGTCCAAGGAGAAGCCTGCCGGCTTCTGACGGCAAAAATAATCAATGCGGCCTTACGATCAAAAGGTGACCGCAAGGCGATCTTGCAAGCGTTCCATGCCGGTTGCGCGGATCTGGAGATACTTGGATATACCGATCTGGGGCCGGTGGCATTCTGTTCCTAACGTAAAGGTGAACTCATGGAATTGGCTCTCTTTGCTCCACCTCAGGTTGCGCTCGATCAGATCGCAAGCGCGCTGAAGGATGAAGGGCTGTCCGTTTTTCAATCGCCCATCGCCTCCGGAGAGATATCGCTTCCGGCGGAATTTGCTAAGGCGGTCTTGATCTGCCCTGAGCAGGGAGTGGTGCCATCGGGCGAGCAGGCGGCCCGGGTGCGGGAGATCATCGGGGAGAACCGGTGGTTGGTAGTATGCGCGCCGCCGGTTTCGCCGGCCGACCGCGCGCTGTTGATTGAATGCGGCGCCACGAATGTCATCGCCCCGCGCTCCCGATCGCCGCTGCATATAGCCGAGCGCATACTGGCGGAAATAATCCTGGCGGGAGACGTGCAGCCTGCAGGCTTAGGCGCGATTATCGGCGCCACTGCGGTGATGCGAAGAATATACGAGGAAATACAGTTTCTGGCGCCGCATCACAAACCGGTCTTGATTTTGGGTGAGACGGGCGTCGGCAAGGACCTGATCGCTCGCGCCCTTCACGAGATGTCGGATCGAAAGGGGGCTTTCGTGCCGGTCAACTGCGCCGCGATCCCGGCCGAGCTGATCGAGTCGGAATTATTCGGCCACACGGGCGGCGCGTTCAGCGGGGCCAAACAGGCGCGCGCCGGATTGTTTGAAACCGCCGACAATGGAACGATCTTTCTGGACGAAATAGGTGAACTCCCCATGGCGATGCAGCCCAAGCTGCTGCGAGTGTTGCAGGACGGGAAGGTGCGCCAGGTTGGCGCTGATCGCGAGCGCGCGGTCCTGGTTCGAGTTGTCGCCGCGACTAATCGTGACTTGGAAGGTGAAATCAGCGAAGGCCGTTTCCGCGAAGACCTTTACTGGAGACTGGAGGCCAATCAATTGGCGCTCCCGCCATTGCGGGAGCGCCTGGCCGATCTGCCGCTGCTGGTCAATCATTTCGTTGAAAAATTCAACAGTGAAAATGGCGTTAATCTCAAAGTTCCTCACGGCGCTTTCGATAGTCTTTTTAAATTTGACTGGCCTGGAAATATTCGGCAACTAGAGTCGGTCGTCGAGAAAGCGGTCCTTCGCGGCGACCGCTCCTCCGGCCTGATCAGCGAAGGCATGCTTTGGAATGCGGCTCGTCCACGAGTGGGCGGCATGGCGAAATATTCCATAGAATTCGATCCCACGTCCGACACCTGGGATGATGTGCGCAAACGGGCGGAGAAATCATACTTCCGCGCTGTAGAGAGGTTTTTTCGAAAGGACAGATCCGCTGCCATAGAGCGTACGGGGCTCAGCCGCTCGCAATATTACGAGAAACTGAAAGGGATCAAAAGTTCGGACGAGCAGACGGAGTAAGCCAAACCCGGTCTGACACATTCATTTCACCCATTATCTTTCGCCATCAACACATCTCGGCGCCTCGGTCTGAACGCTCTCTCTCGTCCGAGATACCGGATACGTTTTCCGCCAAACCGAACAGATCACTTCTCGCAACACCCTCGCTCATCTTCCAAATCATTGAAACTATGTTTCCATTTCATTGGCACGCAGGATGCTCTTCCTCCTTGTACGCCAGAGAAAATTTCAGAAGGAGAGAGAGAACCATGAAACGGAATCCAAAGCTGCGAAGGTCCGTGGTAACTCAGAATCTGCGCTTGCATAAACAAGAGAGGAGGTTGTATGCAGAGCTCTCAATCAATCAAAGTTTACTGTCCCGACATTCAATGCGGATACGAAAGCGTCACCGCGGCGGGCGCAGTCCCTATCAGATCAAGACACCACCGCCGGATGAATTACGTCGGCAGAAGAAGAGTCGGGATTGCTTTTCGCGCCGTACTTAACGTCCTTGACCCTGGAAATCCTGCCGAGATAGGTACCTACCATTTGTATTCATGCCCCGTGTGCGGACAGGAAGCGACCTATCATGAAAGATGGGGTGTGATCAGGCGAGTTGAATAGGCGCAAGCTACCGCAGGGGCGGCCAATAGCCGTCAACTCTATCAGGCTTCGATTAGCGGCCTGCAGAAGCCAGGAATCGCTCTGGCCTTTCCCGCAATCGGCTTGGGATAGTGGCGCGATACCGGTGCGGTATAAAAGCGAGTGGTATGTTTCTACGTCCGTGTTAAGAACCCGATGAAATAAACCGCCGCTACCAGGACGATGATCAACATCACCATGATTAGTGCCCACGACGTCCCGCCCTCGGCAGCGTTCCCTTGTGGCATGATTTTCCTCTCAGGTATCACAGTTGATTTTGGCTAAACAGCCAGGTTAACGGGGATGAGATTGGAGAGCGGGCAAGCTTATACCAGGGGGGGGCTTCGATCAAGCATGGTTGCGAGGACAGGCGCAGATTTTGCTCGATGGCTACAAACTTGTCATTCAGACGCGCTGAAGACCGAACAGGCGGTCTCCGCGTTGGGAGCGGACAGGGAAGCGAGCGCGATGAATTTCCTCGGCCTCGGCGCAGTTCTCAGGACAATGAGTCAGTACCGCGAGCGGTACTGACTCAGACCTCGCTTTGTGGTATTTTCCAGACCCAACAAATAATCAGACGGGAGAAGACTCAATGAAATCGCTGAAAATATCAATTCGCTTGCTGCTCGTCCTGTGTGTAGGCTTCATGTGTCATGCGACACTGGCGTCAGAGGACCCGAATATGACCACTGAAGATCGCGCCAAAGTCATCAAACTGCTCAACGACTCACACAAACAGACTCTCGACCTGATTGAAGGTTTGAGCGAGGAGCAGTTGAAATTCAAAACGGCCCCCGAAAAATGGTCCGTCCTCGAAGTCGCCGAACACATCTATATGGCCGAAGGATTGCTGTTCGGCGCGGTCGAGGGGGCGTTGGCGGCCAAGCAGAACCCGGAATGGGAGACGAAGACCAAAGGCAAGACGGAATTTCTGGAACGCGTCATGGTCAGCCGCGACCGTAAAGCCATGGCGCCCGAAAGCATCGTCCCCTCGGGCAAGCTGACGCGCAGCGAGGTGATCACGAAGTTGAAAGAGGCTCGCGCCAAGAGCTTGAAATTCGCCGAAGAGACCAAACTGCCGTTGAAGGCCCACACGCTGGACCATCCCTTCCCGGTCTTCAACACGCTCAACGCTTACCAGTGGCTGATTTATATCCCGCTGCACAACATCCGCCACAATAAACAAATTGAAGAAGTGAAATCTGATCCGAACTTTCCGGCAAAAAGCTAAGGCCGAGTAACTGAGGAGAACCGAAATGTCATTCACGCGAATGGATCAAGGCACAACCGAGGACTGGATGGCCATCGGCGGCAAGTGCGCCGAGCGCCAATCGCGCATGCCTGCGATCATCAAATCGATGCTGCGGCGGTTGGAGGAGCAAGTTGATGGATTCGCCGTCAACCAACTGCAACACGGGTTGCAGACGGCCACGCGGGCCTTGCGGGACGGCGCCTCGGAAGAGTTGACTATCGCCGCGCTCTGCCACGACATCGGAAAAGTGATCTCGCTCGAAAATCATCCGGCGATCGCGGCTGAGATTCTGAAGCCTTACGTCTCGCAGGAAACCTACGATATCATCCGCACGCATCAGGATTTTCAGGGCAAACATTATTACGCGCTGATGGGCCGCGACCCTGACGCGAGGCGGAACCACGAGAACGAGCCGTGGTTCGATTTGGCGAAAAAGTTCACGGACGAGTGGGATCAGACTTCGTTCGATCCGGCGTACGACACGTTGCCGTTCGAGCATTTCGAGCCGATGATTGACCGGGTGTTCTCGAAGAAGTTATTCGAGGTTTCGGCGAGCGCCGCAATGTGAGTTGTTAGTAGCGCCGCCTTCAGGCGGAAGGGACTCTTGTAGCAGCCCCTTCCGCCTGAAGGCGGCGCTACTAACTCTATTTGATCTTCCCCAGCATCTGATAAATCCACATCAACGCCGCATTCATCATCTGCTCGCCGGCTCCTACAGCCGCCGGCGCGACCTGATTGTCCGCGCCGTATCCGCCTTCGGCCACGGCCTCGATCGTCGGAAAGTACTGGTGGTAGCCGTTGCAGTATCCGAAGAAGAAGAGTTGTTTGACACGCGCGCGTTCTTTCAAACGGATCGAATGGTTGCTGAAGAATTCGCCCGACGCGCCGACCAGCGCGACCTCGCCATTGAGCATCGCAACGGTCAACCGCGGCCTTACGCCGTCAGCGAATTCGTCAACGTAATTCGGGATCAGTTCCGGGAAGAAGGCTTTTTCGTAAAGACCTCGGACGATGGGGTTACTCAGATCGGTTCGCGAAGAGAATTTGAAACGATCCTCTTTCACTTCGAGCAATGGCGAAGTGACTTCCTGCGCGGCCAAACCTGTAGCCACTTTGATGACCTCTTTGGCCAGAGATTGTCCGAACGCCTGATAGTCGCGGTTGGGCGCGTTAACCGACTGATCGCCCGCCGCGCCCTGCATAAAAATCACGCGCGCGCCGGTGGCCTTCTCGACCTCAGCCTTCATCGCGCCGACGTAATCGGCTGAAAACCGCAGTGTCGCTGCGGAGATCATCGTCGGATGCGCGGTGAAATTGACGAGGATCGCGATCGGCTTGCCGTTCGCGTCATCGAGACGCATCACGGCCAGGTCGCGGTCGCTCGGTTTGACGGGCTGTTTGGTGTGGCGATTGCGATTGAACGCTTCGAGTTGAATCGAGCCGGCGGCCATCTTCGCGGGCGCGAGCTTTGAATTGGCCTCGACGATTGCGGCGACTATGGCGTCTTCCATCTCGCGGTAATAGCGCAGCGCGGCGTCGAAGCGGCCCTTGCCTTTGCCCGCTTCGTCGGTCAGTTCGAGCACGGGGCCGTGATGCGTGTGCGAACCGGCGATGAAGGAATATTCGACGCCCGCTTCGGATTTGATGCGCTGGCGGATCCGCTGCAGCGACGCCTCGGAGGGCGAGCGGCCAAGGTCGAGGCCGACTATCGCGAGCTTACTGTCGCCCGCCTGAATGACCAACGCCTCGGCGTAGAGCGGGTCGAGCGTTCCCACTGATAACGCGTCGTGGCGCGCGCCATATCCCCACATCGGCACAGGCTCGCGCGGCGTGACGTCGCGCCGCGCCGCGCCGGCTTTGAAAACGGGCGCGGGAGTCTGGGCGGTCGCTATTGCCGCAAAGGCGAGCAGGGCGAAGACGAGGAACGAGAGCTTGCGCGAGATTCGTTTTGACATATGTTGATCTGAGATTTGCGATTTGAAATAAAGTCGATGTCGGCGCGCATCTTATCACGGCGAGCCAATCGGTGTTAGATTTCGCCGTCACACACGCCAGGAGGTCAAATCATGCGAAAAGGCGCCTTGCTTACACTATTTCTGATTTGCTGGCCGATCAATAGCCAGAGCCTGTCAAATCCCCCATTGCCCGCGCAAAGCAAAACACAGGTCGTACTGCTGGGCACGGGCACGCCGAACGCCGATCCTGACCGTTCAGGTCCGGCGGTGGCCGTCCTCGTCAACGATACGCCTTACGTGGTTGATTGCGGCCCCGGGGTCGTTCGCCGCGCCGCGGCCGCTGAGCGAAGGGGCGTCAGAGGATTGGCCGTCGCAAAGCTACGCCGGCTGTTCATCACGCATCTGCATTCCGATCATACCGTGGGATTGCCCGATTTCATCTTCACTCCGGCAGTGCTTGAACGCGATGCGCCTCTCGAAATTTACGGCCCGCCGGGAATCAAGAAGATGACCGACCACATCATCAAAGCCTACGCCGAAGACATCAACATCCGTCTGCGCGGGTTGGAGCCGAGCAAGCCGCGCGGTTACGTCGTCAACGTTCACGAGATCAATACGGGCGTGATCTATCGCGACGAGAACGTGACGGTCAAAGCCTTCGGGGTCAAACACGGTTCGTGGAAGCGCGCTCTCGGATTTCGATTTGAAACTCCCGACCGCGCGATTGTCATTTCGGGCGATTGCGCGCCCAGCGAAAGCGTTATTGAAGCTTGCAACGGCTGCGACGTGTTGATCCACGAAGTCTATTCGACCGCCGGATTCGCGCGCCGCCCGCCCGAGTGGCAGCGGTACCATTCAAACTTCCACACCTCTTCGAAAGAATTGGCCGGAATTGCGACAAAGGCCAGGCCAGGCTTACTGATTCTCTATCACCAATTGCAATGGGGCGTGACGCCGGAGCAGTTACTGGGCGAGATCAAAGAAGGTTATTCGGGCAAGGTTGTCAGCGGTAATGATCTGGATGTTTATTGACGCATTACCTCTTCCAACCCATTTCAGGCGCGTAAATCCGATCACTGATGCGTCTCGTATGAGCCTGTTGAATACCACGATAATTTCGGGGCGACCTTGCGTTACTGCGCGGGGGAGCCTTCTCTTCAAAATGAAAGGAACAAAGAATGGTTAAATTAAGAGTAGTAACGGTTGCGCTGTGTCTGTCGGCGTTCTTTTTGAGCGCCGCTTCAGCTCAGGCCCAGTCGCTCTATGACCGTCTGGGCGGCAAAGACGCCATCAAGGCGGTCGTTGATGAGTTCGTGGGCATCGCCGCGGCCGACACCCGTATCAATAAGAAGTTCGCCAAGACTAACATTGACCGCTTGAAATTCGAGTTGATCGAGCAAATCTGCGCGGCCACAGGCGGGCCTTGCAAATACACCGGCCTGGATATGAAAAAAGCGCATAAACGCATGGGAGTGACTGAGGGTGAATTTGGCGCGCTGGTCGAAGACCTCGTCAAGGCCCTGGATAAGTTCAACGTGAAGGATAAAGAGAAGAGTGAACTGCTCGGCGCTCTCGGCCCGATGAAACCTGACATCGTAGAGGTCAATTCTCAGGAGACCGGAACGCCCTTACCGGACAAATTCAAGCCCGCGCCGCCGCTGAAGGAAGGCAAATCGAAGGGCGAGAAGAAGAAGAAGTCGGGCTATTGATGAATGCAATCGGGGCATCAAGACCGATTTGATGAATGCAGCCCCGCTTCGTCAGTTTGGTTTATCAATTGCCTGGCCAATTGCCGGCGATGGGTCGAGGATTAACGGTCAGCAACGGAAGATCGCATCCCGCCCTTCGCCGGCAATTTTTTTGAGTCGCGCCGTTCGAGCCGAAGACGATCACTGTCAAAGCCGGATCGGATATGATCTGGGAGAACAAAGAAGGCTCCCACACGGTTACGGCGGATGACGGTTCATGGACATCTTCGACGCTCACCGCGGGACAGACTTATAGCCATAAATTCGATAAGCCCGGCAAATATCCCTATTACTGCGTGTTTCACGGCGCAAAAGGCGGCCATAACATGGCCGGCGTGGTTAACGTCACTCGCTGAATCTTTAGTTATCGGGCGTGACGCGCAAGACCTGCGCGGGGTATATTTCGATCGTCACAGTTCCGATATCGAGGGGAGGTTCACGCGATTATGACAAGCCGATTCGGACGATGGCAGGCTCTGTTAGCGGCGATGGCTGTTTTGTCTCTGGTCATCGCCGCTCAGGAAAACCGGTCCTACCGTGAGCTGCCGAACTTCCACCAGGTCAATGAAACACTTTATCGCGGCGCCCAGCCGCAACCCGGCGGGTTGAAGAAATTATCCGAGCTTGGGATCAAGACAGTCATTAACCTGCGCGGCGCGAGTGAAGATACGCGAAAGGAGCAGTCCGAGGCAGAGGCCTCAGGCATGCGCTATTTCAACATTCCCATGTCAGCCCTGGGACGTCCGACGGATGAGCAAGTGGAGCGCGCACTGGCCGTCATTGACGCGCGGGAGAACTGGCCCGTCTTCGTTCATTGTCAGCGCGGCGCCGACCGTACGGGCGTGATCATTGCCGTCTACCGCATCTCGCATGAGCGGTGGACTGATGAGCAGGCCATCGACGAGGCCAAGCGCTTCGGGATGGCTGGCGTCCAAATCCGCAAAAAGGGTTACATTTCTGATTACTACAAGCGGCGGCGCGACGCGCGGCAGTGAGCTGAAGTGGGCGTTTCTCCTTAGCGACCTTTGCGCCTTTGCGAGAACCGCCGCCTGAATAAGGAAGCTCATTTCTCGCAAAGGCGCAAAGACGCAAAGGCGCCGCCATTTATTTCTCAAAGACCATCAATCTGTTCGTCCCATTCACGCTCCTTACAGACTAATGTCTGCCCCGCTACTCCTTATTCAACCCGGCCATCTTTTCAAAGACGCGCAACAGGCTTTGTGTGCCGTCATCGCCGCGACCTTCGGCCTCGACTGCGGCGAAGAGTTGGCTCGCCAGTGAAGCCGCCGGCAGCGGCGTATGGCCGGCGTTGGCGGCGTCCATCACCAGGCGCAAATCTTTTTGCTGAAGTTTGACCATGAAGGCGGGCTTGAAATCGCGCTCGATCATCTTCTTGCCGAGCACTTCGAGCGCCCACGAATTGGCAGCGCCTCCGGTCAACGCCTGATGCAACGTCGTCAGGTCAAGCCCGGCCTTCGCGCCAAAAGTCAACGCCTCGCACACAGCCAGCAGGTTGACAGCGGTCATGATTTGATTACAGAGCTTCGCCGATTGACCGGCGCCGGCGGGGCCGAAATACGTGATCCGTTTACCCATCGCTTCGAGCGCAGGTCGCGCGCGTTCCAGCGCTTCGGCGTCCCCGCCGACCATAATCGTCAACGTCCCTTCGATCGCGCCCTTCTCGCCTCCAGAGACGGGGGCGTCCAGCCAGAATAGGCCTTTCGACCTGGCTTCTTCGGCCAGTTCTCGCGTGACCTGCGGCGAGATTGTGCTCATGTCGATGATAATCGCGCCGGGCTTCGCCGAGGCGAATATGCCTTCGTCGCCCCGGGCGACGGCGACGACATCGGGCGAATCAGTGACCATAGTGATGATGATCTCGCTCGCGGCGGCGACCTCGGCAGGGGTGTTGGCGGCTTGCGCTCCGCCGAGCGAAGAATTTTCAGCGGCGAACTTTGCGGCTTTGCCCGGCGTGCGCGTCGCGACGGTGAGCGCAAACCCCGCTTTCAAAAGATTGCGGGCCATCGGCGCGCCCATGATTCCAAGGCCGATAAGACCAACGTTCATGATTTTTTCTCCACGAAAAATGGTAGGGCAAACTGGCAGTTTGCCTGGTTTTCTCCAAAGACCGCACCGAAGAAGTTAAGGCAAACTCTTGGGGAGTTAGCCCTACCCTCGCGCCGCGATTCCATTGTTTCAGGGCGTCGTCACAAACGATGCCACACGCTGAAACATTACATCAAGTGAGCGATTGTGGTAGAGTCTCGCGCTGCAATTTTCGAATCTTCACTCAAGATAAAAATCGCGGGTTCAAACCGGGCGGGAAGGTTCTTTCGGTCCGGAGGAGAGGGTCGAATGCAACGACGTCAATTACTCAAAGCCGTCGCGGGCGCGGGACTCGGGGCAGTCTGCGCGCCGATGATTCAAAAGGTTTGGCGCGGGCGCTACCGTGTGTTCGCCGGTTCGAAGGAAGAATACTCTGCGCGGGCGGTCGAACTCGTCGGGCGTTCGGTGGTGATCGATATGCTCAGCCCGTTCAAACTCGGCTCGACCACTTGGTTCACCAGCCCCGACAGCTTCAAGCAGGCCGATTTCCAGCGGTTCAAGGATTCGGGCATCAACGCGTTTCACATCGCGGTCGGCGTCGGAGGAGCCGAGCCCTACTTGAACACTTTGCGCTTCATCGCGTCGTGGAACAGCTTCCTGGCCAACCACGACCGGTGGCTGATGCGCGTGGACTCAGCCACCGACTTCGAACGGTTGAAGACCTCAGGCAAAGTCGGCGTGATCTTGGGCGTGCAGAACTCCGAGCATTTTCGCAGCCCTGCGGACGTCGATTATTTTCACGCCCTGGGCCAGCGCGTTTCGCAGCTCACTTACAACGCGCGCAACCTGATCGGCAACGGCTCGACCGAACGGCGTGACGAAGGGATAAGCGATTTCGGCGCCGCGATCGTCGAGCGGATGAACAAGGTCGGGATGGCCGTGGACGTTTCACACTGCGGCGACCGCACGACGCTCGACGCTTTTGAACTTTCGAAGAAGCCCGTCCTGATCACGCATTCGAACTGCCGCGCGCTGGCCCCCGGACATCCGCGCTGCAAGCCCGACGAGGCGATTAAAAAAATGGCCGACTCGGGCGGGGTGATGGGCATTACGAGCGTTCGGATGTTCGTCAAAAACGACGAGCCTACGACAATCGAACATTTCCTCGATCATTTCGATCACGTCAAGAAACTCGGGGGCGTCGAACACCTCGGCGTGGGCAGCGACATCGACCTTGACGGTTACGACGACATGCCCGCGGAAGAGAACAGGCGACTGCGCGCCGGCTACAAAGGCAGCTACGGGTTCCGCGAGAAGATCGACATCGAAGGCGTCGACCACCCGAAGCGGATCTTCGACCTGACCGAGGGATTGATCCGGCGCAAATATACAGACCGCGAGATCGAGTTGGTGTTGGGGGGGAATTTCAAACGCGTGTTGGAGCAAATCTGGTCTGTTTAACCATTGCGAGGTTGGCGATGAATTGGAGTTGGCGTTTATGTTTATTTGCATTGTTCTTCGCGGCGGCGATGGCGGCCGCGCGGCCTGGCCAGGACCCCATCGCTGCTTTTACCGCGGATGATCTGGCGCATGGCAAGCGCCTTTACGTCGGCCAGTGCGCGCTCTGTCATGGCATCGAAGGCGTCGGCGGCAGAGGCCCCGCGCTCAATCGCCCAGCGTTGAGCCGCGCTAAAGACAATCAGGCTTTGTACATCGTGATAAAAAACGGCGTCGCGGGAACCGAGATGCCCGGAGCGTGGCAGTTGACCGATCGCGAAGTCTGGCGCGTGGTCGGTTACATACGCTCTCTCGATCGCGTCGAAGCCTCGAAATTGACAGGCGACGCCAGTCATGGCCGGGAGCTTTACCTCGCGAAGGGCTGCGCCGTATGCCACATTGTCAGAGGCGAGGGCGGCGCGTCAGGGCCGGAATTGACCGGGATCGGCGCGCGTCGCAGCGCGGCCTACCTGCGCGAGGCGTTGATTGATCCGTCTGCGTCCGCGCCCGAAGGCTTCCTGGTCGTCAGCGTGGTTACGCGCGCCGGACGCAGTCTTCGCGGCGTGCGAGTCAACGAGGACTCGTTCACCATCCAATTGCGCGATGACGAGAACCGCTTCCATTCCCTCCGCAAAAATGAACTCAAGGATTTGAAGAAAGAGTTCGGCGTTTCGACAATGCCGAGCTACAAGGCGCTAGCCGCGGCGGAGCTTGATGATCTGATCGCCTATCTGGCGAGCCTGGGAGGCCCCAAATGAAAAACATCCGATTGCTGTCCATTGCCTTTTACCTGTTGTTTCCGGTCGCGGCGCCAGCGCAGGTCCCCTACAAGCGCGTCGCCGACGCAGGGGCCGAGCCGGGCAATTGGTTGACCTATTCGGGCGATTATCAATCGCATCGCTTCTCGCGCCTCGCGCAGATCACTCCAGCGAATGTCGCCAGGCTGAAGACCGCCTGGGTCTATCAGTTCAAGCAACTCGGCAGACAGGAGACGTCGCCAATAGTTGTTGACGGCGTGATGTACATCAGCGAATCGCCGACGATCGTCACGGCGCTCGACGCGCGCACGGGGCGAACGCTGTGGAGTTGGCGGCGCAACATCTCGCCGCTGGTCAAAACGATCGGCTTCGGCAGATCGAATCGCGGCGTGGCGATTCTGGACGATACCGTCTATGTCGGCGCGCTCGATTGTTACCTGGTCGCGCTCGACGCGAAGACCGGCGCGGTCAGGTGGGAGACTAAGGTCGAAGATAATGCGACGGGATATGCGATCACCGCCGCGCCGCTGGCGATTGACGGAAAGATCATTGTGGGCGTCAGCGGCGGAGAAACGGGCATTCGCGGGTTTCTCGACGCTTATGATGCGAAGACCGGGAAACTGGCCTGGCGTTGTTGGACGATCCCGGGACCGGAAGACCCGGGGCGCGAAACCTGGGGCGGCGACAGTTGGAAGACTGGCGCGGGAGCTACCTGGCTCACAGGTTCTTATGACCCCGAATTGAATCTGCTCTATTGGGGTACCGGCAATCCGGGGCCTGATTGGAATGGAGACTCACGGCCCGGCGACAATCTCTACACCTGTTCGCTGCTGGCGATTGACGCCGCGACAGGAAAAATGAAGTGGCATTTTCAATTCACGCCGCACGACGTTCACGACTGGGACGCCAATCAAATTCCGGTCTTGATTGACGCCAACTGGCAGGGCCTCCCGCGCAAGCTCGTGGCGATGGCCAATCGAAACGCCTTCTATTACGTGCTCGATCGCGTGACGGGCGAGTTCCTTTTGGGCGAACCTTACGCGAAGCAGACCTGGGCGAAAGGCCTCGACCACAAAGGCCGCCCTGTCGTATTGCCCAACACCGAGCCTACCGTCGAAGGCAATCTGGTCTGGCCGAGCCTACAAGGCGCAACCAACTGGCAAAGCCCTTCTTACAGCCCTCTGACGAAGATGTTTTATGTGGCCGCGCGCGAGATGGGGGCGTACTACTACAAGGGGGAGGCCGTATACAAACCGGGGACATTTTTCGCGGGCGGCGGCGAGCGCGCGCTGGACGGCGACAAGGCGTATGGCGCGGTTCGCGCGTTGGATGTGACCACTGGCAAGATAAAATGGGACTTTCGTCTGCAATCGCCTCCCTGGGCCGGCGTATTGGCCACGGCGGGCGGAGTCGTTTTCGGCGGGTCGAACGAAGGCAATTTCTTCGCGCTCGACGCGGCGACTGGGAAACCGCTTTGGGATTTTCAAACCGGCGGCGCCATCGCGGCCAATCCGATCAGCTTTCTGATTGATGGGAAACAACACGTTGCCATCGCCGCGGGACAGGCGTTTTTCGTCTTCGGCCTACCCTCTGCTGAAAGGGGGCGATGAAATTGCAAGTAGGCGCAAAAGTATTCAGCAAGAGATTTCTTCTCATCAATGTGTGGGGCAGCTTGCTGGCGACCGTCTTGCTGTTATGCCTTGCGATTGCGCAACAGCCGCAATCGTCAAAGCAGGATTTCGGCGAACTGGAAAAGGTCGCGCTCGCGGAACTCGCCGAGACTAACACGCCGGGCGCGGCGGTCGGCGTCGTCAGCGGCGACCGCCTAGTCTTCGCCAAAGGGTTCGGCGTTTCAAAACAAAGGGTCGGTCCGGATACCGTGATCGGCTTTGTCGCCGAGACCGTCGTCGGCGCGACCGCCGGATGTGTTCCGCCTGCGCCCGGTTATTTCGAACGCATCCGTGAAATCTGCGACCGATATGGCGTTCTGTTGATTCTCGATGAAGTGATGTGCGGGCTTGGGCGCACTGGCGCGCGATGGGCCTGCGCGCAGGAAGGCGTCGCGCCCGATCTGCTGGTCGTAGCCAAAGGGCTGGGCGCGGGCTATCAACCGATCAGCGCCACGCTCGTCGCAGACAAAATCTTCGCGGCGATTAGAGACGCGCGCGTGACATTCATGCATGGCCATTCGTATCAGGCGCACGCCGTGGCCTGCGCCGCCGCGCTGGCCGTTCAGCGAGTCATCCGCGAACAGAATCTGATCGCGAACTCGCAAACACAGGGCGAATCGCTGAAGCGATTGCTCAATGAAAGATTCGGCGATTATCCTGACGTTGGTGACATTCGCGGGCGCGGATTGTGTATCGCCCTGGAATTGGTGAAGGACCGAGAGACCAAAGAGCCTTTCGATCCTGCGATGAATCTATGGTTGACAGTGATGTTGAAAGGGATGGAATTTGGCTTGATGTGCTACCCGGGAGGCGGGACCGCGGGCGGCGAGAAAGGCGATCACGTGCTGCTCGCGCCGCCATTCAACATCAATTCCGCGCACGTCGAAGAGATCGTCGAAAAGCTATCCCTCACGTTCAATTCGGTTTTCAATCATGTTTAAATCTGTTCGGGCGAGGCTTGGAAACGGAATTAACCACGTATCGTCGCTGGCGCGACGAATCAGATCAGGCTTATCCACTATCTGAAACTTTAAGGAGGCGATACATGAACAAAGTGGCTTACACGTTCCGGTTGTGCGTTTTAATGTCGATAGCGCTAATCGCGTCTTGTTCGGGGCAATCAACTCCGAACAAATTGACCCAGGGCGACGTGCGATTCGAATTCCGGCCGGTTGTACAACCTGGGACTCTCCATTCGACGAAGGAAGACGCAATGGCTTCGCTTGGCGGCAATGTCCCGCTAAACCTGGAGATTCTGAAATTCAACGAGCGACGGACGAACGGGGATACTGTTCAGGGCTGGTATGTGGTTGAGAAGACAACCCTCGTCACCGCGAGTGATTTGCGAAATACCCGACCCGCGCCGGCGACATACGGCAGCGGATACCGGGCTGCTTTCAGGTTCAATCAGAACGCGACTGAGAAATTCAGGGAATGGACGAAGGCGAACACGGGCGCCTCCGTGGCGGTTGTTCTTGACGGTGTAGTTATAAGCGTCGCTGTGGTCAAGAGTGAAATTTCATTTGGAGAAGGATTCATAGGTGGCGATTTCACCAAAGAGGAAGCGGAAAATCTGAGCGCCAAATTGACCCTCGGTTGAGCGCGCTTCACAACCATTAGATCGTCTTCCATTTTCCGTTTGAGATCTGAACAGACCACAGACGACGGAACAGACGAAAAAACCTTGAGAAATTTCCGTCTGCTCCGTTATTTCCGTCTGTTCCGTACTCTCGGCGCCGGCTTCACTGCAGGCCCTATCAATGGAGAAAACCTATGAACAGACTCCAGTTATGCGTGTTGCTCTTGTCAGTGTTATTCGGCTCTGTTTCGGCGCAATCGACGGCGAATAAACTGACCATCCAGGACATCTTCAATCTCGAAACGGTCTCCGATCCGCAGATTTCACCCGACGGCAAACGGATCGTCTACGTGCGGCAATTCGCGGATATCATGACCGATAAGAGATGCTCCAACCTCTGGATCATCAATTTCGACGGGACTGATCATCGTCCGCTGACCACGGGCAATTTCAACGATACCAGCCCGCGCTGGTCGCCCGACGGCAAGCAGATCATCTATATTTCAAATCGCGACCAGACCTCGGGAAGCCCGCCGCAAATTTATCGCCGTTGGATGGACACGGGCGAAACAGCGAAGTTGACCAACTTGACCGAGGCCCCAGCCGGCATCGCGATCTCACCAGACGGAAAGTGGATTTCGTTCGCGATGCGCGTGCCTGAAGCTCCGGCTTCGATCATCAAGATGCCAGCGCCGCCCGAAGGCGCGAAGTGGGCTGAACCGGCGAAGGTGATTGACAAACTGGTCTACCGCTTCAACGGCGCGGGTTACTTGAAGCCCGGCTACACGCATCTGTTCGTTCTGCCGAGCGAAGGCGGAACGCCGCGCCAGATCTCATCGGGCAGGTTTCAACACGGCGGCGTGGCGTTTGGCGCCAGCGAAGCGGTGTGGACGCCCGACGGCAAATACCTGTTAATGTCGGCGAATCGAAACCGGGATTACGAACGCGAGGCGCGTGACACGAACGTTTACGAATTCTCCGTCGCCGACGGGGCGGTTAAGGCGCTGACAACTCGCAAAGGGCCGGATAACTCGCCGCGAGTTTCGCCGGATGGAAAGCTGATCGCGTACGTCGGATTCGAAGACAAATATCAGGGCTATCAGGTGACGCAGCTTCATGTAATGAACCGTGACGGCTCGAATCAGCGCGTGATCTCGTCCAAATGGGATCTCGACGTGGCGAACGTCCATTGGGTAGGCGACGGCGCCGGGCTGTATTTCACGTCCGATGATCAGGGCAATACCGGGCTTTACTTCATGACGCTCGACGGCGTCGTGAGGAAACTGCTCAACAATGTCGGCAGCGGGACGAGCGCCTATGGCGGCGGCGGCGGGTTCACGATTGCGAAGAACGGCGCCTTCGCTATCACTCAATGCGACCCGCGCAACCCGGGCGACGTCGCCGCCGGGATGTTGAGCGACGGCAAGGTCAAAGTCCTGACCGCCGTCAACGAAGATTTGATCACCGGGAAACAGATCGGCGAGGTCGAAGAGATCTGGTATCAGTCGTCGAAAGACAGCCGCAAGATCCAGGGCTGGATCATCAAGCCCCCCGGCTTCGACTCGTCGAAAAAATATCCGCTGATCCTGGAGATTCATGGCGGGCCGTTCGCCAATTACGGCGACCGGTTCGATCTGGAAAAACAGTTAATGGCTGCCAGCGGCTATGTCGTGCTTTACACCAATCCGCGCGGCTCGACCAGTTACGGCGGAGAGTTCGGCAACCTGATCCATCACGCCTATCCGGGCGACGATTTCTTCGATCTCAATTCCGGCGTGGATGCGATGGTGGCCAAAGGCTATATTGATCCGGAGCAGTTGTATGTTACAGGTGGAAGCGGCGGCGGCGTGCTGACGTGCTGGATGATAGGACGCACGCCGCGGTTTCGCGCCGCGGTGACGGTCTATCCCGTGGTCAACTGGTACAGCTTCGTGCTCACGTCCGACATCGGTAATTGGACGGTGAACCACTGGTTCCCCGGTTTCCCATGGGATCATGTGGAGCATTACGAAAAGCGCAGTCTGCTCTCGGTGGTGAAGAACGTCAAAACGCCGACGATGGTATTGACGGGCGAGGAAGACTGGCGCACGCCCATGTCCGATTCCGAGCAGTATTACCAGGCGTTGAAGCTGCTGGGAGTCGAATCCGCGCTGGTCCGGGTGCCGGACGAGCCGCATGGCATTCAGGTCAGGCCGAGCCATCACATGTCGAAGGTCCTGCATATCATCGGCTGGTTCGATAAATACAGGAGATCAGAAGTCGCGGGGTCGGGGAATTGATATGCGAACGCTCGATCTGATCATTCTCTTCGCCTACCTCATCGGCACGGTTCTTTTCGGCTCCTTGTTTTCACGCCGCCGGCGGCGCGGGATGAAGGAGTATTTCGTCGCGGGCAAGCGCGTGCCGTGGTGGGCGATCATGGCCTCGGTCGTTTCGACCGAAACCAGCAGCCTCACTTTCGTAAGCGTGCCGGGGCTGGCCTTCATCGGCAATTTCACGTTCCTGCAACTGGTCATCGGCTACATGTTTGGGCGTCTGGCCGTGACATTGATCTTCGTGCCGCTGTATTTTCGAGGCGAGTTGCTGACCGTCTACCAATTGCTCGGACATCGCTTCGGCGACAGCGTGCGGCGGCTGGCGTCGACGCTGTTTTTGATCACGCGCAGCGTCGCCGACGGGTTCAGGCTTTACTTGACGGGCCTGGTGCTCGCGGCGGTGATCCTGGCCCTGCCCGGCAGCGAGGCCGCCGCCCGCTCCTGGGTTCCGGCGCTCGATCCGACCTTGACGATAATTTTGATCTCAGTCCTTGTGATGGGCGTCGCGACGATCATCTTTTCTTATTTCGGTGGAATTGACGCGGTGATCTGGACCGACGTGACGCAGCTCGGGATTTATCTGATAGGAGCTTTCGTGGCGGCTTTCATTTTGCTCGGCGCGATTCCTGGCGGGCTCGGCGAGGTCATCAGCGTGGGCGGAGCGGCCGGCAAGTTTACCGTACTGGATTTCACCCTGGAGGCCACGAAAAGCAACACGTTCTGGGCGGGTTTGATCGGAGGAGCGTTCCTGACCACGGCGACGCACGGCACGGATCAATTGATGGTGCAGCGCTACCTGTGCGGTGATTCGCCTAAAGAGGCGCGCAAGGCCCTGCTCGTGAGCGGCGTCGTGGTGCTCGCCCAATTCGCGCTATTCCTATTCATCGGCGCGATGCTTTACGTCTTCTATACCGGTTATGCGGCGAGCGAAACTACGGCGTTCCTTGTAGACGGCAAACTGCGCGCCGACCGCGTCTTCCCGCACTTCATCGTCAACCACCTCCCGACCGGCGTCGTCGGCCTGGTCATCGCGGCCATCGCCGCCGCGGCCTTCACTTCGTCGCTCAATTCGCAGGCCGCGACCACGATGGCTGATTTCTATGTGCCGATGACCGGAGGGAAGAAGACCGAAGCGCATTACCTGAAAGCGTCGAAACTGCTGACCGCGACGTGGGGCTGTGTGCAGATCGGAACGGGAATGTTAGCGGCGTTCTACCTAACGCGCAGCATGGTCGATCAGGTGCTTGACATTCAATCGTTCACCAACGGCGTGATCCTCGGAATTTTCTTTCTCGGGACTTTCACAAAACGCGTGCAATCCGCGCCGGCGATCATCGGCATCGTCGCGGGCGCGGCAGTGATGCTGTTCGTAAAATTCCAAACGCCGATTTCGTGGCAGTGGTACGTGTTGATCGGATCGGTGACGACATTTATGGTTGGATGGCTGGCGAGTTTTGTGATAGGTGGAAGGTCAATTGAAGTTGAAGCAGAGTCGGCATGACCGCGCTCTACGGCGGCGCCGACTTGAATTTAAATATAATATGAAGAGTGTATTTATCAAACTGAAAATCTTCGCCCTTCTATTCGCATTCGCGCTTCCGTTCATGCCCGTCGCTTCGACGCAGACCGGGAGCAATCTCCGCTTCGACCGCAAGCTCAGCAAGAAAGAGGAAGACTGGGTCGGCAAGACTCTCCGCTCGATGACGCTCGAAGAGAAGATCGGTCAGATGATCATCGCCGAGGCCAACGTCGTCTTCTGGAATCGCGAGGGAGCCGAATACAGGAAGCTGCGACATCACATCGTGGACAACAAGGTGGGGGGCGTGATCCTGTTCCGCAGCCAGGTCTGGCCGGCTGCGGTGGTCACGAATCGGTGGCAGGAGATGGCGAAGGCGCCGTTGTTGATATCCGCCGACCTGGAGATGGGGCCGGGGATGCGGCTGGACGACACACCCTGGTGGGCGCCGAACATGGCCGTGGCCGCCACGGGCGATCCGAAGTGGGCGCGGCTGCAAGGGGAAGCCACGGCGCTGCAAGCCCGCGCCGTCGGCGTCAACTGGCTCCTCGCGCCGGTGGCCGACGTCAACAACAATCCCGACAACCCCGTAATCAACACGCGCTCTTACGGCGAAGACCCGGCGGCGGTAGCCCAATTCGTCGGGGCTTTTATCGAGGGCGCGCAGGAGGCGGGCGCGATGGCCTGCGCGAAGCATTTCCC